>Ga0209348_1000969_pt1 | contig 14410 bp, 1 predicted proteins | sample ETNvirenome_2_30_FD_184065 | JGI IMG/M metagenome (GOLD analysis project Ga0209348, IMG submission 184065) | Marine viral communities from the Pacific Ocean - ETNP_2_30 (SPAdes) (version 2) | ecosystem: Environmental > Aquatic > Marine > Oceanic | place: Pacific Ocean | collected 2013-06-22 | reverse complement strand
ACATCAGGAACATTTAAAGATATTTCTTCATCTTGAACTCTTGTCCCATAAACACTACTTGATGTTAATCCATCTTCAAAAGTTGATGAGTTTGTTCCTGAACCAGTTAAAGATGATTTATCAATTATTAAACTATTACATCTTGTTAAAGATTTTTCTTTTGATGCCAATTTACTTCTTCTGACTGCTGCAGTCAATCTACACGTGCCAGTTGCTCCTGCTAATCCATTTATTACGACTGTTTTAAGACTAGCATTTACAGTTACCATTGGAGCTAAAAGTGTCTCTGCGTTTCCATTTGTTTCTAATGTATAATTAGATGTACTAAAAGGTTCAAAGAAAAGGTTGCTTGTATCACCACTAATATCACTATCAATATTAAATGTTGCGGAGTTACTACTAAAAGATTTTGTAATTTGTTTTCTTGTAATATATGAACTATCCAGAACGTTCATGGATGCGATATACTTATCTGATAACTTAACTCTAAAACCAGGATCATCAGACTCCTTTAGAGTTGGAATTAAAACATCAACACCAGTAGGTGTGCTATTAACAACTGTACCATTACAAATTCCACCAAGAGTTTGATTAGCTGCAAGACTTACATTGTCTTTAGTAACTGCAGTAACTGTGTTAAAGATGGGATCTCCTGCTACAGTAGGCACTGAATAAGTAATGATATCTCCAATTTTGAGTTGACTTCTAAAATCAGCAATCGCTGCGGATGTCATTGCATTTCCACCAGTAATATTAAATTCTACACCTTCATTAAATACTTTTTTCTTGCGATCTAATATAGTATCTCCTGCAAATGTTGTAGTACCTGCACCAGCAACTCCTCCAACTGTGCTATGAACTGCTTTAATATCTTCAAAATTATTGTCATTAGCAGTAAGTATATTATTCCCCGAATCTACCCCATTAATAATTAATGGTTCATTAATTTGAAATAGACCAGTAACATCACGAAGAGTAATTGAGTTTTGATTACTTACTGCTGCAACTGCATACCCAACAGATCCACTAAATTTACCTTTTACATGAGAATGAATTCCAGTAGAAAAATTATTTGCAGTTGTTAAAACAGTGTAAAGTTGAAGGTCATAGACTTTTAAATCATATGTTGATAACGATGCAGATGTTCCTACTACTTTTTGGTCATAATCAAAAACTCTTGCATCTCCAATAACAGTTGAGTTTCCGTCACTATTTTGATTTAAAACTAATCTTTTATTAAGTAATTTAATTTTAGATGTGTCACTAAATCCAATAACTGGTGATCCCCTTAAATTTGTAATCTGAATTGCATTACCTATTCTAATTGGGACACTTTGATTTTCAACCAATTTAGTAGTTCTTGGTTTTAATACATCAAGTGATGTAGAAGATATTTTATCAACTTCATAACCTCTTACATATGCCTTTCCTGAAGAAATTTGTAGACAAAGAGCATCCTCTCCAGGTATATTTCCATTTTGTGTTTGCTGTGAATCTAAATATATCCCTCTATTGCCGATTCTATCATTTAATGATTCTCTAGCACTAACTGAAAATGGTCTTATGTAATAATCTCCAGATTCATCATATGTTCTTCTTGCTAATTCATCCGCAAAAATATTATATTCTGTTTTAGTTACTATTTCTTTTACGACACCGTTTTCTACTCTTAATAATTCAACAAAATCACTATCATTGGTATCAGTTAAAAGTTTTTTATGTAATACTGTTGATAACTTGAATCTATCTGCACCTGGTGCTGATTCATTTGCAAATCCTTTTGCATTATCATAAAGATCAGAATTAACAGATGAGGGCCCTATTGTCTCTTCTTTTAGTAAAAATCCAACTCTATAACTTGGAGTATTTGTGTATTGATCTAATATTACAGTTGAAGATACATTTTTTATAAAAAATCCACGAATAAAGAATACACCCTCACTTACAGAAAATGCAGATCCAGTTGATGTTGCATTAGATACGATACATCTTGCGAATTGACTGTTTGCTGCAATACTTGTATTTAAATAGTTAAAAGTAGATAGAGTTATTAAATTTTCACCATCTAAAAATGTAGTAGTTTCGCCATTTGTTCCAGATTTTGTATATTTAACGTATAAAGTATCAAATCCATCAATTGATTCTGATGATGTTAGTCTATTAACTACTGTTGCTTCTACTCCTGATGTTTCCCCCTGAATTTTTATCTTCCCATCTGATAAAATTTTTGTATAATTATTAACTGGTATATTTAAAAAATTAGGATCTATTTTTACTGCAAAATACTCAGGGTCGTATGAAGTTCCACCAGGAATTATCATTGCTCCTTCTTTAAAGAAGTGTTGCCCAAATTTCTCAACTTGATTTTGGAGAATAGACTGTAAAGTAGTTAATTCTCTTGCTTGAACTGGAAATCCTGGTTTAAATAAAACCTTTTGATAGTTTTTACTATCAACGAAATCGTCAAAATATGGAGAAACGTTTAAATTTGTATTTTGAGGCATCTTTTTAGAACTCTATGACTATTTTTACTTCTTCTTTTTGTGAAGATGTTCTTGTTACTGGTGCTCGATTATCTATGTAAATGATTTCACCAGAGTATTTTTTAACATCTGGACTTGCTTTTCCAAGATTAAATGTCTGCCCTAAAGAGACATTTTTACCACCAACTACAATTGAACTCGCATTATTAAATGATGTATCAACAACTAAGTTTTCTGGAGAACCTCCAGTGATAGCAGTATTTAATCCAACAAAATCAAGTTTTTTATATGAATATGTTGAAAGTGTGGAAAAACCAACTGGTTGATAGTATTTTAGAATCCCAGTATCTGGATTCCAAGATGCCACGTAACCTACTGCGGTAGATCCAACTCCTACTTGTTGTGTAATCAAACTGTTTGGACTATAAGTAACATTTGAAGTCGTGAGTCCTGATGATGTATCAGGTTTCAATTTCAGAGCACTTAAATTTGTTGCAGTCGTATTATTTAGAAGGTCAGTTCCACCAAATTGTAGTGGATTTTTAATTAGTCCAACACGAGAAAAATCATTACCAATAACATAATCTGGTGCATCATCAACATTATTATCATACTTAGAGTATAACATAACTCTGAATCCACCTAATTCACGGTAAATATCTGCACCATGCCCTCCTTTTGGTGGAATTACCACTTCAAATTCTGCATTTGTTCCAGGTATTAGTGTTTTTCCACCAAAAGCACCTGATTCAAATCTAACCGATGCATAAGTATATCCAGTTCCACCAACAACAGCTGATATACTTTCGACTATTCCACTATTAATATTTACAGATACAGATCCACCTATTCCATCTCCAGTGATGGGAATATCAGAAATAGTTCCTGTAGATGAAACTGTTCCATTATCATCAATACTATAACCAGAACCTCCATTTTTTATGACCACAGTTTCAATTTTTCCATCAACAGCAGCGTCTTTAATATTAGAATTTGTTGTATCACCCCATACTTTTGGTAGAGGAATGTAAGAAGTGGTTACAAATTTAACAATGTCTGATGGAGAAATAGTATAAAGGTATTTCCATAGATAACCATCTGATCCATTCCCAGCCTCTTGAGGAACTGTATTTGTGTGAGTTGGTTCAAATAAAGATTTTTGTCCGTTTGGATTATCTGGGTTCACTCCATTATTAATACACAAATACAAATTAAATTCAGAATTTAATACAAAGTAATTTGACCCATAAAGCGTTGTAGATTTAGTTTGTGGAGTTAAATTAGTGCTAGAGTAATTATTTCTATACATTTCGTATATTGTTCCTGTTTGCCAATCCAATCTGGGAACTACTCTTCTAACATCATTCGGAGTTACTTTTTTTAAAAAAAGCATACTATCATAATAAAAATTTTCCTGATCGAAAGCATCCACTGGATTTGGAACTGGATTTCCCCAATCAGATGCACCATAATTTTTCACATCAATATTCTTTGGATTTGGATGTCCTAAAAAAGTATAATAGTTATTATTTCCAATTGTGCCAATACCTACGAAACTGTCTATAAAAGTTTCTGCATTTAATATACGATATTGGTCAGTGATTATTGCTGGCATTGATACTTACATTTTTTGATTATTTATACCTCTTATGTATAAAGTGTTTTCATAGGTAATGTTCTTATTATTTGAGCAGAGGTTTCGATTCCGATTACCCCATTTTGATTATGGAAAGTAAATGACTTGGGATTATTGCTTCTAGATCCACTAATTGACCCCCAACTATAGGTTCCAAACTTAAATCGATCTGTTCCAAATCCCACTGTGTTTATTCCTGCGATAGAAGTAACATTCGCAAAAACTCTTACTATAGATGATCCAACTGAAACCTGATGTTCAGCAAAATATACATTATCTAGGAAACTATTACCAACTCCAACCGTTTCTGGGCCTGAAGATGTAGTTCTTATTCCTGTAATTCCATCACCAATGAATGTATTTTTAATTACAAAATAATCACCAGTGGTAATTCCTGACCTTTCTATTTGATTACCACTAGGACTTGCTGAATAAATTGTAGGATCTGGTTTAATTTCAAAGAATAATGCTGGCCCAGTGGTATTAATTCCAACTGCACTTGTTCCTATTCCAACTATAATTCCATAATCACCTGCATACGTCACTCCTTTAATTGTTTCAGTAACTGCTGTTGTACCTAAACCAACGATGTTTATATCATTTTTAGTTTGGCCAAGATTATCGACTTGTTTAAATAACCAACTGTCTTTAACATGAATCTTAGTATCAGTTGGGGTAATTGACTTTATAATACCTGTTGTTGGTTGTATTTGTGGTTCTAAGTAATTTCTTTCTTTTGAAATTCTAACCCCATCAATAATTAAATCATTTGTTTGTTTTCTCCACATCGTTGGTCGATTAAAATCACTATCAGTTGATATTCCAACTCCAGCATAAGTTGTTGTTTCAACTGTATCTGCTGCAATTAACTCATAAACTATTCTATTATCCTGTTCCGAAATAGTATCATAATACTGTAGTTTTAACTCATCACCTGGTTTTACACTTTCATCAACATCAACTTCAACAAAGTCATCAGTAGAACCAGTGTAGAAATACATTTTAAATTTACTACCTGCTTTTGGTGCTTCTTTAAATGATATTCTTGTTCCACCATTAAATACATAATCTTTATCTGGTTTCTGTAAAATATCGTTTATGAATATCAGTAAATTATTTTGTAAAATTATTCCTGAACCTTTTTGTGCAACTATACTGTAATATTCTTTATTTGTAAGTGTTCTTGTTATTAAGAACGATTTTCTAAATCCGTTAAATTGTGCACTAAAATCATCTAATTCTAATAATTGCCCAAAACACCATCCTGCAAATTTATCTTGGAATTTATTTTTTACAGTTATATTAAAAACACTAGTCCCTATTCCAACTTGGAATGGCAAAGTAGTCAATTGCAAATTATCACCTATTTCATAACCTATTCCACGATCTGCCATATCAAATGATACAATACTACCTCCAGTTCCCACAACAACATCGATCTTAGCACCAGAACCATTTCCACCATCTAAAGGTATATTTGTGTATGGACTTGGTAAAGGAACAGTTACAAAGTTTAGACTAGTAGAAATTCCAGATGATGTGTAACCACTACCAGGATTAGTGATAGAAACAGAAGTAACTACACCTGCAGTTACAGAAGCAGAGATTTCAGCACCACTTCCGATTGCCGAAGTGACAGATACTAATGGGTTAGATATGTATCCAGCACCTCCAGTTACAATGCCAACTGATTGTATGGTTCCAGCTGCAGATACCACTGCGTTAAATAATGCTCTTCTTGGGACTTGATATCCACTTCCAATTCCAACATCAAATTCATTTATAATTCCACCTCTAGGCAAATCTTTATTTGCTGCTGTTCCTGTAAAGTCTATGGTTTGACCTGTTCCAACAATTTGGTAATCAGATTGATTGATATCTCCAACATCACCATAAAATGGTCTTTGGAATATATTATTAATTAAAACTGCTCCAAAACTAGTATTAATACCAGTTAACTGAACACCACTGGTTGTTAAATTAAATTTATCTGTAGTTCCATCAAATCTATCAGATATATCATCTATAATTTTGTTAGTATCATAATTTAATCTATAATATGCCCTACCATTAAAAGTAGAGAAAGTAGTTATACCAGTGCTTCCTGTTGGCCCAAAAGGTGCTTCAGAAAAATATAATTTACCTTCGTTAATTCTGTAGTCACCTCTAACAACAGTGACTGCTGCACCAACAGTGTGTGCTGCAGCAACTGTTCCCATCTGACCTCTAACAACACTTAAAGAGTTAGTTGATCCAACACCAACTAAATTTACTTTTATAATTTCATCTTCTATTCTGAGTAAAGATTTACCTAAAATTTCAGAAGCATCATTTAAAAATATTTTATCAGTTGATATACCAACCTCAGTTGATAATCCAACAGAGACAACAGTTGATACACCGATTGGACTTTGAATTATATTATCAATGCTAATTAATGCTCGAATTGTAGCATCATCAGATGGAACTGATAAAGTATGATTTGTTCCTATGCCAGTTATATTTGTAAATGAAACCGCAATACCAGCACTTGCAAAACTTGCAGCAATAGAAACTTGTATAATATCAGAATCAATTTTAATTGCAAAAATTTCTGATGGTAATAATGTTGTTGCAGCAACACCAGTGTTTACATCCGATGTCAGTGCAATTCCAATTGGAGATTGACCAGATTGAGGTTTATATATTAATTTTTCACCTGTATTAAAATTATGTTTGGGTATTGTTAGTTGATGCGTATCAGTAGATATTCCTGAAGATGGATTAAAACCTCTATGGAATAATGAATTTCCATCTGCAAAAACATTAAAACTAGTTGTTCCAATAACTCCACCACCTGTGGAAGTCACTATTCCTGTAAATTGTGAACTTATATCGTCAATTAAAAGAACTTTATTAGTTCTAGATTCATTATAATCGGTTATTATCTTAGATTTAAATACAACTAACTTTGATAAATTAGGATCTTCTGTGTCTTCACTAACCATATCATAGTAAAACTTCTCATGAACAGATGCTTCTTGATCAATATCAACTTCTAAATTAAGTTCGCCATCAGATTTTAAACTCTGGACACCTACTGAACTGATTCCTAAATTACAGAAATTTTTAAATCCAGCTACATGATCTAAACTATTAACTGCATCTTTCCAAATATTAAATGGAACTGCTCCTTTAATAGAATAAGAAAATCTTTGATAGTAATCATTATCATGCAATCTTTGTATATCTGAATTTAATTTTCCAGTATCAGTTTTCCAACTATTAAGAATATTAGCAGTAGAATCAACATTTAGGTCAAAATCAAATTTGAACTGATTAGTTACAGTTCCTTTATTATTACTTATTGTACCGACAATAAAGTCTTCTTTAGTAAAATCTCCAGTTACATCAAAAACTTTTAACGTTTGAGATAATGGATCCCAACCATTTTCTGCCACTGTTCCTGAAACATTTTTACCAGTAACTTGCACAATTTCATTTTCAAAGAATTCTGATTTTTCAAATTCAGGTGCAAATACTGCTAAGTCATCTTTTTTTATAATTCTACCAAAATTATTTTCTTGTTGGTATGTCCCTCCAGTAGTTCCAAGTCCAACTAAAGAATAACTTACAGATTCTTGTCCACCTGTAGTTACTATTCCAGTTACTGTAAAGTAACTATAATCATAAGCACTTGAATTGTACCCATCATTATCATCTGTGGTTTTTATGTTTTCTACAAATACTTCGTCACCAACTTCAAATGGGAAACTTCCTCCTTGATTAAAGAAACCACTGTCAGAACCAGTTTCTGGATTGGGTGCTCTTAAACTTAGAGTTACTGTTTTATTACTATCAGTTGATGCTCCAATTACAACAATTCCATTTGAGTTTATAGTTGGAATAACTCTAAGATCTTCTGAAAGTCCGCTATCATTAGTTAATATTTGAACTTTATTGACTGAAGTTCCATTTAAAGTTGATTGTGCAACTATATTTGGTTTTCCTACAGCAATTATTTTTGGTGGACTCGTATAATTAACACCTCCAGATGTGATACCTATATTTTTAAGAGTAAATATATCTTTTAATTCTAAAATAACATTACTATCTGCTTTTGGTTGTAAAGTATGGTCTGGAGAAAATTCTAGGCCTTGTTCAAGAACTTGAGTTTTATTTACGCTTCCAATTTTATCAGTTTCCACAGTTAAAACTGCATTTTTTCCATCTGTAGTTCCAATTGATGTAATTATGGGAAGTTTAGTAACTTCCGAACCTTTGTTTAAAACATCTATAGAATGAATACCACCAATTTCATTTAATGATTTTGTAGAATAGAAAGCTGATGAAAATCCAGTAGATGTGTATGAAGTTGTTTCTGCAATGCCTGTAGGATTGAATTTAAATACGTTAGTTCCAATACCTGTAACTTTAAATGATTTGTTAAATTTAGAATCTACTACTATTAGTTGTGAATGGTTTGGAACTCTTTCATCAACAGAAAAGGATAACGTTTTAATTACATTAGTATTTTTACCCTCTACTTTGTAGTAAAATTTTGATGCTAATGAACTTCCTACTAAAATTGTAGTTTTTGTATCTGTTTTTGTAATTAAATCACTATTATATTTTGATTTGAAATTTTCATCCTCATAAAATTCTATATCAAAATCATCTAAACTTGAGTCTGAAGTTAAAAATTCAATTGTGTTATTTTTGAATAAAGATAATTTTGGATTTATCTTTGATATTTCATGATTTGCTCCACCAGTTGTCCCAATTCCGATATAATTATATGGAAATACCGATAAATCGTAAGAATTTTCTGCCAATCTTATAGTATCTCTTGAGTCTTTTACAACGTAATAAACTCCATTATCAATTAGAGGAGTAGCTGGAGTTGATGAATTATAAACAATTAAATCTCCTGTTTCAAAATCATGATCATTGATTGTTATCTTAGAAACTGTTGTTCCTATTCCAATTGACGTATCTGTGAATGATATTGGATTTACAACTAATTTTCTAATATTCTCGTTATACCTTAAATCAAAAGTTTGAATTTTGTTTGATGTTACATGTAGTTCAAAATCGTCATTTATTAATAAACCATGTTGTTGACCAATAGTGGTAGCAGTTGCAACAGTTACAGTCCCATTAACTCTTCTTAATGAACCAGTAAGATTGTTTGTAATGGTCTCAATTTTATTATCATCCCCACCTACTATGTCAACTGATGCAAAGAAAAGACGTTCATCTACAAATCCAGGTGTATTTACTGATGATAACCCGACATATTCATTATTTAATCTAACACAGTAAAATTTATCAATAGATGCTAAATCAAACTGATCTGCTAAGTTTGCAGTTTTAGAAACTTTAATAGTTGAACCGATAGAAACTAGTGTAACTTCATCTCCATTTTCAAATGGGTGATTTGGTAAATAAATTGCTCTTGGTGGAACTGATTTGTTAATTGGAAAACTTCCAGCAAAACCAACAACTTTATTCGTAGTGGTACTTCCAATACCCACTACTTTTGCACCTTCAAAATATTTGACCTTAGATAATTCTAAATTTTTATTTTCTATTCTTTTTGAAACTGAATATGTGAATTCTGTTTCTAGTCTAGTAACTAGAGTTCCTGAAGTATGTGATGCAATCGTGGTTGAATTATGTCCTCTTCTAAGTCTATATTTGTTATTTACATCGTCATGATCAATTACTAAAAATTGTTCAGAGTTAATTTCAACTACATCATTTACTTTGAATTTTCTATTAATTGTAGGATCTAAGAAAGCAATAAATGTTGTGATTCCTGTAGCAGCAAGATTACCAATCGGTTCAGATAAACCAGAAGTAACTGTAGATAATCCTATTGTCCTAACTCCTTCTATATTTTTATAGTTGGTAGATGATATGCCAGCAATTTCAACAATATCTCCCCCAGAAAGTCCATGTGGTATGGTAGATACACCAGTTACCTCACCATCGAATATAGAAAATTTTAAATTATCAACAACAGTATTAGTAGTTCCAATTGAGACTATTGGTTTACCTATAATTTGATCAACACTAGCTGTTATAGTTGGATTGTTAAAGTTTATCCTGTCATTAACTTTATATCCTGTTCCAGAATTAACAATACTTACAGATGTTATTGTTGATGAATTAATTCCATCTACCTTAATTTTTGCTTTTGAATTTAAAGAATCCTCAAGTAATGGATAATTTCTAAATTCATCATTTAACCCTAAATGAGTTACATTTCGTTTGTAATCTCCAGTATTTAAAATAAGATCAGATTGAACTTTTGTTACATCATAGTTAAAACTATCTGTAGCGTTACGATGTAAAAAAGTAGTATAAGGGAATGACGGATTCTTAGTGGCACTATCAATGGTTGAAAAATACGCATATGTTCCATTTGGAAAATCACTATTTTTAACAAATTTTCCATTATGTTCATCTAAGTCTCCACTCTCTTTATAAACATAGTCTTGTACAAAATATCCATTTTGATAAGAAGGTCTTAAATTTGAATTACCAATAATATCAAGTTCATAACTAGATTGCATAAATGTAGTAATTCCAGAACTATTTTCACTAACTGGGCCATAAATTGGATTGCCATCATATGCCCATCCAACTATTTTTGAATGATTATCGGTTGATTCTATAAAATTAGAATTAATATTATCTCTAAGTAAACGACGATATTTTTTAACTGGATAAAATGAACATATTTTGTTATTATTAGTTAACGATACTGCTCTTAACTGAACTAACTCTGAATTATTGTTAGTTAAAACATGATTATATCTTTCTACAGAATTTACTTTCCATTCATGAACTTTTGATCCAATAATGGAATCGACTCCAGATGGTATTATTTTTATAATTGTATTATTAGTGTCATATCCTGTTCCACTTGAAATTATATTAACACTTGTTATTTTTCCATCAGAAACCACGGACTCTAGTTTAGCAAATTGTCCAACTGTTCCAGTTGTACCACCAATTCCTACAACCTCAAGTTTTGGTGGTGTCGTGTACTCAGAACCAGAATTTAAAATATCTACACCAGTAATTTTTCCTTCTGAAATAATTGGTATTATAAATCCATCTTTACCAGTAAGTAATCTAATGTTAGGTCTGCGAAGATAATTGATAATATTGGTAACACCATAACCAACTCCACCATCTCTAATAAAAACATTCTTTAATCCACCTCTAACTATTGCTTTTGCGGAAGATTTGTAATAATCGGGAATGATAGTTGTTGTTCCAACAGAAACTTTACCTTCAATCTTAACTTGAATATCAGGATATTTAAATGTGTGAGTTCCAACTCCGAGACTATTTAAGTTAACATATATTTTTCTATCATAATTTGTGTTTGAATCACTTAATTTAAATTTATCATTATCAATGACTGTAACTGTGTATACTGTGCTTGTAGATAAACCAGAAATTACAGTATCACTACAAACATACTCTAAAGAATCACCGTTTGTGAAATTGTGATTTTTGGCATAAATGTAGTTATTAAATGTGTTTATACCGACAAATGTTTTAAATAAATCTTTTTTATCTGATGTTGGATATTGTTGAGATGAAATTAAAACTTTATGGTTAGCATAATTAGATCCAGAACTCTTAACTACAATTCTATCAATTATTTGTCTTACTTTATTTGATCTAAAAGTATGACTTCGATTTCCAAATGCAAAAAGATCTAATAATTTAGTTTTAGTAAGTGCTCTCTCTTTAGTAATTGCTAATTTAAAAGAGTTGTTATTAATTTTTGCAATAAAATAATTACTTCCAGAAGATAATCTATCAGTGGTAAATCCAACGTTAACTCCTGTATTAATACCCACAGGAGTTCCTGTGGCAATATATGTTACTTCCTCTCCATCTAAAAATCTATGTTCACCTACAAATGTGTCGTCTGTTAAATTTACATCAAAATCAGTAAATGTCTTACTATGGGTAAAACCTTTCATTTTTGCTTCACAAAGAGCACCTACTCCATTTCCACCCGTAATACTAACAGAAGGCACATCAGAATAGTCAAATCCCGCTTCATTTACGATTATCTCTGATAAACTACCTGAAAAATTTGCGTATGCCTCACAACCGCTTCCAGTATCGTCTGTGATTGATATTGTTGGGGGCATTGCAACATTATATTCTTTTCCAGAATTTAAAACTTCAATATTATCAATTAGTCCATAAAAAACTGCATCCTCAGAAATTGGTGAATGATATTCAACACCATTTAATGATATACCAACTGGGCCAATAATATTTGAATTATTTTTTGTTATCTGTGGTGTCTTGTATATTCTCCTAAAATTATTTTGATTTACTAATTTTTCTCCGTCATATAAATTTGCAGGTGTTATAGTATGAGTTCCACTTCCTAGACCGTTATACTTAATTTCTTCAAAAATATTTCTATAGAGATTTGAAGGATTCAATGCTATTTTAAAAGTATTAGTATCAACAACATTTACATAAAAATATCCACTAGTGCTACCACTTACTCCAGAGTCTGAAGAAATTGACATATAAACTCTTTCACCATTTAAAAAATTATGGTCATTTATAGTAATAGTGCTTGCATTTGTACTAATTCCAGATGAAGCAACTGTTTTTGATCTATTTGTGGTCTCAGTATCAAATGATGGATATCCAGAAAAAGCAACATAAGTATTTTTATCAGTATCTGAAAAAGAATTCTGAATATTTGAAAGAAGAGATGTTATTCCAAAATTTGATGAAGCATAGTTTAATTTTTTCTTAATTATATAATCACCAAATATAATAGATCCTAATGATATTCCTCCAGTGATTAAAAATCTAGTTGGAGTATAGACATCATCAACAATGGCATCTTGTATTATTAGTCCTTTTGTGTCTTTGAATATGATATCTACTTTATCACCTATTTTTAAAAAATGTTCAGTTAAAGTTTCAAAGGTTGTTTGTCCAGCTTCATGTTGTTGGACATTTACATAGGAAAGGTTATTATAAAACCAAGTATTAAATTTTTTATCAGAAACATCATACTTTTCACCTAAATGTTTAACTCTAATAGCATCATCTAAAGAAAAATACTTAGTAACACTAACGTTATCGGAAGCACCAGAGATAGATCCAACTATTCTCATCTGACATATTTTAGTTAAGTCATTATCTTCATAACCGTAGATATATTTTGTATCAGTGATTGGATCTGATTCAGTTAAAACTCTTGTTATACCAGTGCATCCAAAGAATTGATTACTTGATTTGGATGTATACTCTGCCAAAGTATAAACATTGTCATCATTAAGATAATAAAAGTTACCAGTTGCTCCAAATCCAATTGTAGAGTCTACAGTAAGAACTTCTGTGGTTGATGCTGTGCCAACTACTTTTGTTTTCGTTGAAACATCAAATTTATTTTCTATTGTCCCTTTTGAAAAGGATACTTGGTAATATTTTTTATTTCCTAAAAATTTTGTAGTTACATTTGATACTGCACCACTTGCAGTTGGATTTGTAAATGAATCTTGATATATTTTAACACCAACTAAATTTAAAGGATTTCCAGAAATAACTTCAATTACAATATCATCAGTTACATCCCACTCAGCCTCAGAAGGCATTAGAGTTTGCTCAAATGGTTTAATTATATCAACTTGTTCTCCATATAATACCTGAAAAAGAATTTGTAATGAAGTATCTGTTCCTTTTGAACTATAAAAATCTCTTGCTCTTGATAATATATTCTCTACATTTAATCCATATGAAAAACTTCTTCCTTCTAAACCAGGTAAAAAGTTTTTTCTAAACTTTTTATAAAATTCTGTTACAAAAAGAAAACTTAAGTTGACTACTACTGAATTTTGAACGTGTGCAGAAGCATTTGTATCACTAAATGTTAAAAACTCAGGATTACCTTCGGTTTCAATTGCTGATATTCCGCTAAATCCACGAACACAACCAGTAAATGAAGTTTCAGTTTTTCCAGTATATGTGATAATTTCATTATCAATTTTTAGTAAACCATACTTATCTGGAAATCCAGTGGTTTGATTTACATTGATTACATCATCATATGCATACAAAAAAGAAGATATAAGGACTGGTGACTCTGGTGCAGCACCATTTGGGACATTAACTGTTTGTTTTTCAACTAAAGAAATGTCCGAAACAGTGGATATTTTTTTAAGAGATGAAATATGATCAGATAAGTATGTTGTTCCATACTCACGTTCCTCAGACTCATAGTATTGAGTTAAAAATTCTATAAAGA
>Ga0209348_1000968_pt1 | contig 14415 bp, 15 predicted proteins | sample ETNvirenome_2_30_FD_184065 | JGI IMG/M metagenome (GOLD analysis project Ga0209348, IMG submission 184065) | Marine viral communities from the Pacific Ocean - ETNP_2_30 (SPAdes) (version 2) | ecosystem: Environmental > Aquatic > Marine > Oceanic | place: Pacific Ocean | collected 2013-06-22 | reverse complement strand
GTTTTTCTGTAACTATATTAACAACTCCAACTCCAAAAGGTTGTAATACTCTTTTTGTTAAATCATCTTCTGCTAATTCCATAGATGCGTATTCTTGACCTGCTGCTGTTACCCCTCCAAAACCTACTGCTGCCATTGGATTTTTAGTTATTAAAGCTAATCCTATTTGAGCTGTTAGTTTAGGTGCTTCAAACGCTAAAGCATTAATTATTCTGTTACAAACAATGTCCCATCTATTATCTTGTATTGCTTCTACAAATCCTACATCAGACTCTAATAAATATTTACCTTGAAGTTTAGATGCACGTTCAGCAGTTGCATTAGCCTTTGCTTGCATTTCATTAAAATAATCAGGTTCTTTTTCTTCTATTTTTTCAATTGAAAACTCTAATGCTGGCATTGTAGGAAATAAACTGTTTAAAACAGGACTAATATTATACTTTTTAGAAAAATCAACAAAATCTTTAACTGCTGATGGTGATGATTGAACTATAGCTTTTAAATTTAATCCGAATGATTTTAAACTATCTGTATATATATCATCAACAGCTTTTCTATTTCGTTTATTTGCTCGACTAGCTCTAGCTCCTCTACCATATTCAAATTCTATTTGTGCTTCAACTTCTTCATTAGTATAATTTTTATTATCACGAATACTATAAAAGTTTTTAGCTTCTAACATTTCTTTATCATCTTCTGATAAACTATTATCTATTAAAGCTCGTTGTTCAGGAGTTGCATTGCTAGCTAATCCTTTATTTAAAGACATATGAGCAGCATAATTTGAATTTAAAGGTGCAGAAAACTTATTATATCCATCAATAATTTTTTGACGATCTGTAATATTATATTCTTTTACAGCTTTAGTTGCATATTCTTCAAATGTCATTATTCTAATCCTAGTGAATCTAAAAATCTTTGATTTTCTTCATTTTCTGTAGGTGGTTTTAATATAGGAGTGCTAATAGAAGTTTCTCGAGCTATTTTTTTAGCTACAGGAGCTTTATATTTTAAACGCCAAGCATTAATCATTTCATCTGTAACATCTTGTGGACTAGCTGCTAAACTAAACATTTCTACTAATGCTAAAGTTCCTCCTTCTATTTTAGACTCCCACTCTTGCCTATCTTTTTTAGTTAAAAAATCAAGAACATTTCCTGCTTCTAATAAATCAAAAAATAATTGTTTTGCTCTCCCATTATATGGAATAGATATTGTTTCACGTCTTGTGCCTGCTTTTACTTTACCTGCTTTTCCAAATACTTTTTCAGCACTTAATGTAGGATTTTCTTCTAACATTTCTCTTAATAAAACCCTTCCTAATCTTCTAACTAAAACACCATTTTCGCTTCCTAATCCTTCTGTTGCTTCTAAAACAAATTCTTCAAATGATTGTGGGTCTTCAGATTCTGTAAACTTATTAATTATTTTTTGAGTTTGTGGAAATTTATCTAATTGAATAGCTAAGTTTGATACTTGTCCTGCTACTGCATCATCTATAAGTTTATTACCAAGTTCTTCTCCATATAGTTTTTTTATTTTTACAAAATCAGTTTCTTGTAAACCATCAACATTTAAAGATGCTATAGTTATTTTATTTTCTACATCATTAATTTGTTTAGAATATGTAATGTTTGCAGAAGTTTGTTTAGAAATTATTTCATTTTCTAATGTTTGTTTTAAAATAGGGGACATAAATTGATTATCTACTATTTTTTTATTAAGACCTTCTAAAAAATCTCCATATTCAACTATACTTAAATCACCATTTTTATAATCTAATTGTGCTTGTCGTACTTGACCAGCTAAAGCATTATATGCAAATGTTGATCTTTTTTCTTTTATAACATTAGGTTTTGTTGTTCTTTCTAAATCTTTAAAATCTTCTTCATATGCTATTTTATTAGCATTAATTTTTGCTTCGTGTTTTTTTATTTGGTCAGCATTTGCTACTGGGTCTTTTTTTAAAATTTCTAATTCATCTTGTAATATACCAGTTTTATATTCTAAATCAAATGCACCTTGTAATCTATCAAAATTATATTGTTCTATTTCTATACGATTTAATTCTACAAGTTCTCTTGTGTTTATTTGTTGTAAATAATTATTTACTGATGCATCTACTTTTTGTTTATTTTCATTAAAATTAAATTGTATTTGATTAATTTTATTTTGAAATTTATCTAATTCAGGTTTTGTTACTTTTTCATATAACTCATTTATAGATAAAGCATTGCCTTCGTAATCTCCTTTACCAAACAAAGCATCTTGTTTTTGCTGTTCTATATTAGATAATAAATTATTTTGCTCTTGTGTAATTCTTGTTAAAGTTGCTTTATCTTGAACTTCAGCTTTTTTATTAAAATAATCTGATGCTATACCGCCAGCATCTGTTACAATTTTTGCCATTAATTCATCACCAGCACCAGCAGCACGAATAGTTGCACTTGGGTCAATAGTTTGTGCTACACCTTCGCCTAACACTCTTACTTGTTGTTTATATTTTGGTAGTGGTATTGCCATAATTATTTCCTATTGATTAAATACACTTGGGAATTGGTTTATTGTTGGTAAATTATATTGTTGCATAGTAAACTGTGCAGGAGTCATACCTACTTGACCTAAAGGAGTAGTTGTTTGAAATGGATTAAAACCTACTGACCCCATTCCACTTGGTTTAGTTGGAAACTTTAAAGTTCCTGAAGCAAACCCACCTGCTATAGAACCTGCTGCACCTAATATACCTTGAGTCATAGCCGCTCTACCTTCTGCTCTAGCTGCAGCTGCTTGTTGTTCTCCTTGATAAATAATACTTCTAGCTTTATTTTCACCACCTATGGTTGCTAAATCTCTTTGTCTTATAAGTTCTAATTTATCTAATTGCATTTCTTGTGCTTGATCTAAAAATGAAAGTAAATCTCCGCCTGCTAAAACTCCACCTCTACCTGCTACACTCATTTCTTGTTGTGCTTGTAGCTCACGTTGTTGTTTAGTTAATCTTCTTTCTTGACTTTCTATAGCTTGTGCTTCAGACTCTGCGTTCATTCTTGCAACACTAGCATTATATTGTGCCATAGCTCTTGCAGCTCTTGCTTTCTTTTTAGATGAACGTCTTCCAAAAATACCACCAAGTATTGATGCTCCTGCTTGTATTCCTACTGCTACTGCTGGTAAAGCCATTACATTCCCTCCACGTTTACGATTGATGCAATACTTAACACAGTCATAGAATAAGGTAAATCTTGACTTACTTCAATAAGTTTTTCTCTTTCATAGTCTGATGCAACAAAAAATCTTTGTTGTTCTGTTTTAAGTTCTATTGATTGTCCAGCAGGGTCTTGTGTGTCTACTACATTATAAGTAGTTAGTTGTCTACCAGCTTCTCCAACTTTTGCACCTTTTGTTTTAAAAAATCTAACTATAATTTTAGATGCTGCTTTTACTCTTGATTGTGATAACCTACCCGCTAATACTGGTTCTATAGGCATAGGTCGTAATGTTGATGTAAATTTTAATCCTGTTATTAATTTATTATAGTAAGCATCTGTAGTTATTTTATTACTAGATACTGTTACTTCTTTTATAAAATTATTATCTCCAACTATTTGTACTGTTTTTCCTTCTAAATGATTTAATCCTGTAATTTCATTATATACTTTTTCTACAGTTGCTCCTGTACCAAAACTAAATGTTGCACTTCTAAATGCTCGTGTAGTTGAATCACTATTATTATAATTAACTTCCCACCAACGTGTATTTAATAAAGCAGCTTGTGAAGTTTGTGTAGCTCCTAACTGAAATTCTACACTTCCATCATTATTTCTTAATACCCAATAATGTGTAGTAGGACTATCTTCTTGTGTTGAAATATTTATTCCTGTAGCAGAATCTTTTAAATTCCAATATGGAGTAGAAACAGTAGAATCTAATTCATAAGTACCATTAAATGTAGAGCTTTCAACCGCTCCCGATACTATTATGTTATTTGTATTATTATAAAATATGTAAGCAGAAGCATCTGTGTTTTTTATTTTAAATGTATTTGTTGCAGAATCAGAAACTTTAAATACATTTCCATTAATTTGATCTGATATTGTACCTTTTATTCTAACAAAATCTCCATTAGAGTATCCGTGACTATTAGCAGTAATAGTAATATCCGCTGATATAGAAGCGGTTATAGTTTGAGCTGCACCTCCATCTAATTCTTTACCTGAATCTACATACCAATTTAAATCTTTACGCAAATGAAATTTTTCAATACAGTATTTTGTATCTCTCTTTACACAAGCCCATACTATATCTTCTCCTGAATCATTTATAGCTGCAGCACTATAATATTCCCCATCTGTTGTAATTCTTGCCCAACCTCTAACTTGTTGACCTCTTTCATATGTCATAACACAAGCATCGCCATTTTCTTTAATACACCATATTAATTGATTAGGTTCTTTTTGAACAAACATTTCTGCAACACCTGAATCTGTTACATCTTCACTAATTAAATTTAAATCATTACCTACAAATGTATCTTCTCCTTGTGCATATACTAATTCTCTAATTTTTAATTTATCTCGTTGTACATAAATAATAACATCATTTGCTATTTCTGCTTGCAATGCTGCTGATCCATAAGCGTTTTCAGTTAATGTAGTAATATTATCTTGTGTAATCAAAGCATCTTTATTGGCTGAACGAATTGATACTGCTGTTCCTGCTGTTCCTAAAAATAAATATCTTTTACCCTCCAACCATTTTGGTTCTTCAGGAGAATCTATTGTTCGTTTAATAGCATCTGTAGAAAGTGTACCTGTAAGAAAACTAAATATTTCATTAAACTTACTTCCAAATAAATCTGCTGGTTCATCTTTAGAACCTGCAAACCATAATCTATTTTCAAAAAACTCTGATGCTGGAGAAAATCCACGATAAGTAGAAAAAGATGCTTCTGCCCAATGTACAGTTGCTGCAGGATTTGCAGACGTATCATCTATACCAGCTATCATTGAAACTATAGTTGCACTTGCTCTTGATGTAGCTTCTATTATAGAGCTTGAAGATTCTGTATATGATTCATTTGCACCTGTTAAAGCATATGTAAATGTATCTGAATCTGATACAGTTATTTGATGTATACCATTAGGGTCTGTTGTTGAAAATCCTAATCCACTAATTAATACATAATCATTTGTAGATAATCCGTGAGCAGATGAAGTATCTATAGTAACAGTATTAGAACTTAAAGCAGCAGTTCCTATAACAACATCTGCTCCTGCAACTGAAGTAATTTTTACTAATCCTTTATGATAAATATTATCTGTTTCTAAACTAAATTTAAAATCTTGCGTACCACTATCTAATATCCATTTTGCTCTTATACGAGTATTACCATCTTCAGGTGTTGTTGAAGCATATGTAAAGTTTCTTGCTACACCTCCTGTAGTATCTGCTATAACTACATAATTTTCAAAAGTTGCACCAGCAATACTTCTTTGAATAACTAAACTACCTTTCCAAGTTCCATCTGTTGTAAAAGACCAATTAGAAAAACTAACATCTAAATTACTGCTGTTAGCATCTTCAGCACCAGCTGTTCTTGTATCAGATATTTCTTTTTTATTTGCATCTCTTATATGTTCTAATCCCCACGTTGAATCTTCGTGACCTTTAAAAAATATTGCACTACTAGCTAATAAAGTATTAGTTCCTGAAAAAGCACTTGTTGATGCAGCACTAGCATCAATAGTAGTAGAAGTAATGTTTTCTTCTCTTAATGGTGGATATGTATATGAAATTTTTTCTATAGTAAATGTAGGAGCAATAGTTGTACGTTTAAATACCATTGTTTCTTTTGTAGGACAAGTAAGTATTAATGTATCAAATCTACGATTAAATTGTATTTGACGAAGTTCTGTAGTAGTATAATTAATATTATCTGTTTCTGTAACATTAACTACAAAGTCAGTTCCACTTTGTGTATAATGTACTTTAGCATAATCTGTACCTAACTCTATGACATAAGATACATCACTAGAAAAATCAAACTCTATTATTCTAGCTGGATTTGATCCATCTGTTCCTGTAAACTGAATAAACTCTGACCCTGCTCTACGCTCTACACCGCCTTGTGGTAATACAAAAAAATTATCTAAATCTCTGCAACCAGTTTTATATGCTTCTAAATCATTACGACCATCTAGTTTTCTAGATACTTCTCCTGCATTAAAAGCTTGTGTATAATTAATAGCCATTAGATTATTGGTTCTTCATTGTATCTTGATAAAATAAAATCACTTTCTTCCATTTCCCAGTATTTATTTTCTAATGTATCAACACTTCTAGCCATAGGAAGAATCACATCATTATATTCTTTGATTAAATTATTTTGCATAACTTGGTCTAGCTGCATAGGAACAGAAAGTTTTATTGCTAAATTTTGTATAACGCATTGTGTTACAAAAGCATCTAATGTATTAACATCTTCTACTTTAGAAACATAACATAAAAATACTTGGTCATAGTCACAAAGAATAGTTCTGCCTTCCACAACATATTCTGTTCTATCATCGTATGCTTCTGATTCGTCATATACATTTAATACTCGTACACAATCATTTGGAAGCTGATATTTATATTTCCATTTAAAAGCTGGGGTTTCTGTAAGTCTAGAAAGAGTTGCTCTTTTTAATGCACTATTCCAACGATAAGTTCTTAATACTTCTTCTAGTGCTTGATCAAAAAGAATATTACAAAGCTTTGCACTTTGTACTGTTGCATTATCTGTATTTTGATCTACATCAAGAGAAGCAATATTACTCGCTCCAATTTTAAGTAAAGCGTGATTACATATATCAATCTTTGTCATATTGCTCCTTAAAAAAAAATGTAGGACTTACACTAACAGAGAAGGTAGTTAGATGCCTACTGAATTACTTTTTAGTTGTCTACGTAGTAGAATATTTGACCTGTACAGTCAACTGAACCTGATACTGTGTTTGCATCACTTACTACAAGAGTAACAAGACCTATTCCTGTAGCAGCTACAGGTGCTTGATCCCACCCTGAATGCACTTGAACAGCACCCGAGTTTATAGCACCCATAGAATCGTGAGTTCCGATTTGTACATCATCAATAAAGAAATTGACTCTTGTACTACTTCCCCCACCTAAAGCTGCACTAGTTTGTAAAGTTGCATTAAGAACAATCGCACCTTTTGGAAGTACAGTTAATCGAAATGTATCTTGAGCAGCAGAAGCTGAATTGAAGTCAAACTTTGCAGTTTTAACAGCACCACTATTAGATGTTGCATCAAATACTTTATCAACTCCATCTTTAGGACTAGATGCAGTAATAGCATCAGTACTTGTACCATAGACAGCAGTTATTTGTGTTGAATTTTGATTCGCCATTTTAATTTCCCCCTATGGTTACGGACTTTCGTCACACAATACTTGAATTACTTTTTCTTCTTCCATACGAACAGCACCTGTTCTCATACAAGAGTAAGCATAGTAATTAAAGCGTTTATCATCTCGCTTACTAATTTCTGTTTGAATAGAAGGATTAGTAACCTGACGCACACCTGATTTAACATAAGCAATACAAGCTCTTAAGTCAGCAGTTCCTGAACCTACAGCATTTGGAGCATCTGTAGTTGCAGACCAAGATAGGTTAGCAACGCTATCTGCTGAATTAATAAATGGTAGCAAGTTAGTAACAATAAACTCAAAGCCATAGAAAGAGTTAATATCTCCACCTACTAAAGCTTTAATAGAGTTAAAGTCAGAACTTGTTAATTTATCAATTTGTAACATATCGTTAAGAACTTTAGGACTAATTGCAATATATGCTTTGTTCATTGGGTCATCTAAATCAACTCCATTAGATTGGAATTTTTCTTTAATTTGACCTAATAAAGATAAAGTCATAGTTGCAGCTGCAGCACCAACTTTGTTAGCAGCACCAAGATTAGCAGCAACAGAACCTGTTTTACCTGTTTGAGCTTGTCCTAATGCACCTTTGATGAACTCAATATCTTTTTTACGATTCAATGCGTGAACCTGTTGTTGTACATATTCAGATTCAGGATTGACCAACATTTGAACTTTATCGAACTTATCTAACATCAAACCAACATCATAAGATGTAGCGACAACTCTACGTCTAGCGTGAGTAATGTCGTTTTCAGGTGAGTCAGCATATCTGTCAGTAACTTCATTTGCAATTACTGAACCTAATTGATCATAATACTTTTCTTCACCTTCAATGGATTCTTCAAGGCAAGTGCCTGTGAATTTTCCACCCATAGTTTGAGATAGTAAGTCTAAAGTTGAACCATACTGCTTAACAAACGCAGTAGTTATACTTGTAGAAGCCATTTTATTATCTCCTTGTTTTGGCTAATTAATAATTAACGCTGAATTAACAGCACGACTAATCGGCTCTGATTATCTCACAAGGAGGTCTTGCCTGCTATTTAACGTCTAGGTTGACGATAACTTACAGGGGTCTAAATAGGTTATCCCTTTCGTTAATAAATCCTTACTATAAGTACGCATTATATGTCAAGCAAAAAATATTATAAATTATCACCTAACTTATTCATTAAGTCTTGACGTTTTTGTGCTATATGCGTTGGCACTTTAGTACCTTTTTTAATATAATCTGCTATTTCCATATTAACTTCTGCTAATTGGTCACGAACTCCTGCCATAGTATTGGTTTGATGATGTCCTATTTCAGGGTCATCTGAAAATTTACTAGCAATATTACCTAATGTTATAGCTAATGATGGGTCTTTAAGTAATCCTGTATCAATAGCAAACTTTAAATTTTCTTCAGGCATACCATTATTTTTAAGTAATGCTATAACACCATTCATCATACCATCATATTCGTCACCCCATTGTGAGCGAAGTTCTTTATCCATTTCTTCATCAGCTTCTTTAACAGATGCAGACGATTGTTCTAGTTCTTCTGCTACCATACCAAGATACCAATTAACTAGTTCTTCTGCTTTTTCAGCACTAGCACCTAATTCAAATGCTTTTTCTTTAAATCCTTCTACTGCTTTTTCAAAAAAAGGTGCTGAATCTTCTCCAACAATTTCTGCAAAATCATCACCAATGGTAAAATCATATCCTTCGAGATTTTCAGGGCGACCAAGTTTTTGATAAAATGCAGACCATTCTTCATCCGAAGCATCTGACTTTGGAATATCACCTTTTTTACCAGCAAAACTTTGAAGTTCTTTAATATATTTTCCAACTTCGTTAGCATCTTTGCCTTCTAGGTTTTTCCAAAATCCTGCAGATTTAATATCTTCATTATCAATTTGAGATAACATACTATCAACAAATGATGTTGATGATTCTTCTGCAGGTGCTTCCTCTGCGACTTCTTCAACTACTTCTTCAGTAGACTCTACTACTTCTTCTTCACTCATTAGTGACCTCCTCTATGGGTTTCATATTTATTTGTTTTTTAATACTTAATATTACATTTCGTAAAGCATTCATTTTAGCTTCGATTACAGGATCATTATATTCTGTTTGATCTTGCCATTTACAAATACCTATTAAAAAATTTACTACTAATAATGAGTCGTTATTTGATGTGTCAAAAAGGTTTACAAAAGCCCGTCTAGTTTCTTCTGATAAATCCTTCTCATTATCCCACTCAAAATCGTAGGTAACTTTATCAATTATGTCCATTAACTTTCTTCTGCTCCTTGATTAACTATTTGTTGAATAAATTCTGCACCACTACCTTGTTCAGGTGCTTTAGTTGTTTTCACATAAGCATCACTTAATGCTTGTGCTTGTGCTGCTTGTTGTTGTGCAGCAGCAGCTTCTGCTCTATTATTTCTTATTTCTTGTACTTGTTCTTCGGGTAACTGTAAATCTATTGGCATCATATTAACTTCTTGTATAAATCTAGCAGTCTTATCAACATTTACATTATCAAATATTTCAGGATTAAGTTGTGCTATCTGTGACATTTGTGATATAGCAGTCATTGTACCAAATAATTCCATTTGTCTTGATGCTATAGATGCTTTACCAACTAAATCAAACTCAAGGCTTGCTGATGATAATTCATCTATTTCTAATTCAGGAAACATATTAGCTCTTAACATAATACCAAAAGCACGTTCTAATATTGGTGTTACGAAATATTTATTTACACGATTAACTGCAGGAGTAAGAAACTGTAAAGAAAGGTTAAGTCTTTCTTGTGATTCAAATGCAGTCATATTTTGTTTATCCATTAATGGATTAAATAATGGTACATAAAACGCATCTAATATTTCTTGTTCTTTCTTTTGTATCATTTGATCATTAACTATTACATTATCCATAGGTCTTAACTGTTCAGGTTTAGATAATGGATTACCTGCGTTATAATATATAATTGATCCTGAATTATTAGATATACGTCTAACACTACCATCATTAGGAGCTAACCACGGAGGGTTAGATACTCTTTCCGCACCACGAATACGAGATACTTCCATACGATTAATTAATGGTAATGTAGAAAATACTTCTATTGCTGGACTGCGACCATACTTTTCATAGTTTGTTTTATAAAATCTTGCTACAGAATAAGGCATTTCATCAAATCCTGACTCCATAACTAACTTATTACCAGTAAGTGATATATAGTAGGAAGCGATAGGTTTTTCTTTTTTATCTGTAGACCCTAATTTAAAGTCACTTCTTGGCATTACTATATGTATAAAAGAAAATTCTCTTGATGATGTAGATGGGTTTTGTGCTAAATCAAATATATTTTGTGGACAATCTTCACCAAATTGTTGTACTGCTTGTCTTGCTGTAAGTTTAAACTCACGAATAACAGTATCTACTTCTCCTAAATAATTTTCACAAAAATAAAATTGATTAATATAGTGTGAACGAAAGTTAAGCATACGTTTTGGAGATGGTTCGCAATATAATGCTGTAGTACCAATATATCCACAATGATCTATACACTGACCCATTTCTTCATAAAAGTTAGAATCTTCTATAGCTCTTATAAATTTTTTAGTTGTGCTTGATAATGCACGAACAACATTATCATTTAACATTAAATCTCTATCTGTAGGTACAATACGAATCCAATTTTGTCCTTGTGGAAATAAATGGGACATCATACCAGCAGTAAACATACGTCTTGCTTTTATACCTATATCTGTAATTCTTTCAACATCATCTCGTTGTCCTTTAGATCGTTTACTTTGAATATTATCTGCACTAGGATTACAAAAATCTGCTGCTGATTCATAAAGGTTTTCAAAGTTAGCTCGTTCAGAACTAGACTTTTCTCGTTTATACATTTGAATTAAAGATGATATATCCATTATATTGTCATACTTGGTGATTGACCAAGTTCTTTTCTAGCTTTATTTGCTTTTTCTACTTCTTTAATATATTTTTGATATGCTTTATTTTGAATTTTACCATAAGCACCTTGACCTTGATAATCTTTCTTTTTTAGATCAGATATAATTGTGTCTGTACTTTTACCAGTAGCTTTAACACTTGAAAAGTCTGCTAAATTTCTTATATAATCCATTTTATCAAGTGTTTTTTGTTCTTTAAACCCACCTGTTGCTTGAGCGACACTAGCTAATTGTTTTGGATCAGCTCCTAGTACTTGACCACTAGCACCTAATTTTTGACCTTTAGTTGTATATGTTCCTGCTGCTTGTTGTCTAGCTTGCTCCTGAACAATAGTTGGTGCAATAGTTGCTGCAGAAATTTCTTCAACTGGTGGTGGTGGTTTAACCACTGGTGGTGGTTTTGGTGTGCTTCCTCCTCCTCCGCCCATAAACTAATCTCCTTATCCTATCTATTTTGTAACATTTAAGAGGTTTATCCTCTCCTCGCTCAAATATAGCCCATTCCATTTCATAAGGTGCAATTTCAAATAGGCGTAATATATCTCCTGCCGCATAATGTATATACCAGCAGTCTAGTTTGTCAAGTTCTTTTTTACTATTTTTTAATAACGCATCTTTATTGTGCATTATAGCCATAACAAAAATTCTATCATCACTATATACTACTCCGTGAGTCAGATAAAAAGCCATTAGACTCTCGAAATTTTTTCCATAACGGCTTTTCGCTAGTTGTATCGGTGTCCCAATCGACATATTTTTCCGCCTCCCCTACTTTATTTGGTAATTTTATTTGTTGTCCTGTAGTTAAATATGGTTGTACAAGATTTAAATGTATTCCCATAACCATAGTTCTAAAAGCATCAGCAGCGTGAGAGTGTTGATCGTGTAAAGGTCGACCACTACTTCCCTCTCTGTAATGCTCTAAATGCTCTAATAGTTCTTCACATCTTTCGTGTATGTATACTTCTCGTAGTTTACGTCTACATATTTCTATATCTTGTAATACAGAGTTGGTTTTGGGTACACGTCTAAAATCTATACCTACTTCTTTAGCTGTAGATACTAGATCACCAAACAACATACGCTTGGATACATCGTGTGGTGCAAAGTGACCCCCATACTTATACCCTTTGCTGTTTACTACTATCGCATAATCTTCAATTTTTTTACCACTAGACTCGTGATAATCTATTATAATAGGTTTGCCATCTATAATTTGTGCAAAGACTATGGCTGTAGCATCACTAGTACCCAAATCCCAAAAAGTATATACAGGAGAAGAACTAATTTGTATATTACCATACCTATCTTCATTTTTTAAAATCTCAAGCTCGTGACCATAGTAGCTATTCTCAACTTGAGAAATGGCTTCGTTCAAATATTCTTGACGAGCCATTGCATAGGATATTATCCCCGAGTCAACATCTTCTTGAATATTTTTATAAGCTTTTCCATCATAAGGACTAATTTTACCAATAAGCTCTGAATTAATATCCATACCGCTACCAACCCAATACGCAGTTTTCGTATCCCCCAGCTGATACCATTGTGTAAACCAGTTTTTATTTTCTTTATTGTTTTCATATAATCTCCATAAATGATTTGATTTTCCTCGTAGTGTGCCATTAAATATAACAAATGCACTACCTTCTGTTAGAATTGGTGCAAGAAATCCTGATACTTCCTCTTTGTGTAGTGAGAACTCACTTAATACATACCCTGAACCTCCTTGCCCGACAAAGTTCAGGTTGTCTGTGCCGTCAATCTTTATCCTACTACCATTGATTAAGTCAAGAAAAAAGTCTGAATTGTTTTTTCTGCGTACTATTTCAGGCGGACATAACAGGTCGATTAGTTTTTTACCCCCTGCCCATTCACATATGTTATCCCATAACGCTCTTTGAGCCCAAGCTCGGGTTGGAAATAGGTAATAATAGTTGCCTGTTGTTTGTATAGCACGCTTGATCATAGCATTAAATGAGGTTACATCTTTACCTGCTCGTCTGTGCCACGATATAACTGAATACTGTATACCACTATCAAATGCTTTTAGAAAGGGTATTTGATAATCTCTAGGCTCAATCGTTGGAATACGAATTTTCATCTATTTTTTCTGCATAACACATCATACATAAACATTTAACAAGCGTGTCACCTTCAAACTCCTCAAGGATTGGGTTGTCTTTTGAATCTACACAACAACACTCCTCGCAGCTTTTAAATCTTTGTGACATTTTTAACACACCCCATTGGTATTACTATCCTATCTGCTGTTTTGCTTTCATCTAAATACCTACTAGTTGTAAGTCTTATAAATCTTTTTGTCAAGCTTTCTATCCAGCCAACACTTTCTGCTGCTATAGGTTCTATTTCATCTTCGCTGTGTAAATCAGCTACTATATCTTCCCACTCTACTAATACTCTCATTCCTTTTTTAAACTTCATCTACTTCTAACTCATAATCAAACTCTATACCACAATAAGGACAAAATTTTGGGTCACCTACTCCTTCAGGTAGGTTTGCTTCTTCATACACAAAAAAAAAGTTTTTACAAATAAAACACTCCATATAAATAAGATGTGGTAACATTTTTATTATTTTTTGGTAGTCGATTTTTTTCTCACTTTCTTGGGTATTTTTTTAATATCATCATAATTTACTATCTCAATAATTATATCTTGCGTTTCCTCGCCTAGCCCTGCCAGCCTTGCTAATTTATCCGACGCTTGTGCGTTACCCTTACCTGATTCTACAAACAAATGCTCTAATACTTTTTGCCGCAATCCCTCTTTATCTTCTAAATCTATAATAGCTGGTTTGGTTACAGGCTTTTCTTTTGGGGTTTTTACTTTTTCTAGCCGCTCTACTTTTTTATTTGCTGCTACCAACTCCTGTGCAAATGCCCACAGCTGTTTATTATCTGCTGATTTAAGTCTTGAGAAAACTGATTGTGTTGTTTCCATTAATAATAATCCGTATTTATAAATACTCTTATAACTCTGTAGG
>Ga0209348_1000967_pt1 | contig 14415 bp, 20 predicted proteins | sample ETNvirenome_2_30_FD_184065 | JGI IMG/M metagenome (GOLD analysis project Ga0209348, IMG submission 184065) | Marine viral communities from the Pacific Ocean - ETNP_2_30 (SPAdes) (version 2) | ecosystem: Environmental > Aquatic > Marine > Oceanic | place: Pacific Ocean | collected 2013-06-22 | reverse complement strand
AACAACAACGTTTGATAAAACTTTTTCTATTGATGAAATAATAGAAGAGTCTTTTGAACGTATTGGATTAAATTCCGTAGCTGGTTATCAAATGAAATCAGCTCGAAGATCTCTTAATATCTTGTTCCAAGAGTGGGGTAATAGAGGTATTCATTATTGGGAAATAGCAGAAACCAATATTGATATGATTGAAGGCCAAGCTGAATATAAATTTTTTAGATCAAGTGATGATGGGACTTCAGCAACAACTACACCCACAAATGGAATTTACGGAATGTCCGATGTCCTTGAAGCACAATTAAGATCTAATAGAACTCAAACAACACAATCAGATTCACCCATGACTAAAGTTGATAGATCAACTTATGGTGGTTTTTCAAATAAACTTTCTAAAGGTACACCTAATCAATATTTTGTACAAAGATTTATAGATCACGTTAGTATTCAAGTTTATCCAACTCCAGATTCAACTAATGCATCTAAAGATATGCATATTTATTATATCAAAAGAATTCAAGATATTGGTGATTATACAAATGCAACAGATGTACCATTTAGATTTGTGCCTTGCATGGTATCAGGACTTGCATATTATTTAGCACAAAAGTATCAACCACAATTAATTCAACCTATGAAACTTGCTTATGAAGATGAATTTGCAAGAGCGTTAGCAGAAGATGGTTCTGCTTCTAGCACGCACATAACACCTAAAACTTATTATCCAGGAGCATAATGTCAAAATACGCAACAGGTAAATACGCAAAAGCAATATCAGACAGATCTGGCTTAGAGTTTCCATACAGAGAAATGGTTAGAGAATGGAATGGATCGTTTGTTCATGTATCTGAGTTTGAACCAAAGCAACCACAATTGGAGCCAAAACCACAAAATGCAGATGGTATTGCATTAAGACATGTAAGAGTAGATAGAACAGAACCTGCTGTTGCAGTTATGTTAGGTAATAATCCTTTTGCTATTACTTCAGGATCTCAAACAATTACGGTTACGGAGATAAATCATGGTAGAACTACAGGAGATACCATTAGATTTAGAAATGTTCAAGGTAGTCCTGGTGGAGTAGATTTTTCTGTCTATGAAAATTCTTCAGGATTTGCTATAACGGTTACAACAACAGATAAATATACCTTTGATTTGGGAGTAACCCCAAGTGTAACAGAGGATTCAGGAGGACCAACTGTGTCTGCAGGACCAGTAACATTAAGTGCATGATTAAAAAAATTATAAATAAAATTAAAAGTTGGTTTAAAGCAAGAAAGCAAATTGTTGCTACTTTAACAGCTAAACAACAAAAAATTTTAAATAAACACAAAGGAAAATAATGGCAGGATTAAGTGCATCAGGATTAAAAACACAAATAAGAAGTTATACTGAAACAGACTCAAATGTTTTAACAGATGCTGTTTTAGAAAATATAATTTTAAATGCGCAGTATAGAATTTTTAGAGATGTGCCAATTGATGCAGATAGAAAACAACAAACAGGTTCACTGGTTGTAGGACAAAATCAAGTTAATGCTCCTGCAGGATGTTTATTTATAAGAAGTATACAAGTTTATGATTCAACAACCGCTCTAACTGGAGATAATGATTATTTAGAAAAAAAAGATTATACATACTTACAAGAATATGTGCCCTCAACTGAGTCTGCAAAAAGAGGCAAACCTAAATACTATGCCATGTATGGTGGTGCTACAGGGGAATCTGATACTACATCTGGGCGTATAATTTTTGCTCCAACTCCAGACCAAGCATATAATTTTAGAGTTCATTTTAATATAATGCCTGCTTTATTAGAAAATAACGATACTAATTACATTAGTCTTAATTTTCCAAATGGGCTGTTATATTGCTGTCTATCAGAGGCTTATGGATTTTTAAAAGGTCCAATAGATATGTTGACACTATACGAAAATAAGTATAAACAAGAAGTACAAAAGTTTGCTAATGAGCAAGTTGGTAGAAGACGAAGAGACGACTACACTGATGGCGCTGTTCGTATACCAGTAAACTCAGCAAACCCGTAGGAGATTAAATTATGGCTATATCATCGGCAATTTGTAATAGTTTCAAACAAGAAATTTTAGTTGGAACACATAACTTTACTGCATCAAGCGGTCATACTTTTAAAATAGCTTTATATACAAGTTCCGCATCTTTAGGGGCAAGTACAACTGCTTATTCAACAACAAACGAAATATCAAATACATCTGGATCTGCATACTCTGCAGGAGGTGCAACGTTAACAAGTGTTACACCAGTATTAGATTCTTCAACTGCAGTTTGTGATTTTGCAGATGTAAGTTTCACCAGTGCAACATTCACAGCAAACGGTGCATTAATATACAATGATACGCAATCTGATAAAGCCGTTGCAGTTATCGCATTTGGTGGTGACAAAACAGTAACAAGTGGAACTTTTACAATTCAATTCCCAACAGCAGACGCATCAAACGCTATCATTAGAATAGCATAGTGAGGTAACGACGGATGTCCGTTACTCGAACTTTCACAGTCACAGTCGCTTACGTATATGGTGGTAACAAATATCAACTCGATGGAGTTACACAAGCTGATGCTTATCTAGTTGAAGGCAATACATATAGATTTGATCAATCTGATTCTTCAAATGGTAGTCACCCATTAAGATTTTCTACAACCAGCAACGGAACACACTCAGGCGGAAGTGAGTATACAACCGGTGTAACTACAAATGGAACACCAGGTAGTGCTGGAGCGTATACAGAAATAACGGTAGCAAGTGATGCTCCAACTTTATATTATTATTGCACAAATCACTCAGGAATGGGTGGAACAGCTTATACTCCTAGTGAAGGTTGGGACGTAGGTGCTTGGGGTGCCGGTAGATATGGAGTAGCTAATGAATTTACTCTTGGTTGGGGTGCAAAAAATTGGGACTCTTCAGGTTCTTGGGGAGATATGGGTGATGAAACTATTACTCCAACAGGTTTTGGTTTAACTTCATCTCTTGGATCTGTATCTGTTTCAACAGAAATAAATACTGGTTGGGGTAGACAACCATGGAATGAAAACGCTTGGGGTATCGCAGGTGATGTATTATTAGATGGTCAATCAGCAACAACAAGTGTTGGATCATTAGTTGTTGGAGACATACTTGGATTAACAGGTCAATCTGCAACAACAAGTGTTGGATCTCCTACAATTATAGGAGATATAACTGCAACATTAACAGGTCAAGCTTTAACATCTTCTGTAGGTTCAATTGATATTGCAGGACAAATAGTAGGATTAACTGGACAATCAGCAACATCAAGTGTTGGATCTATATCTCCAGCAGATGTTATGGGAGTTACAGGTGTTTCTGCAACAACATCACTTGGAACAGCTAACACAAATAGTAATCCAACTATTAGTGTAACCGGAGTGTCAGCGACAAGTGCTATAGGATCTTTATCTCCTGCAGATGTTATGGGATTAACAGGTGTTTCTAGTACAGCTTCTGTGGGATCTTTAACTCCTGCGGATATTATGGGATTAACGGGTGTTTCAGCAACAACTTCTGTAGCAGGATTTGGTATTTCTACAGGATTTGGAATTCAAGCTTATCAAGATGTTGACACAGGTACCAATATAACTTATAGTGACGTTGCATAGGAGAAAAAAATGGCTTCAACATACACACCATTAGGTATAGAACTTCAAGCAACTGGTGAAAACGCCGGTACATGGGGAACAAAAACTAATACTAACCTACAAGTTATTGAACAAATAGCTGGTGGTTTTACACAACAAGCATTAACAAGTGGTGGAACGGTGGATCTTGCAGTTTCTGATGGATCAACTGGTGCAACTCTTGCACACAGAGCAATAGAATTTACAGGTTCATTATCTGGTAATGCAGTTGTTACAATACCTCTTGATGTACAAAATTTTTATTTATTAAGAAATTCTAGTTCCGGTGCATACACGGTTCAATTTAAATATGTAACAGGATCAGGAAGTTCTGTAACTTTTTCTGCTACAGATAAAGGAGATAAGTTAATCGTTGCAAAAGCTAATGATGGAACTAATCCTGATATTGTAGAAATAGCTTTAGGTCTTACAGAAATTTCAGAAGATACAACACCACAATTAGGTGGTAATTTAGATACTAATTCACATAATATTTTAATAGATGATGCTCATTTTATAGGTGATGAAAACGGAAATGAACAACTTATATTCCAAACAACTGCATCAGCTGTTAATCAATTGGACATTACAAACGCTGCTACGGGCAATAATCCCTCTATTTCAGCCACTGGTGATGATTCAAATATTAGTATAAACCTAGTGCCAAAAGGTACAGGTACAATTCAAGCAAATGGAGCGTCAGTAGCAACAACAGGAAAAAGTATTGCAATGGCAATCGTTTTCGGTTAAAAGGAGTATAAATTATGGCAACACCAAATATAGTAAACGTAACATCGATAAACGGTAAAAACGCTACTGCAACTTTAGCGAATACCTCTAGAACAACTGCTATTGATGTAGCAGCAGATAAACTAGTAAAAGTAAATACAATCTTAATATCAAATATAGATGGAACAAACGCTGCCGATATCACAATTGAAATTAGTGTTGATGATGGATCAAACTATGTGAAACTTGCAAACACAATTAGTGTTCCAGCTGATGCAACATTAAATTTTTTAGAATCACCAATCTACTTAGATGAAACTGATATACTAGCATTCACAGCTAGTGCAGCAGACGATTTATCTTATTTTGTATCATATGAAGAGATAGACGACGCGTAGGAGGTTTTATAAATCATGGCACACTTTGCTGAATTAGAACTAAAAACCGATCCTTCAGGCTTCACATCTGACGAAAAATATATTGTTAAAAGAGTTGTGGTTATCGGAAACGATGTACCTGCAGCTAATGGTACATTAGAACAACACGACAAGCACGAAGATGGAGAGTTTCATTGTAAAAAACTTTTTGGTGGTGGTATTTGGAAACAAACTTCTTACAATGGTAAATTTAGATGTAGATATGCAGGAAAAGGTGCAGTATATGATCCTGTTAATGATGTGTTTTATGGACAACAACCATTTGCATCTTGGACATTAAATACAACAGATTGGAGATGGGAGGCACCTATTCCTGTGCCTACAATGGATCAATGTCAATATACTCATTCAGATGGAAATCCAGCTACTTACAGAGTAGAATGGAGTGAAGCAAATCAACAATGGATAGGCTTTGGAGAAGAAAATTCTCAACACGTTTGGGATCCTGAGACTTCTTCTTGGAATGCTACGGGAGGGTAACCCATGGTAGCAATAAAAAAGAATAATAGATTAAATAATCGTAAGGGAGGAATGATTGGTATAAACAATTGTGCCTCTTTTGGAAAAGATAAAATTACACAAACAACATCAACTGCAACATTAACAACTGGTGCTGGAACTAAATTACTTCATGCAACCGTTGTTGCAGGTGGAGGATCTGGATCACAAGCTGGAGCCGGTGGTGGCGGTGGAGGTATGATTATTAGAGAAAATGTTCAAGTATGTGGTAGTACTCCATACGCAATTGTAGTTGGTGGCGGTGGTACAGCAGAAACTTATCCTGATGTTACTACTAGAGGTACAAATGGAGGTGCATCAGCTTTCGCACCTGGAACAGCAATCGCAATATGCACGACTGGTGGTGGAGCTGGCGGTAATAACGCTAATGGACCAACACCAGCATGCGGATCAGGAGCACCTGGAGGATCAGGCGGTGGCCAGGGAGCAACTACTACTGGAGGATCTGGACCATCTGCAGGATCAGGAATCTCTGGTCAAGGTAATGATGGTGGAACAGCACAAGGACAACCAAGTCCTGCTCAACACTCAGGTGGAGGCGGTGGTGGAAAATCTGCTGCTGGATCACCAGCACCTGCAACTAATGTTGGAGGGGCCGGAGGAGCAGGTTTAGACGTAAGTTCAACTTTTGGAAACATAGGACCAACATGTTCAGTATTCGCTGGAGGTGGTGGCGGTGGCTCTAGAAACGGAGGAACTGCAGGAGCTGCAGGACCTGGCGGAGGAGGAGCAGGAGGCCCAACAACCGTGCCTAGCCCTTCAACGGTCGGAAACAATGGAACAGACAACACTGGTGGTGGCGGTGGTGGAATCGGTTTCGGACCTTGTTATGGAGGCCGAGGAGGAAACGGAGGATCTGGAGTAGTCCTTACAAAAGAATTAAATAACAACAGAGGTAACTGGCCTTTGTCTCAACAATTTGATGCAAAAGAAGGTGGTAACTGGCCAGATGGTACGGTTATACAATCAGTAACATTAAATTATTTAGTAGTAGCTGGTGGCGGAGCTGGAGCTAATTTTGGTGGTGGCGGAGCTGGAGGTTATAGAGCTTCTGGTTTTGGACCTTCACCATTACAAGGATGTGCATTAACAGTTTGTTCATCTTCAACTTATACAATTACAGTTGGAGCTGGAGGTGGAAATGCTTGTGGTACAGCTTATCCTGTACCATGTGCTAGTCCGCCAGATGGATCTGGAGAAGGTTATGGAAACGTATCATCAATTAAACAAGGATGTACCGTTTTAATTCAAGCATCAGGTGGTGGTTATCCATTAAATGCATCTTGTGGTAATCCTTGGAACAATAATAATGGAAGAAGAGGAGGACCTGGAGGATCAGGTTCTGGAGGTTGGCCTAGTGCAAAAGCTCCAAAAAGACCAGGAGGATCTGGTAATGCTGGAGGTTTCTCACCACCAGAAGGAAATAGTGGTGGAAGTGGAGGAAACCCTGACAACAGAGGTGGTGGTGCCGGTGGTGGTGCTACAGCATCTGGAGCAAGTGGATCTGGATACCCAGGTGTAGCTGGTGGAGATGGAGCACCAAATACAATTACAGGATCAGATGTATCTTACGCTGGTGGCGGAGGTTCTGGTACAGATAGAGGTTATCCGGGTGTTAGTCCGGGAGCTGGAGGAGCTGGTGGCGGCGGAGCCGGCGCTGGTGGAGCCCCAAGTGAAGTAGCTTATTCAGGAACAGCAAACACCGGAGGCGGTGGTGGCGGAGGTACTGGAGGACCTACGTCTTATGGAGCCCCTACATACATGAACCCAGATGGACGATCTAAATATGGATCAAGAGGTGGATCAGGTATTGTAGTTGTAAGATCACCTGCAGGACACCCATTAAGTGTATCACCAGGAACTAACCAAGTTACTTGTGTTGGTGGTCATTCTGTTGCTACATTTACAGTTTCTGGAACATTGACTGTAAACTAAAATTTGCTATATTGACTTACCTATGTGGGTCAAGAAATTTAGAAAGCATAAGACTTTAAAAAAGAAGTTGTTATCATTAATTAATAAAATGCCATCGCATTTTAAATCTGATAAATCTTTTGTTAAATCGGATTGGTCTTTACCAGTAAATGCAGAAAGAAAATATTTAGATTTATTTTATCAAGAGGTGTCGGATTTAATGACAGATACTGCAGAAGACTTTGGTTGTAATACTTGGAGAATACATAATGGTTGGTACAATCAGTATTCAAAAAACAATAATCATCATTGGCATACTCACCCACAATCTAATTTATCTGCAATTTATTTTTTAGAATTACCAAGCAAAGAATTAATTACAGAGTTTAAAGTTAAAACAAAAGTAAATGTAAAAGAAGGAGATATATTATTTTTTCCATCTTACATGTTACACCGAGCACCTATTAACAATACAAATAAAAGAAAAACTGTTATTGCTTTTAATTGTGACTTTCAAATAATGCCAACAGATTATCTAGGTAGGCACAAATGAGTTTTAGAGTTATAGATAATTTTTTATCTAAAAAAAATTATAAAACAATTATAAAAATTTTTGATACCCTAAAAGGCAATATACCTGTTAGGTGGGCTGAAATTGATTATCGTAGAAATGTTTTTTTAGTTGAAGCTGCTAAAACATATGACTTTAGTAAATACAAAGGTTTTGAAGAGTGGAGCCAAAACAATACTCAATGCAATCCACATGTAGATAAAGATGAAGGTTATTTCAAAAAAACTGGTAAACTAAAATATCCTATTTGTTCTTTAGTATTTTATGCAGATGTAAAAAAATTAAAAGGGGGTGAATTAATATTAGCCGGAGATTTGATAAAACCTAAATCTAATAGATTAGTTATATTTGATCCTGGGTTGCACCATTCAGTTGAATCGTTTAAAGGGACTAGAAAAGTATTATTACTTAACCCGTGGACATATAAACCAGAGGCGTTTAAAAATGAAATTGTATAAGAATATATTAGAAAAAAAAGAACGCAAAAGATTATTGCGATTTGTAAAAACAAAAGTTAAATATTGGAATGACAATGTTCCTGGTTTGCAGACACCGATGAATTTGCATACGCACCCTGAAACACAACACTTCTATAATAAAATTATGAAAAAATATTTTAAAGATATGTCTATACAATATTCTTGGGCTAATTATTCAGAAGGAGATATAATAAATTGGCATACACACCCAACATCTATAATATCTGCTGTTTACTTTTTAAAAAATCCTGATAGTTTAGGAACTATATTTAGAAATGAGAAATATAATTATGACAAAATTACATCTACCAAATGTCCTGAAAATTCTTTATTGGTATTTGATGCAAGTAAAACACACTCACAACCATACTCTCCTAAAAAAATTAAAAGGTTTTCAATCGCAATAGATTTAATATGAATTTAAAAAACGCATACTGGTATTTTACAAGTAGATTAGGTAATAGATTTTGTAATGATGTAATACAACATGCGAACTCAAAAAAAGAATTAGTCGCTGTAACTGGTGACACTTCAAAACAAGTTAAAAAAAGAACTAAGAAAAAATTAAACAATGAAGGAATATCTGATTCTATTACTAAAAAAGAATTAAAAGATTTAAAAAAACATAGAGACTCTAATGTTGTTTGGTTAGAAGATAGATGGATATACGAAGAGATACAACCTTTTTTTCATATGGCAAATGAAAACGCAGGTTGGAATTTTGAATTTGATTTTTTTGAACCTATGCAATTTACAAAATATAAATTAAACCAATTTTATAATTGGCACCATGATCCTTTTCCTGAGCCATATGACACTCCTAACAATCCAAATTTTCACGGTAAAACAAGAAAAGTTTCTGGCATAGTGCAACTATCTGATCCAAAAGATTACAAAGGTGGTCGATTAGAAGTACAACCTAGAATGACACAAGATCCAAAGTTAGTATTAAACACAGACAAACATTTTAAACCTAGAGGAAGCGTCATCATATTTCCGTCACATTTGTGGCATAGAGTTAAACCAGTTACGAAAGGAACAAGATATTCATTGGTAATCTGGGCATTAGGAAAACCATTTAAATAATGAGTAAATTAACTGACTACATAAAAGTATATCCCATGCTTAGTAAAAGCATTTGTAATAAAGCTATAAAAGAATTAGATGATACAGAATTTGAAAAGGGACAATATCATAACCCTAAAGGCGACAGAACTTTTTCTATAGATAAAGAAGCTGACATGTCTTTTGAAGAATTTCCATCTAAACAAATTATTATGGACAAACTATATAATGTTATAGGTAAATATATAAAACAATTACGTATGCCTTGGTATGCAGGTTGGAATGGTTATACACCAATACGAGTTAACAAATATTCTAAAGGTCAAAATTTTAATATGCATTGTGATCACATTCATAATATATTTGATGGTCATACAAAGGGTATACCAATATTAAGTATTGTTGGAGTATTAAATGATAATTACAATGGAGGTGAATTTGTAATGTGGAAAGATAAAACGATAAAACTAAAACAAGGAGACGTCGTAATGTTTCCTAGTAATTTTATGTATGCTCACAAAGTAAATAGTATAAAGAAAGGAACTCGATACTCATTCGTAAGTTGGGTTTGGTAATATGGCTAAAACAGATACTCTTCAAACATCTATTTATTTTCAATCACCTATTTTTCATATTGAGGTTCCAGAATTTGTTAAAGATGTAAATAAAGTTTGCGATAGATATATAAAAAACGCTAAAAAAAATAATGAAAAAATTATAAAACAAAGAGAAAAAGAATGGAAAAAGAAAGTTGGAGATATAACCATGTCTCATCATTCATCGAGTATGATAGGAGATCCTGATTTAAAAGAGTTTACAGATTATATTGGTTCTACCAGTTGGAATTGTTTAGACTGGTTTGGCTATGATTTATCACAATACGAATTAATGTGGACAGAGTTATGGGTACAAGAGTTTTCTAAAAAAGGTGGCGGACACCACGAAGGACACATTCATTATGATAATCATATTTCAGGTTTTTATTTTTTAAAATGTAGTAATAGAACATCAGTGCCATTTTTTAACGATCCTAGAATTGCAAAAACTATGAGTGACTTACCATTAAAAGATAAAGCAAATGTATCAATGGCTAGTCCTCTTATACATTATAAGCCTAAACCTGGAACAATGATATTTTTTCCTGCATATTTAAATCATGGTTTTACCGTAGATTCTGGTGTTGATGATTATAGATTTGTGCATTTTAATTTACAGGCAGTTAGAAAGTTACTTACAGGTTATTTAAGAAATGAAGGACCAAAAGATAAATAATATTTTTTCTTCTTTTGTGATAGAGAAAGAATTAAATTTAGATCACGATAGGGTCACAGACAAATGCGCTGATGCATTAGAAACTGCTGATGACTACAAACAAAAAAATATATTTCATAATCCAAAATTAGTAACAGAATTTAATGAGGTGTTTGATCAAGTAAATAAAATAGCTAACGAAGCACACAAACTTTTACAATATAAACAAAACACAAAACAAATTTGTATAGATGCATGGATTAATGATTATGGTTCTTATAATATTTCTATGCCACATCAACACCCAACAGCTGATCTGGCCATAGTTTATTTTCCTTATGCACAAGAAGGATGTGGTAACTTACAACTTTTAAATCCTAACTCTAAATTACAATACGTGATACACGATGAAATGGTAGAGAGTTGGAATAACTATAATTCTTTTACTTGGGACATAGTTCCTAAAACTGGTAAAGTTGTTATCTTTCCAGGTTATCTAATACATTATGTTAAACACAACAAATCAAACAAACAAAGAGTTTCGATAGCATTTAATTACAGAGCATCATGGTAAAAAATTTATTATCAATAGATATAGATTGGGTAGGCTCTCCGAGAGATGCTAAAGATTTATTAGAAAATTTAGTCCCTATCATTAAAAAGAATAAATTTAAAAAGATAGTTGTTGCACAATCACATAGAGAAATAAATAAAATTGTCGATGAATTAAATGAACCTGTGTATTGTGTAAACGTAGATCACCATCACGATATACAATATATACCATCTGAACCTTTAGAGGCTGGTTTCTTGTCAGGTAATTGGTTAGGGCACTACATGAGAAGTGGTAAAATTACTGGGTGCACTTGGATAGCTAATTATAATTCTGTTTTTAATAGATATCAAGATTGGCGAAAAGACTTTGTCTTATTGAATAATGACGTTCTAGATATTAAATTAGATATAAAAGAAATATTAAAATTTGATTATGATTATTTTTTTATGTGTAGATCTTTTCATAATCACGAAGAGGGTAATTGGACTGCTCTTCAAACATACGATGCTATAGAAATAATATTACAAAATGATAAAAACAAAAAATAATTTTTTAAATAAAGAAGATTTTAAAAGTTTAAGAGACCCTATGTTAAGTCCAAATTTTCCATGGTATTACAATAATACCAAAGTTGATAAAGAAGGCAAAGATGATTTAAATAATTATCAACTAACTCATACATTTTTTTCTGACGGCAAAATTAATTCTGGCGCGTATAATTTAATAGAACCTATTTTACAAAAATTAAAGGTAAAAAAATTAATAAGAGTAAAAGCTAATTTGGTACCACGAACATTTAGAATACATAAATTTGAAGCACATGTAGATCAAGAAGAAGATTACAAAGCAGCCATCTTATATATTAACACAAATAATGGTTACACTTATTTTCACAATGGAGGAAGACATGGTTCAGATAAATTTGTAAACTCAAAAGAAAATACAATCGTATTGTTTAAAGCAAATCAAAGACATTATGGCACAACTTGCACAAATAAAAAAATTAGAGTATTAATAAATTTCAACTATCAATAAATCATGAATTGGAAAAAAAATAAATACACTGTAATTAAAAAAGCCATAGACCCCAGTATGGCAGAGTATTTAAAAAACTATATTTTGTTAAAAAGAAAAGTGTTGCAAACATTTATGACTACACAATATTTGTCTGAGTTTAACACTGATTGGGGTACGTGGAGAGATCCACAAGTTCCTGGAACGTATTCTCACTATGGAGATATTGCTATGGAAACATTGTTAACGGCATTAAAACCTAAAATGGAAAAAGTTACAGGCACTAAATTATATGAAAATTATTCTTACACAAGAATCTATAAAGTAAAAGATGAATTACGAAGACACAAAGATAGGTTTAGCTGTGAAATATCTACTACACTTAATTTAGGTGGTGACCATAAGTGGCCCATATATATTAATCCAAAAGAGGAGGAGGGTTATTACAATGAAACAACTGGAAAATATATGCCTTCTAAATCTAAAGGTGTTAAAGTAGATTTAAATCCAGGTGATATGTTAGTTTATCGAGGTGATTTGTTAGAACACTGGAGAGAATCTTATACAGGTAATTATTGTGCACAAGTGTTTTTACATTACAACGACGTTAAAACTCCAGGAGCCGAAGTAAATGCTTTAGATAGAAGACCACACTTAGGACTACCATCAAAATTTAAAAGAGTAGAACAAAAAGTACCTAAGTAATGAAAGACTTTCCAATTGTCAGGATTGAAAATTTTTATGATTTTAAAAAGGGAGAACAAGCTAGAGTTCGACGTAATGTTATAAATCAAATAAAACGAGCTGAATGGGATAATAACTATGTTCTTAAAAAAGATACTTTTACAAAAAAACTGTATCAAAATTTTGTAAACATAGCTAAAAAACATTTAAACCCTTTTTCATTTCGTTCAAATAATTTTGATCATTGCTTTGCTGTTGCTTCTAATAAAGACTTTATACCCTCTGTTAATTGGCATAATCATATTTTGTCATCTAGTATAAACTCAGTTTATTATTTGCATATACCTAAAGACATGGAAGGTGGTGAAATAGAATTTAAAAGTAAACGAAAAGATATATTAAAGATAACACCCAGAACAAATGAGCTGTACATATTTCCAGGGTGGCTTTGGCATAACCCTATAAACGTTAGATCAAAAGAGCTAAGACTCTCTATTAACATGGAGATCTGCACTATGGAGAAAATGGACGATATTTTTAGCCTGTTGAAATAGCCTATAATCTGCTATAATGATGTGTTATGTTACAGAAAATAGGATTTCAACCAGGTATTAATAAACAACTCACAGCAACCCAGGCAGAAGGTCAATGGATTGATTGTGATAATGTTAGATTTAGGTATGGTATTCCAGAAAAAATGGGGGGTTGGAATCAATTAGGAACTTTAAATGAAAATGAATTGACAGGTGCGTGTAGAGGTCTTCATCATTTTGTCAATAGTTTAGGTAGAAGATATGCTATCATAGGCACCAATAGAATTTTATACGCTTATTCAGGAGGTGTATTTTATGACATACACCCAATTAAATCTACAACCACACTTACAGGTGCATTTAGCACGGACAACGGATCAGCCGTTGTTACAATAAATTTTCCTAGTGGTCATACAATCAATCCACAAGATATTGTTTTACTAGACAACTTTACTACAATAACAGGATCTAATTTTGGTGCATCAGATTTTGATAACAAAAAATTTATGGTTACAAGTGTTCCTAATAATACACAAATTAAAATAACCATGCCATCAAACGAGTCTGGATCAGGAGCTACAGAGTCGGGAGGTATTAGAGTACAACATTATTATACGGTTGGATCTGCTGTTCAAGAAAAAGGTTTTGGTTGGGGTCTTAGTTCTTGGGGTGGTGAAGCATCTAATGCTATAACAACAACATTAAATGGTGCGATTGATGCCTCAACAACTACAGTCGTATTAACAGATGCTTCTCAGTTTCCTAGTTCTGGAAATAGTTTTATAAGAATAGGAACAGAAGATATAAAATATACAGGTGTATCAGGTAACACATTAACAGGTGTAGAAAGAGGTGCAAGAAATACAACTGCTGCATCACATAGTGATGGAGCGACCATAACAAATACAACAGATTTTATTGCTTGGGGTGAAGCTGCATCAGGTGACTTGGTATTAGAACCTGGTATGTGGTCACTAGATAATTTTGGTGAT
>Ga0209348_1000966_pt1 | contig 14417 bp, 12 predicted proteins | sample ETNvirenome_2_30_FD_184065 | JGI IMG/M metagenome (GOLD analysis project Ga0209348, IMG submission 184065) | Marine viral communities from the Pacific Ocean - ETNP_2_30 (SPAdes) (version 2) | ecosystem: Environmental > Aquatic > Marine > Oceanic | place: Pacific Ocean | collected 2013-06-22 | reverse complement strand
TGAACATGGTCTTGTAAGCACAATACAACTGACAGGTGGAGCATCAAAGCCCTCTGTAAGTACGGCTACATTAACAACAACTTGTATGTCTCCATGTTCCAAATCATGTAGTATTTGTTTTCGTTCTTCTGCTGGAGTTTCTCCAGTAACCAGTTCTGCTCTAACATTTGATCTACGATACTCATCACACACATCTTGTGCATGGACAACTGTAGAACAGAATACAACTGTCTTTCTGTCTCCCGCTTTTTCTTTCCATTCATCTACGATTTTTTCATTGATGGCTCGCTTGTTCATAATCCGTTCAACTTCGCCCATGTCAAAGTCTGACACAGTTCTGCGAACATTCTGCAAATCATCTGTAACACCTACATCAATAACATATGTCTTAGGCGGTACAAGAAAACCCTCACGAATAAGTGTTCCTATCTCAATCTGATGCGAACAATTATTGAATACAGTCTTTAAACCTTTTTTATCTCCACGATTAGGAGTCGCTGTAAAGCCAACTATCTCTACAGAATTGTTCGCTTCTTTGACCCTGTTAATAATTCTTTGATATGTATCTGCTATTGCATGGTGACTTTCGTCAATCACAACCATGTCAACAGGCTTCATGTTATCCAAATTGTTCGGTCTTGAAAGCGTCTGCACCATAGTAAATATGGTTTCTCCAGACCAATCTTTCTCTGATCCGTCAACTATACTTGTAGATATATTTGGATTAACACGGGAAAATTTCTGTGCATTCTGTCGTACAAGCTCATCTCTGTGCTGTATGACTAATACTCTATCGCCTTTTTTATATTTCTTGCCTACTAATGCAGACAACATAATAGTTTTACCCGCTCCCGTTGGAGCAACAACGATAGTATTTTTGTGTTTATCAAGAGCGATAGACGCATCATCTACGGCTACTTGTTGGTATGGTCTTAGTATCATAATTCCCTCATTGCTAGATGATGAAAGGGTAGCTTTACGGCACTCGTGCTACCCAAACGAGTTCTAGCAGACGAAGGTCAGTCTTGCCGCTAGATATTCGTAGAAACCTATTTACTCGCCCAAGATGGAGTTACACCATTTTGAGGCTGTTGCACTTGTGGTTGAGCCTGCACAGTAGGTTGAGCAGGTGCTGGTGCATTACCACCACCAATATACCCATCTTGATTAATGGTCATGGGTGCAAGCATTTTATTCTTGTCATCATAACCATTAGTGCCTTTCTCAACTGCAATCTTCATGCAAATCTCCATGCCATTGATTGCCTCAAGGCTTGGTATTTGTCTAAGTGCATTAGCTTCGGATGACACATCATTTGGACTTAACCCTTTGGCACTATCAACAATACCTCTAAGAGTTCTTAGACCAATTTCCTTTGATACGGAAACACCGTTTTGATTTTTCTTATCGCCATCAAAGAATATATTATGCCAAACTTTACGTTTGTCAAACTCACCACCTACGATGGTAAATTCACATTCAATCCACTTAGCTGAAGAATGTGCTGATTGCCTAAATATAGCATCTTGTGCTAAATCAGGAATCCTTACACCATCTAACTGTGGTTTGATATAAAGTATTGCACGAGCAATAGTTCCATGTGGAATAAGAGAAAAGTCATTACCCTCATCAGGGGTTATATTATTTAAGTCAAGCATTATTAGTTACTCCTTCGTTGCTAGACGTTGGTTGTTTGGCTGGATCAACAAATGTAAGCTCTTTATCTGCTTGCTTTTGTCCGCCACTCATTTTAGTCAGAAGTTTACCTAAGTGTGGCTCTTCCAATACATCGAGTTTGCCCGATCTATCTTTTGCTGGATACCCCCACTCATTTAACGTCTGACATACAAAAGCACGATATGTGCCTGTTGTTTCGTCACCTGTCATAACTGCCATTGTGATAACTTCATCCACAATACCTGGTAGTTCACGACCTGTCTTTGCGCCCTCTATCTGTAATTCAAATAGTTTGCGACCATAATCATCAACTTTTTCGTCAAGAATGCCAACAAAAATTACATTCTTTTCACGAATATGTTGTAAATGCGTTAGCCATGACATCATCTCACGACCTTGCATACCATAAACAGCACGAGTATCTATTGTACCGTTTCTAGTTCTATTTTCGGGTTGACCCATGCAATGCTGAAAACATAATCTACCAGCAACAGTAATACTGTCGATAAATATAGTATCATATTTCTTCATCATTTCAGAGGGATCGCCATATTGTTGCACTACATAATCATAATGCACTTGGCTATAGGATTGATCGTCAGTTAATGATGGATTACCTCCACCTAAAAAACATGCAAAATCACGACATTCAGCCCATGTCTTAGGGCGGATAACGTCTATGGGCCATCCTTCGATGGCTGCGTCACCTGCCTCTAAATCCATGAACAATGTAGTATCTGCATCTAAAGTCCGAGCAAGAGTGGTTTTACCCACTCCACTCTGACCACACACAACAATCTTATGACCTTTTTTCTCAGCCATACGTTGTTCGGCTGTAATTATATTCAATGCCATTATTCTACCTCCTCAAGTTCATAGGTTGTTGATGCTATCTCGACAGTTCTATGTGGCTCAAGAAGAGCTTTTATAGCTGGTGGAGCATTAGAATACTTACGCTCCTCAACAGTTACACTTACTTTACCATAATGTCTTGCATCATCTGCATTCATTTGAGTATCAAGTGTAGTCATAAGACCAACTTGATCCCAAGAAACTTTCTTCTTAACATTAATTTTCATTTGTAAATTAGTGTTAGGAGTATGGATTGTAACTGTACCAAAATTTTTATTCTGTCTCGCAAGTTCATTACGAGCATCATTATAATGTTTAGCATCTAAGACTTCATTGATTAAAGCCAACTCTTTCTTAGCTGTATCATATTTTTCTTTAAGTTCATTCCTGTGTTGGAATAAATTCTTGGTGTCCATTTCAAAGTAACCTTGAAATGCGACTTCTCGCTCTTTTGTCATAATTGACCTCCTTTTAGTAAGCTAGAACTTTATATATAGCACTAGTTACAATAAAGTCAATACCTGATCTATCATTTTTTTTTAAAACTCAACAAAATATCTATATTATGTATGGCGAGCATAAGTTTTTTCTTTAATTTAAACTCAGGCGTGAGAACGCCTTTAGCATCTTCAACAATGAATCTGGACGATCCATCTTCTTCTATTAATAAATATGTAAAGTCGGCAATGTAATTACATATTTTCTGGTCATTTACTTTTAATTCATACTTAACTTGTCTATCTAATTGGTCAACTACACCAGCTCTTTCCATAGCTTTTAATTGACCCCATCGTTCTGCTTCCCACCTAGAATCAAACTTTAAACCCATAGCCACAGTTTTTTTTGCGAAAAACTTGTTGGGTTTCCCAACTTTTCGGGTTATAATTCGTTTATTATTGTAGTACATGGGAGTTATTGTAATGGCAGATCCAAAAAAATTCAAGTCAATTGGTATAGATACCGACACTTATCACAAATTAAAACGTATTTGTGACGATGAAAGACGTAATATCCGTCAACAAATTAGCATATGGGTCGATAAAGATTATTCAAATAGATTTAAAGAAGACGATAATGTTACTCGATTAGGTTTAGGAACACTTAATAATTAAGCGACTTGTTCTTTAATACCTATAGCTTCCATTCTTTTTATTAAACGATTAGCGCGGTTAGTTACCTGCTTATGCCATCTCGAATCTTCCATTTGGACGGCACATTCTAACCAGTCTTCATCAGCTATAGCCGCACAGAATTTCTTAAATTTGGATAAACGAGGACGACCCATATTAAACATCATGTTTGCACAGATTTTTTGTACTTCTTCTGGTAGATCATCAAAAGTATCAAACAATTTTTTACATTCTGATATAGTTCCTTCAACATCTACTTTAAAACAATTGTTAACTCGTTCTTCTGATACTGGTGTACCCACTGGCTTTTCATATTCTTCATCCCATTCAGTAACTAAATGACCTATTCCAAATGTAGGTAAACCTAAATGATCTAAGTATATTTCGTACTTACAACCTTCATCTTCTTTTAATTCTTCTCTTAACTCGTCTATGTTCATGCTGTTCTATTCCTACTTGCTATTGCTTGCATTGATGGGTTTAGTCCTAGAGCCAAAGCTGTGTTTGGATCAGTAACATCTATAGCTCCAATTCCTGTATTAGTTGATGCAGGTTGTATGTTCATTCCTGCTGCTGGTGTTTGATTCCGAACATTTGTTCGGGTTTGGTCAACACCTCTTTCTATATTTGATCGTAAATTTTGTAGTTCTGAAGTTAATCCAACATTATTCGCAACAGCCGAGAATTGTTTTCCAGCTTCATTTACAGCTTCTTGCATCAATTGACCAGGTGCTTGTGCGCCAAATTGAGCCATTGCTTCAGTAAACATACTTAAAAATAATCTAGCTTTACTAAGATCTTTTTGACCAGCAGCTTGTTTTTTATAATCTTTCATAAATCTATTAAAATAAGGTTTGTTTAAAAGAAACTTACCTACAATGCTAAAGTTAGCTAATTTGCCTATATTCTGAAAAGGTGCAGATGCAATGTTAGCAGCTATAAGATCACCACCTTGAGCTTGTTTAGTTAAAGTATTTAATGCTCTACCAAACTGTTCTAATTGCAGACCAGTTTCTTCTCCAAATACAGAACGAAACTTACCGTTTGCTCCACCTTCATTAAAACTTTTAGCAAAAGCCTTCATAGAAGACCCATCAATAAAAGCATCACCACCAAAATCTCTTAATATATTGTTCATGTAAAAGTTTTGCATTTTAGCCAAGTCTTCTTGAGCTTTTGTTAATAATGCTGGGTCTTTTCCTACAGCTCTATCAGCTCTATCTTTAAAAAATTTCATAACAGCTTCAACAGATTCAGCTTTAGCACTAGGTTTCGCTAATGTTTCTGATGCTATTAGTGGTGTTATACTCTCATTGTTCAATGCTTTTAAAGCAGAGTTGTTTTCAAACTGTGTTAGTTGTCTTTGAGCTATATTTACTTCTCGTAAAGCATCTACTAAATCTTTAGGCGCACCCTCATCCATTGCTCTTTTTACTGCTTCAGGAGTCATCTTTGAGTTAGATGTCATTCTTAATTGTTTAGCTAATGCCTTTACTGCACCTGCTTGACTTCCAAATAAAGTATCGGCAGTCGCTCCTAAATTATCTATAGCTTGTGAAAACTTAACACCAGAGAAAGCCAAATCATCTGGAAGTCCACCAACAACTTTACCAGTGGCATCATCCATTGCTTCTCTTATCCAACTATTAGCTAACCTACCTCTTAATCTTTCAGCTCTTTTTATACCTAATCCAGCTTCTTGAGACACATCATCAGCGGATCGTTGTGTCATTCCTTTGATTGCATTTAAAGCACTCTGTAATGGTTTTGGATTTCCGTCTCTTATTAGTTTTTTAGCAAAATCAATGTTAACTTCTTTACCACCCATAATTAATTTATTTAATGATTTAACATTTATATGATCTGCAAATGTGTCAAACAAATCTGTTCCTTTAGCAAAGAAAGCCCTTGATTTATCAAGACTGTTTGCCGCATCATCTAGTCGTGTTCTTAAATCTCCAGTTATAGGTTTCCCTGTTCTTTGACTAAAATCAGCTAATTCAGCTTTAAAATTTTTACTGGTTAATTTACTGTCTATAATTTGTTGTGCTTTTTGTAAAAATCTACCGCCATTTTTTGTTCCAGTAACTCTGGCTGCATCACCTATCGCACTTCTTAAATTGTATAATTGAGAAAAACTTGTATATTCACCTAAACTATTAATACTATCTACTAATGCTTTAGCAACACCAGCTTTTGATGTTGATTTAGCTGCTCCAATATTAGCATCAAATATAGCTGCTGAAGATGTTTTTGCTTGTAATTTATTTGCTAATCCTTTTAACAATGCTGTATTTATAAAAGCAGCATCACCAATTGTGTCTTCTAAAACATCATCAATATTAGCAAATAACGTAGTATTTAAGTCATCAAATGATTCAGATGATTTTTTTAGTATATCGAATATTTCATCATTTAATTGAACATCTTTTGTAGTTGACTTTCCAAAAGTATTAACAATTCCATCTAAAGTTTCCAATACACTTTTTTGAGCGTCCTGAGTAACAGTATTTAATATTGCTCCTTCTTCTTGGACACCTTTAGCTAATATTTCTCCTACTTCTTCTGCGGATGTTTCTCCAGCATCTCCAGTTAAACCTTTAAAATAGTTAATATGTTTTAACATATTTTGATAGTTTTCTTGTTGTTTTTGAGTAGGACCTATAACTTTTTCAATAATCTTTTCTTTTCTTGATATAATACCTGATGCTCCGATAGCCGCTAAACTTGGCTTTAATCCAGCATCTTCATATCTGCCTATTACGGGATTACCTTGAGCATCTAACAACATTTTATCTGTGCCATCTGCATTTTTAACAGGTTTACCTAATTCATCTAATACTTTTAAAGGCTCTCCCGCAGGATCTTTTACAGGTACTTTTAATCCTATTGACTCTGCTGCTGCCTTTGCTTCTTGTGGTGGCAGTTCTTTTAATCCATAAGTCATACCTTTAGCAGTTTTAAACAAAGCACTAGCCACACCGAATGTTAGATCACCAACAAATCCTATAGCTGCTTCTGTTCCTATGTCTCCTGCAATTGAAGCTGCTGATTGTTTAGACACACCAGCAAGACCTTCTATTATTTCTTCAACACCTTGACCTGCTCCTGATCCTAAACCAGCACCAATCGCACCACCTAAAATAGTTCCAAGACCAGGCACAACTGAACCAAGAGCCGCTCCTTTTATTGCACCAGTAACACCACCAACAAGTTCTGGAGCTATACTGGCAAGATCAGCAAAGTCATATTTACTAAATCCTTCTTCATCTATTAATGTGTTTTGAGTTATTTCTTGACCTACTTTTGCTGCTCCTTCAGGTGTAAGAGCTAATCTTCCACGATTATCACGCAGGTATTCACCTTCTTCTATACCGAATTTAGCTAGTATTAATTCTTCTTCTTCATTGTTCTCTGCCATAGACAAGGCAGCTCTTAATGATCCACTAGTTATACCAGTTCCAGTATCAAACTTAGGAGCTTCTTCTACCTTATCTTCTGATTTTGTTGTTTCTGCTTCTAAAGTTTTTTGTCTTATCAAACTTTCAATAGCAGCTTGTTCAGCTTCATTAGGCTCATCACCTTTTATCTCAACGTCAAAAGATTCATTTGGTAGTTCAATTGTTATAAAAGCCATAATTATTCCTTCAAACTATAAATCATTCTTCCGTTTTTACCCATTCTTACATTAAATGATCTTCCTGAATCTCCAAACTTATAAACTTGATTACCACCTTTATCTTCTCCTAAAGCACTCATAGCTTTATTATATTGAGCTTCATTCATATAGCTATCTCTATCTCTAAAAGCAGTAAATACGTTATTAATTTGATCTTGTGTTTTTTGAAAAATAGTATCAACTTGATTTATTTTTTCTATAGCGTCTTTAGGGTTACTAAAAAAATCAATTTTACCAATTAATTTGTTTACCATTTCAACATCTTTATTAGAAATACCATTACCAGTTTCTTGTGTTAAAAATCTTTTATATTCAACTATAAGTTTATCTCTTAATGTTTCTGATAATTGTTCTTTAGACACACCTTCCACCGTTCTAAAACCACCTTTACCATCTGATATAATTTGATCTTTAAATAAAGTTTCTGGCTTTATTCCAAAAGCCACTCCTATACTTTTAAGTTTATCACTTACTTGAGTCATAACAGGAACAACACCAGGTTGTAATAATTGACCAGCAAGATTTTTAATATCATTTAATGTTGTTCTAGCTCTGTTAACATTAAAAGAAGCATTTTTAAATCTTCTTATATCTTCTGGAGCGTTATTAAAAACAGTTACACTGCTACCTTGACTAGCGTCTTTCTTAAAAGATTTAGAGTATGAAAGACCTTTTTGCCCATCAACAGGATCAATTTTTAAAACTTTACCAGTTAATTCGCCAGCCGACTTGCCTTGTTTTATAATCGCAGCTCTTAATTTTATACTTTCAACTAACTCTTTTTGTTCCATAGCATTTAAATGGTCTTCTTTCTTTAAAAATCTGTTTTCTGCTTTAGTTCTAAATTCTTTGCTTAACGCACTAAGAGCTAATCTCTTCTCTTTAGCTAACGCTAGTTTAGTCTTTTCATCAGCTTGTGTTTGTTGTAGAGCAAACTTACCAGCAGCGATTTGACCAGCTCTAGCATCGTCTTTAGCTTTCTGAAACGCTGGCATAGCAGCTTCTCCAGCCTCACCAACAGATGTAAGTATTTTGCTAAGATCAAATCCTTTGCCTGCTTTGTTTTGCATTAAAGACAACCCTAAAGACATAAGTGCCATCTTGTTATCTGGTTCTCCTGATACGTCTATACCTGTAGCTTTTTGAAAGTCAGCTTTGTAATCTTCTATAGTTTTTGTGCCAACATCACTCTCAAGATCACCGAACAATTGTTTTTGTTCATCCATAGCTGTCTTGAACAAATTTTGTAATTCAGCCATGTTTGTGTCATATTTACTTTTAGGAGCATCCGCAGGATCTGTAGCTCCTATTTCATCGCCTGTTATTTCTCCAGCTATTCCTCGTTCTTCTTCCGCTATTTGTTGATTTTCAAGTATTTTAGCTTCTAGCTCTGCTCTTTTGTTAGCTCCTTCTCCAGTAGATGACCCATCTAAACCTGCTAATTTGTCTCCTAATGTTTGATTACTTTCTTGAGCTAAATCAATTTCACCTATTCCTGACAAAGAACCTTGAGGTCTAAAATCTCTTAATGATGTTAATTCACCTGATGCTGCTTTTTCATCTTCTATTTGATTAAGATCAGCTAATCTTTTTTTTATAATTTTTGGATTTATATTTGAATCAGGAGAAAATAATAAAGAATCTTTTTTATCACTTAATTGTTTTAAAAGTTTATCAGAAGTTGGTATAGCACTTTCTATCCCTAAATTACGAATTAGTTTAGGATCTAATTGATTAATTGGATTTGCTGGCTTAATAAGATCTGGAATTGTAATGTAACCAGGTTTATTTAATCCAGAAAAACCACTTGCAAATCTATCGTTAATAGCCATGCCTAACCCTTAGTTGAAGAAGCACCGCCACCAAAAGGTGCGATCTGTGACAATGTTGTGTAAGCACCTATACCTTGTAAGAATGGATTAGCAGAAGGTGTTGTTGCTTGTGTAAACGTAGATGGAATACTTGCACTTGGCATTCCTTGTAACAAGTTCTGACCTAATTGTAGTCTTGTATAAGGCTCTTGAGCAGTTTGCATTTGGTTTTGTCTTTGTGCATCTAATTGAGCTTGTTGTTGTGCTTGTCTCATTGCGCCTAACTGACTTAATTGTGATATATCTGCTTGACCTAATGCTTGTTGCAAACGACCTATATCTGACGTTGTGCCTGCTAAAGTTCCAAATGCTTGTCCAAGACCGCCAGCTAGTCTTCCTGACTCTAATTGAGCTTTTAAACCCGCTCCAGCGGCATCTTGTGATGCTTTTAATGATTGACCAAAACCCGCAGATAATAATCTTGCTAATGTATCAGCTTTTGTATCTTGCAAATTACGTTCTGTTTCTGCTCTTTGCACACCTTGTCTTGAACCACCAAAAGCTCCTGCTTGTATAGCCGCTGCATCAGCACCAGCTTTTCTCATGTCAGCTTGTCTGTCAAGCTGTGCCATTGTTCTATCAATTACTTGCTGTTGAAATGGGTCTTGAAATTTAGATATATTTGCAGTCGTTTGTGCAACTAATGGATCGGTAAATTTTTGAGATTGACCTGGTTGCAACATACCCAAGCCACTTGTTAAAGCCTGTTGAGCTGCTAAATCTTGTTCTGATGCTCCTTCAATAAATGGTTTGTAAGAACCAACCATTGTTTCGCCTAAACCTATTGCAGAAGAACGAAGTGGGTCCATTCCAGCTATTTGATAATCTGGCAATCCTAAAGGAGAATCTAATAATCCTTTGGTAGTTTGTTCTTCACCATCAAACTCACCGAAGCCTGTTTGCAATAATCTTTTTTGCAGACCTTCAAGAAAAGGAGGTAATCTTTGTATATTTTCATAGGTTTGAGTTGCCATTATGCTCTAGCCTCCAAGTTATTCATCATGTCATAAGCTCTTTGGATACCTTTTCTTTGATTTCCATCACCTAATCCTTTAACCGCATCTTTTGTCAATACAAATTCACCTGCCATAAGCATAGCAGGCACATCATCTTTTCGTCCAGATCCTTCACTTGGGTCTATGCCACCATTTCTACGAGGAAATCCCATTTCTCCTCCCATGTTTGCATATGTTATACCACCTAGTCTCCCGCCAGGTCCTCCAGCACCAAAAGGTCTTCTTTCAAATTCTGAAACTATAGGCTCTTCATCACCACCAGCTAATAACTGCATTAACAATCCAGCAGTTAGCCCTTGTCCTAAACCTGATCCTAAAAACTTACCTGTAAGAGTATCATCACCTATACCTAACATATTTAAAAAGCTAGGAGATGCACTACCATCTGTAACTACTTTTTTAATACCTTCGGAAGCTACATCAGTTCCTACTTTTGAACCAGCATCAACACCCATTCTTTTAGCTATTTCTGGATTTCCAGCAAAAACTTTTGATGCTCCTGATGTTCCAGCTTGCGATGCTCCAGTTTGTGTTGCTTGTGATCCAACTTCTGCACCAGTTCCACCACTAAACATCGCACCTAAACCACCAGATAAAGCTCCAGCCATCAAAGCATCTTTTGTCTTAGCTCCGCCAAGTTTACTGGCTAAAGCACCAGTTATGGCTCTTTGGAAGAAAGGATTCATGCCTGTAGTGCCTAATGCAGCAGGTCCTAAAAAACTTCCAATCGCTATAGGAGCAATCTTTTTTAATAATTTACCTATACTCATTCTAACACATTACCTTATTTTAAATGTTTGTTCAATCCTATATCTGTGCTAACGCACTTGTTGTTACTCTTGTCTTAGATAGCTCTTGGATACTTGCCACAACATGCAGTCTATTTGCTGTTGCAGCCGTTGCTTTTAATATCTCTCCACTTTGTAAAACTAAATCTCTTGTTAACAACTCTACTGATGTATTAGCGGCTACTGCTTTTACTTGAAATAAGCTAAATACATCACTACCATTTGTAAGTGTTAATGTTATTGTATCAGAGCTACCAGAGTCATTTGATACTATTATTGAACTTACAACAGATGCGTTAAAATCTGCTCCACTTGGAGCTGTGTATAACGTAGTTACATCAGTTGTTGTTAAATCAACTTTTGCGTTGGTCAAACCTTGTATGTATTGCGGAATACTAGTTATTAACATTATCTTCTTCCATCAGGTCTAATATCAACTCTTGGTGTACCAAGTTTATACTTAGTTCCTAAAGATGTTGAATCAATTCGTAAGGCAAAAGCTCTTCCTCTTAGTCTATAATCTAACTTTTCTGTAAATTGTTCTACTGGACTTGTAGAGGATCTTTGTGCAGTTCCATCTTGAGTTTGACTGAAGTTAGAGCCAGGAAAGTTTTTTACTTTCATAGTAAAAGCAACGTCTGGATTTGTTGCAGTAGAGCCATTAAAAGTTATGTCGGGTATAACTCGTTTAAGAAAAACAAACTTATCTCCTTCACCAATATCTATTGGTGCTGATTCTATAAATGATGTCATAGCAGATCCATCATCGTCATAACCTACCTCATGGTTATATAAGTATGAACCACCAGTTGCCATAGGCAATGTTCTTATGCCTCTGTCAAGCCATGCTTGTCTTGCAAGTGTTCCATAATACCAAACTTTTTCTATATAATTATATGCTACATACGCATCTATTTCTGTACTACTAGCTGTTGGATAAAACCATAATATTTCACCAAATTCAGAATTTACACCTGCATGAACTTTGTCGCTTTCTTCAAAATTAAAATTTAAAAATACTTTATCTTTAACTGTGCAAGGCATTTGTTGTGTTTGACCACCAGAATGTAAATAAAATGTATCTACGCCCATCCAGAAAACACTATCTTCAACAGCTATGGCTGCTGCTGGACTCATAATAGTTATATTTTTAGATAATTCTTGTAGACCAAACGTAAATGGAGGACCTATAAATTTCATGGCGTGTAGTGTTTTATTCGTAAAACATAATATTTGTTGTTTTGTTTCTACGGCTTGAACGAAAGTTGATCCACCGCCTAATCTTAAATCACCTGCTGTATTAGATGCAGTAGGAAACCAATCAATAGGATTTTCTTGTGATGAAAAACGTATCAGCAATGGATCTTGTACTCCATCACCTTGTGTAGCAGATGAGTTTGCACCAAATCCATCACACCCAAACGCTATTACATGTCTATCTTGATCTGATACAAGTATTTGTTTGGCAACTTGTGGAACACTGGTCTTTGTGCCGCTGATCGTGCTTAACTCTACAGCTCTGTTAGATAATCCATTTGTCTTATCCCAATAAAAAATACCTTCATCTCTTGCATTTATTATTATATCTTCACCAAAATTATCATGTGACCACAGTCTAATTTGTGCGCCAGGCACAGTAATTGAAGCTGCATTACCCCATCCAACAAAATCATTAGCAGAATCTGCATTACCTACAGCTAACCGAACAATTGTATTGTCGGCATGTTCAACAGCATCCGTGCCACTATGTCCACGAGTTACAGTCATTGTATTGTCATCACTGGTTGCCGATACAAGCATAAGCTCGTTGTCTACAAGAATAACATCATTAGCTGTATTCATACCAGTTTCATCATCTACATCAACGGCAGTCTCACTATTATCTAAGGCTTCATTAAGTTGTGTAGCCAAAGCACCAGATGTTGTACCACTCCATTGTCCAGCACCCCAACCAGTTCCACCAACTGTTGTATCTAATCCAGTATTTATTTGATATGTACCAACAACACTACCTCCACCATTACCCGTATCCGAAGCATTTGCTGCAACAGAAGATGTAATCGTATAAGAGTTAGAACTTATTAAAGATGCAACTTGAAACTCTGCATTTAATATTGTTGCTGTTATTGTACCACCTAGCGTAGCGGCACCAGAAAAAGTTACAAAGTCACCTACATTTGCACCATGTGCTGGATCTATTACTGTTACTGTTGTTGATCCATTGGTTGCAGAAAAAGTTACATCACCCGCTGATGTTGTGCTTCGGATAGGTGTTATATCGTTAAATGTCTGACCTTCTTCTATATAATACTTGAGATGTGTGCCAATACCCATAAAATCAGAACCATCAAGAGCAACCCAATTATGTAAACGCCTTGCTGATCCTTGAATAGTATTAGGACTGTACTTTGCCCAACCACCAAACTTTTCTGGAAACCCAAATCTAAATCTTACTTTGTCACCATCAATAAAACCACCTTCATTACTATAAGATGTAATGTCAGATATAACTCCTGGCTTAAATTTTAAACTTTGTATTGGCATTTAAAAAGCACTCACTGATCTTGTTCCCGTATGACTTGACACAACTATACTACCAGTACCATCATTTACATCTTTTAAAGCATATGGCTGGCTACTTCCATCACTACCAGATATTGTACCAGTTATACTAAAAGAACCATCTGTTGAATCTCTGTTGGCAACAGCAGTTGCACCTGCACTTACTGTAACACCATCATATGGATCTGCACCAGATAATACACATGATATTGCTAAATTATTTGTAAATGTAAAACGTCTACCTGCTGTTGGACCAACAACATCAACATTTTTAATTTGGTTAAATGCTCCACGACCACCTATTATAGCAACAACTGCTTTACCAGTTGCAGAATCTATGAACATTTCTATTGCAAAAGTACCAGCATTACCATTGTTGACTCCTACTAAAGCACTATCCCATCTCATAAAACGATATGTGCTACCTGCATGAGAATGTGTTGTGTTTGTGTCTGGTTGATTTGCCGAAACCCCATCAAATGTACTTGGACCACTAGGACCCACAATAGCACCACTTATAGGTGTACCATCTTCTAAAAAAGCATGTGTAAAAGACATGGCAAAATCTGACCTGTTTATATTAGTAAGTCCTACACCACCAAAAAGAGTTGCATAAGCTGTGGTATAATAAGTTTCACTAACCATCAAGCCAGCAGTGCTACCCGTATTTGGTTTTGTTACTGTGGTGTTACCATCTCCAAAACTAGTACCACTACCAGCACTTCTATTATCATCAACTAATGCTGCATCAAAAGTATGAGCATCATCAGCAACAGCAACTGTGCTATTATCTGCTTCACTAATTGTAGTTGTACCTGTATTACTTGTACTCGCTACAGAAC
>Ga0209348_1000965_pt1 | contig 14422 bp, 16 predicted proteins | sample ETNvirenome_2_30_FD_184065 | JGI IMG/M metagenome (GOLD analysis project Ga0209348, IMG submission 184065) | Marine viral communities from the Pacific Ocean - ETNP_2_30 (SPAdes) (version 2) | ecosystem: Environmental > Aquatic > Marine > Oceanic | place: Pacific Ocean | collected 2013-06-22 | reverse complement strand
AAATCCTGGTAGTGGTTGGGAACATCATTTTAAGCCAAGTACTGCTGCTGGAATGGGTGCAAAACCAAGTCCCGTTGGAAATGTGTCAGGTGCAACAGATAATCCCTGGAAAACTGGTAATTTGACTAATCAGCTTATAATGGAGAGTGAGAACCCCGATCTGGCAGCCGTGCTGAAGAGAGAGGCTCAAACAAAATAGTTAGTTTCCGTGAAACTAATGCCTTAGTCCGTGATTAGGGTATCGCAAAACTTATTAAGGTAAATCTGAATGGCTGCTCCATTTCAAAATTATGGCGGTACTTTATTAGCAAATGTTACCGCAAGAAATAACTTTAGTACTTATGTTTCTGAAGCTATTTTAGAACGTAGTGCATTTTTAAAATCTGGTGCTATTGTTCGTAATTCATTACTTGATGCAACAAGTGGTGGAACAAAAATAACAGTTCCCGAATTTAACAAAATTGCACCAACAGAAGAAATTTTGGCTGGTACAAATAACTGGGGAACATCTAGTAATGGTTATTTAACACCTCAAAATATTACTAGTCAGACACAAACTGCAACTATCTGTCATAGAGCATTTGCTTATGCTGTAGATGATCTTGCGGTTTTAGCTGCTGGTGAAGATCCAATGGGTCACATCAGAAACCAACTTGCAGATGCAATCAACAAGCTAAATAACGCTAGATTATTCTCACATCTCTCTGGTCTATTTAAAACTGCTCTTGCTGCTAATGCTTTAGACGTAGCGAAAGGGGCTTCTGGTACTGCTCTCGAGGCAAACTTTTTAACAGCTTCAACTATTGCAAGAGCAAGAAACTTGCTTGGTGAAAGAGGTGAGGATCTAGATATTCTTATCGTTCACCCAACAGTTGCTTACTACCTATATCAGGTTGGTATGCTTACATTCTCAACATCTGCTCTATCTACTGGTGGTGCAGTAACTTGGGGTGGTGGTGGAGTTGGAGTAGGAGCAAAAGCTGTTGGTGAATTTGCTGGATGTACAGTTGTTGTTGACTCTGCTGTTAACACAGTTGCACCATCTAGTTCAAGTGGTCATCAAAAAGAGTTTTTCTGCTACTTAACTACTTCTGGCACAATTCTAGAAGGTCAGCAATCAGCCCTAAGAATTGAAGCTGAAAGAAATATTCTTTCTAAACAGGAAGTTATTTCAGTTGATTATCATAGTGCTTACCATATCATGGGTACTAACTATGGTGGTGCTGACAACCCAACTAACGCTGTTCTTGCAACAGCAGGTAGTTGGACAGCCACATATGATGTTGACCTAATTCCATTAGTTCAGTTAACAGTTAACTCTCCTCTAGACACTTCAACTTATTCTTAATATTATTAAGTTGCAAGGCAAGTCAAAACCTCATCAATTATTGGTGGGGTTTTTTCTTTACGCTACAATAGAACTAAATTATCTTTTGAATCGTGGCAGCTACTATTACAGCAACATTATCAAGTGCTACTGCAAATAGCTATGTTACATTGACAGAAGCTAATACATATTTTGAAACCGTACCAGATTCAAGTACTTGGACCAACAAAACTGACGACCAAAAAAACAGAGCACTAATAGCAGCTACCCGTTGGATTGATAGTTTTATATTTTATGGAGATAGATGTGATAATAAACAAGCATTAAAATTTCCTAGAAATAACTACCAAGTAGATGACGTAGAACTATCTTGTACAACAATTCCAAATAATATTAAATATGCACAGTATGAATTAGCTAGAGCATTAGCAAATGATACCGATGCAATTACAGGAGCATCAGGTAAAGATGGTAATTTTGAAGAAGTTGCTCTTGGTGATTTACGAGTAAAATATAATACAGCTAGTCAAGGAACAGGTTCTATTAATAATATTATGGATGTTTACCCGTGGTTACAAAGTTACCTTGGAGCATATATGCTAGGTGGAGCAGGTGCTTTTCAAATGAGGGTAGTTAGAGGATAATGGCAGGTCAATTAGATAGTTTATTTAAAAGTGTTGCTAAAAGCGTTGTTTCTCAACTTGGCGATTCTTTTGACCACACTATTACTTATGTAAAGAAAGGAGTGTCTACTTATAATGTAAAAACAGGAGAACAAGTCACGGTAGATACTACATATTCAGATATAAAAGTTCCAGTATCTTTTGTCAAAGCAGAAGAAGAAACTGGTCAAGAAATGAGACTAGCAAAATTATATATAACACCTGATCTTATTGGGGATAATCAAGTGGAAATGGATGATGAAATTACATTAAGTTTTGGTGGATCTAATAGAGTTACACAGATAGTTAATATTGACACAAAGAAAGGTGGACAAGTTTATTTATTTACTGTTTTGGTGCGGTTCTAATGGCAGTCAAAAGTTTAAAAGAATTACCAAAAGATTTAAACAAAAAAATTAGTAGGGATTTTAATAATCTTGTAAAAGATGTTCATGCTGAATTATCGAGTGAGCAAAATATGCCAGTATGGACAGGATTTTTTGCCTCTAGCTGGAAAGCATCAAATACTCCTGTTTCAGCTACACATGACATAATGGACTACCAACCCTGGGCATCAATAAAACAGGAAGTCTTTGAAGGTTTTAAATTGACAAAAGAAAGTAGAAAACCAGATGCTCCAGTGGTTGAGCCTAGATTTCCTGTAGGGGAAGGTGAAAGAATATTTAATTATAGAAAAGGAGTTTTTATTGGTAATAAAGCTAATTATTCTCAATATGTTTTAGAAAGGGGAGAGATTCAAACTTTTGTTCAAGGTCAATTAGGTCGTTTGATTAGAGAAAATATGTCAGATAAAGGTAAGATATTTATAGGAGCAAAATTATCTGACAAGAGAGCAGGTACTACATATACAGGATTTGAAGCATGACCTTAGTAAACACCAGAGCAGCATTTGAAAAAGCAGTGACAGACAAGGTTTCAGACGTTGATCCTACTGTCACAATGGTTTATGACAATGTGCATTTTACAACTCCAGGAAAAACCAAAAAATATATTTTGATGAGCCTAAACTTTACTCAGTCAACACAGCAAAATCAAGGTGCAGCTTCGGATTATTACGCTGGTGTTATTCAATGCAATGTTTACGTTCCAAAATCAAAAGGTACTTCTGTTTTATCTGAAGTGTGTGAAGCTGTTATTGATGGTTTGACTTCTGTAAATGCTTCTGATTATACAGATACTTTTAGTTGTAAACCTAGAGTATTAGATATAAATGGTCCGACTCCATTGGAAATAGAGGATAGAAGTCATTTCATTGGAATAATATCTTGTCAATTTTCAGCAAACGCCTAGTATAATAGAATAGCAATCTAATAAATTTATGGAAGCGATTGAACTGCTCAAGAACAAATTTGGTGTAAGCCAAAAATATTTGTATGAATTAAAAGATGGAGATGAAACAATTTTAGAAATATATTGGAATCCATTAACTATTGCAGAAAGAGAATCAATCGTTGCAAGATCTGGAGAAGGTGTATCAAATGAAGATTTTGCTCTGAATCTGATGATTACAAAAGCATTAGATAAAAATGGAAACCGATTATTTCAAGATGGTCATAAAGCATCCTTAAGAAGAGAAGTAAATGCAGGAGTTTTACAAGAGATTCAACTTGCGATGTTAGGTTCTGGTGATGATTATAAAGTGGAGGAAGCGAAGGCAGATTTAAAAAGCTAGAAACGATTGGTATTTTATATTTTTCTTGGCAACTGAATTAAAGATGACAGTCCAAGAACTTGTAAATAAACTGACTAAAGAAGAATATGTAAATTGGTTGGCTTATTACGAATTAAAAGGAGAGTACGAAGAGAAAGCTATACAAAACGCAAAAAATAAATCGCAAGCAAGAAAACGCTAAAAGCGGTACACTAAAATAAAGTTTTGGTTTTATCGTGGCCGATTACGGTGTAAATATAAATTTAAGAGTAAAAGGTCAATCTGGTCTTGATAGGTTAAACGCAAAAGTAAAAGAATTAACAAAAAGTGTAGATAGTATTCGTTTTGTAGACATAATGAATCCCCGTAATACAGGGGGTGCAGGAGGAAAAGGTGGTCGTAAAACAATAAAACAATATAGACAAGATATGGAAGCTCTTGTCAAAACTGTAAATAAATCTACAGGAGCTTTTGGTAAAACTGCTAATCAAACAATAGCAGTAGCCGATGCGTTACAAGAATATGCAAATAATTTAAGACTTGGAACTAAAGCACAAAAAGCAGCATCAGCAGCAGCAGCAAAGCAAATTAAAAATATAGATCTTGAAACAACTGCGATAATGGAAAATACAAAAATAAAGAAGAAAAATATAGACCTTTCAAATCGAATGGGAGGAGGATTTGGTAGAGGTGGCTTTGGCGGAGAAAATCCTAAAGGAAATAAAGCAGCATTTACAAGTGCAGCTATCTCTGGTGCGTTTCCATTGTTATTTGGACAAGGAATAGCTGGTGGGTTAGCTGGTTTTGCTGGTGGGTTTGCAGGAACTAAGATTGGTGGCAAAATGGGAGGCTTTGCAGGAGGTCTTGTTGCTACTGCTGTTCTTCAACAAATAACTACTTTTTTTGAAGGTATAAATACATTAGCTGGTGCTTTTAGCGAATTAAATCCAAACATAGAACAAGCTACAGTCGCATTAGGTTTAAATGGAACAGCAGAAGCGGAAAGAATAAAACTTATAGAAAAGTCACAAGGCAAAATGGTTGCATTAGCTTTAGTAACAGAACGAATGAATGAAGCGATAGGAGAAAAAGGAGTAAAGAATTTAAAAGAATTTTCAGAAGCGACACGTTCTCTTGGTAATAGTTTCAAGTTAGCTATGACAAAGATGCAAGCTGCTCTAGCTCCATTGTTTACGCTGGCAGCCAAAGCTATTGGTAATGTTACGGGTTCATCAGCGAGAGAAGCAGACAGACTCGCAAAAATAGGTGGTGCAGAAACAGATCCAGTACTAAAAGCTTTAGAAGCAGAGTTAGCAGCAGTAGGGTCAGGAAGTGGACAAGGCAGGTCAGGATCTAAAAATATTTCGGACAAAAAAGCAGAGATACAAGCACGGATAGATGCTAGAAAAGAAGAGTTAGTTGATATTGGCAAAATTTTAGAAAAAGAACAGTTAAGGGCTGCTCAGTATGATGAAATTACTAGATCTGTAGAAAAACAAAATTTATTTTTAAATGATTCAATAACTTTAGGTGGTCGTGAAGCTGAGATCCAAGAAAAACTTAGAGAGTTCGATAGGAAAGCTCTTGAATTTGATGAAAAAATTAACATGGAAAAAAGAAAACAATATGAAAATGCTTTACGTTTACAAGAAGAGCTTGAACGTGTAAATAGTTTATATCAAGGTATTGCAAGTACAGTTCAATCGGGTCTTGTTGATGCTATAGATGGTGCAATAACAGGAACAATGACACTAGGTGAAGTAGCAAGTAGTGTATTTGGCTCTATTCGTAGACAGTTAATTGATTTTGGTGCGACTTCTTTACTTAGAGCAATTCCTGGAATTGGTGGGTTCTTTGCAGATGGTGGTGTTACCAAGCCTAATAAATCTTATATTGTTGGAGAGCGTGGCCCAGAATTATTCACTCCAGGGGTTACAGGTAGAGTTACTCCAAACCATGAGATGGGAGGAAGTTCAACTAATATCGTAGTAAATGTAGATGCTTCTGGTTCTTCTGTTGAAGGTGATGAAGATAGGGGTAGAGAACTTGGCCGTCTTATATCTGTAGCGGTACAATCTGAATTATTACAACAGAAAAGACCAGGAGGTTTACTTGCATAATGGCTACCTTTAATGACTCAATAGGAGGAGGGACTACCACAGGTGCGACAACTCCAACATATGGACAACAAAAAAGATCAGCACCTAATACTAGAACAGTTCGTTTTGCTGATGGATATGAACACCGCATATTATTCGGCCTCGCACAACATCAAAACCCAAAAATATTTAATTTTACTTTTAATGTTTCTCAAGCAGATGCAGTAAAAATCGAAGATTTTTTTGATGCAAGAGCAAATGATACTACCAGCTTTGATTTTACTCCACCAGGAGAAGCTAGTTCTTCTAAATTTGTTTGTGAAGCATGGAGCAAGTCAATTCCATATCTAAACAGAGCAACAATACAGGCTACGTTCAGAGAGGTATTTGAATCATGACTACAACTATATGGTCTGCTAATACTTCTTTATCTGTAAATACAATAGTTGCTCCTACAGAGAGTAACCGAGTAGCCGGGTTATTTTTTAAAGTAACTGTAGCTGGAACGACAGGGCTTTCTGAACCAAACTGGCCTAATACTATTAAAGAATTTGATACGGTAAATGAAGTTACCCGTTATATCACAGTTTACGACAATGATATTCAATATGTACCTCTTAACGCTGTTTTTAGTGATTTACAGCCTATAAGTCCTTCTGCAATAATTGAATTGTTTGTTCTTCAGTTAGATACAGCTTTACATGGAACAAACGATGGTCATCCTTCGTCTAATAATGAAAATAATATTTACAGATTTCATGCAGGATCAGATCTTAATACAAATGGTGAGATAGTCTGGGCTGGTAAATCTTACCTTAGATTTCCTGTAATTGCGGAAGGTTTTGCTTTTCAACGTGGACAGTTACCAAGACCCAAACTTATTGTCAGTAATGCTACAACGCTTATGTCAGCAATTTTAGAAGCTGTAAATTTAATTACTGTAGGTAATGATTTAACTGGAGCTACTGTTACAAGAATAAGAACAATGGCAAGATTTATTGATGCTGTAAATTTTCCAGGAAACTCTAATCCATTAGGTACACCAGATCCTACAGCAGAATTTAAACGTGAAATATATACAGTGGATAGAAAAGCTACAGAAAACAGAGAAATTGTAGAATTTGAATTAGCAGCAGTATTTGATCTTGCTGGTATAAGAGCACCCAAAAGACAATGCACAAGATCACTATTTCCTAGCATTGGTACGTTTACGCAATGAGTTGGAAATATAAAGCATTACTTCATGCTCAACGTGAAGATCCTAGAGAATCCTGTGGACTCTTATTAAATGTAAAAGGTAAAGAACGATATTACCCGTGTCGTAATCTTTCAATTACAGATAATCAGTGCTTTATTCTTGACCCAGAAGATTATGTAAAAGCAGACAATGTAGGTGAGATTATTGCTGTTGTTCATAGTCATCCCATAACACCTCCAGAACCAAGTCAGGCAGATAAAATTAGTTGTGAACGAAGTAAATTACCCTGGTATATAGTTAATCCTAAAACTGAAAAGTGGGGTGAATATGTCCCAAATGGTTACGTTCCAGATATTTTAGGTAGGCAATGGGTTTGGGGCGTGACTGATTGTTGGAGTTTAGTCGTTGATTGGTATAAACAAGAAAGGGGTATAAAACTTAAAGATTACGCTAGAACTATGACACCACAGGAGTTTTTAGAAAACCCTTTATTTGAAGACTATGCGTGGCGAACAGGTTTTAGGGAATTAAGATCAGATGAAAAATTAGAAAAAGGAGATGTATTATTAATGTCGATATTGCATCCCACTTTAAATCATGTAGCTATTTTTCTTGGAGATATGGTTTTACATCATTTAGCAGATAGACTATCTTGTAGAGAGCCTTACTCTGAATGGTTGTTAAAATGTACTGGTAAGAGGTATCGCTATGCTCAGAAAAGTTAAACTTTATGGAGAACTAACTGACTTTGTAGGTCATAAAGAACTAGAAGCTGTAATAAATTCTACTGCTGATGCTATACGTTTTCTTGTTAGCAATTTTCCAAAGTTAGAAGCACACATGGCGAATAGGCATTATAAGGTTCTTGTTGATGACTATGACATTGATGAGACTGAGTTACATAATCCTATTGGTCAATCGGATATAAGTATTGTTCCTGTAATTAGCGGTGCTGGTGGAAATTTTGGAAAAATATTTTTAGGGGCAGCATTAATTGGCTTATCATTTTTTTCTTTAGGAACTTCAGCAGGACTAGGTGTTGCTTTTTCTAAAGGATTTGCCAAAGTTGGTTTAATTCAAAAAGGTTTAGCAACAATAGGTGGTGCTTTGGTTTTACAAGGTGTGTCGGAATTGTTATTTCCATTACCAGAATTACCCGACTTTTCAAACGAAGAAGATCCAAGAATATCATTTAGTTTTTCTGGTGTTCAAAATACATCACGAGCAGGAACTAGCCATCCAATAGTATATGGTGAAATAGTAACAGGATCAGTTGTTATTTCTGCTGGTATTGACACTAATCAGGTAACAGCATGACAGATAAAATTATTAAAGGTTCTGGTGGTTCACCTCCAACTCCACCATCTCCAACAAGAGCACCTGATACTTTAAACAGTAGACAGTTTGCCACAATTCAAGATTTATTGTCAGAAGGAGAAATAGAGGGCTTTGCTACTCCATCTAAAGCTGGAATTAGTAAAAGTAATGCAGCTTATAATAACGCATCTTTAAAAGATATATTTTTAAATGATACTCCTATTCTTAACTCTAGTGCTAGTAATACTAATCCTGGAACAGCCGATTTTAATTTTCAAAATGTAGGATTTACACCTCGTTTTGGAACGGCAACCCAAGAACATATTCCTGGAATTGAAAGCAGTGAATCAACTACTGCTGTTGGTGTTACTGTTACAACTTCTGCTCCTGTAACTCGTCAAATAACTAATACTAATGTTGATGCTGCAAAAGTAACAATTACTTTTCCTCAACTTCAAAAGGCAACAGATCAAGGCGATTTATTAGGGTCTTCTGTTGATCTAAAAATACAGGTTCAATATAACGGTGGTGGTTTTAATGATGTTTTATCGGACACTATTACAGGTAGAACTGCTGATGCGTACCAAAAACAATATCGTATAAATTTAACTGGTGCTTTTCCTGTTGATATAAGGGTTGTGAGAATTACAGCAGATAGTACATCTGATAATTTAAAAGATGCTTTTGCTTTTACAAGTCTTGGTGAAATTGTTGATGATCAACAAAGATACTTAAATAGTGCCTATACAAATTTAAGATTAGATTCTGAACAGTTTAGTTCTATTCCTAAAAGGTCTTTTCGTATTCGTGGTGTAAAGGTGAAAATTCCAGGAGCAGGAGCATCAAACTCTGGTACTCCTACTGTTGATCTACAAACAGGCAGAATAATTTATCCAGCTAATTATATATTTAATGGAACAATGGGTGCTGCTGTTTGGTGTTCGTGTCCTGCAATGATACTTCTTGATTTATTAACTACTGAAAGATATGGCTTTGGTACGCACATTACACAGAGTTCACTTGATTTATTTAGTTTTGTCGCAGCAAGTAAATATGCTAATGAAGAGGTGGATGATTTAAGAGGTGGTTCTGAGGCTAGATTTAGTTGCAATGTAAATATACAAGGAACAACAGAAGCTTATACCTTAATTAATGAATTAACTGGGGTAATGAGAGCTTTTCCTATATGGCAAACAGGTTCAATAACTCTTACGCAGGATAGACCAACAGATCCAAGTTATTTATTTAGTTTGGCAAATGTAGGTGAAAGTGGGTTTTCTTATTCTGGCAGTAGTCTTAAACAAAGACACTCTGTCATATCTGTAAGCTACTTTAATATGGATAGCAGGGAAATAGATTATGAAGTTGTAGAAGATGCTACTGCTATAGCAAAATTAGGTATTGTAAAAAAAGATGTAAAAGCTTTTGCCTGTACATCAAGAGGTCAGGCATTTAGATTGGGTAAAGCAATATTATTCAGCGAGCAACAAGAGTCTGAAATTGTTAGTTTTACCACCTCTATTGATGCAGGAGCTATTGTAAGACCTGGTAGCGTAATTAGAATTAACGATCCAGTAAGAAGTCTTCAAAGAAGAGCAGGGAGAATTAAGTCTGTAAATACTGCTAAAACTCAAATAACTGTTGATAATGCTCAAGATTTAAGTGGTTTTATGGGTACTGGTACTGACCACAAATGTAGCGTTATGTTACCTGATGGAACTTTAGAAACAAGAGATGTTTCATCGGGTTCTGGAATTGTAGGTTCTGTTATACATTTAGATTCAGCACTATCACAGACACCTAATGTAAACAGTATTTGGTCGTTGCACAAATCTAATTCAAATCACCAAACTTTTAGAGTAATAACAGTTGAAGAACAGGATGGTATAAATTACGCGGTCACAGCTTTAACCTATTTGCCAGCTAAATATGCAACTATTGATAGTGAAAATGTAAGCATAACTTTACCTGATCGTAATGTTTCTCTACTAAATCAACCAGTAGATCCACCATCTAATTTAAAAGTTACAAATAGACTAGGCGAATCAAAAGAAATTACAGTCGTAGTAAATGCTCTAGCCATTACAAAAATACTTTTAACTTGGAAGCCTGTTACAGGTGTAACGCAATATCTAGTTCAATATAGATTTAATAATTCAAACTTTGTAAGTGAAGTTGTTTTTAGACCTGACTTTGAGATCACAAATTCTCAAAAAGGTATTTATGAATTTAAAGTATTTTCATTTAATGCAGCTTTAAAAATATCTGCAACTTCATCTGATTTAACCTTCAATGCCCTTGGAAAAACCGAACCACCTGCTGATGTTCAGAATCTTACATTAGAACCTATAACTAATAAACTTTTAAGGCTTAGATGGTCAGAAGCTATAGACCCAGATGTAATTCATGGAGGAAAAGTTTATGTAAGACATTCAAATAAAACTGATGGTACTGGTACTTTTCAAAATTCTCTTGATTTAGTGGAAGCTTTGTCTGGTAATACTACAGAAGCAGTAGTGCCAAGTATAGAAGGAGAGTATATTTTAAAATTTAGAGATGACCAAGGTATTTTTAGTCTTGGAGAAACCTCTATTATATTAGATGCACCTGATTTAATTGATAGTCAACAAATATTTGAAGATAGAGAAGATACAGACCCTACAGCTTTTGGTGGAGCTAAAAGTAACGTAACTATATCAGGAGGTGCTCTACAATTATCAAACCCATCTACTAATCTTACAGGCACTTATACTTTTGCTGATATTTTAGATTTAGGTGCTGTTTTTTCTTTAAATGTAAAACGATTAGTACAAGCCATAGGATTTGCAGAAGGAGGTCAAACTATTACTGCAACTTATGTAAGAACAACAGCTACTATTTCTGGTCAAAGTCAAACTGTTATACAAATAACAACAAGTTCTGCTCATGGAAGATCAATTGGTGATTACATTAATTTTGTTGCAGTAACAGGTGGAGCTACTAATGGAGTGTTTGAAATTAAAGCAGTAACGACTACTACTTTCCAATTTCTTGCTACTGGGAGTGCAATTTCATCATCTAACTGTACTTTTGCTTTTGTTAACACAATAGACACTTTAATACCAGACGGAACTTTATGGGATGACTATGCTCAAGATGGTAACTTTGATGGTCCAGAAATTAATGATGTTACTGCGTCAATGGCAGTAAGAACAACAACTGCTGCACCTAGTGGTTCTTCATATGCGGATTCAGATTTTACCAACAAACCATTTAATACGTTTGCTAATGGAACTTTTAAGGGAAGAGGTTTTCAATTTAGATTAACTTTAAGTTCTGAAAGTGTTGCTCATAATATATCTATACAACAGTTAGGTGTTACAGCCGATTTTGAATCTAGGACTGAAAGAAGCTATGTAAGTGGAAGTAGTACATCTACGGCTCCTTTGACATCTAGCACTTCTACATCAGGTTTGGATGTTACCTTTGGCAAACCGTTTTTTGTTGGAACGTCAAATTTAGGAGGTGCAAATGCTTTTTTACCTTCTGTTGGTATAACAATAGTAGGTGCATCAGCAGGAGAGTATTTTGTTTTATCTAATGTTTCTGCTACAGGATTTAATATAAAAATATTAGACAGTTCTAATAATCCTGTTAATCCTGCTAAACAATTTACGTTCCAAGCTGTCGGTTACGGTAAAGGGGTGTAATATAGAGAAAAAGATTTTTAAATGTCATTTCAAGTAGTTAATAAAAATATAGATAACGCTTCTGGTCAAGTTGTAAGACTAGATATTGAGAATACTTTAAAAACTGTAGCAAATAATAATTTTGGCCCAAGAAACAGTGCAGGTACAATATTACCTTGTGAATTTTTAGCAGATGATACAACTAATAAACTATTGATAAGAAAATCTAGTGGAGGAGATCAAGCTAATCCGAATCCTACATCTGGAACTGCTGCTGATTTTTTTGAAGTAGGAGATTTAGATACAGCAAATCTAGGCTTGCTTCCTAAATCAGGTGGAACATTAACGGGTGTCTTGCAACTGTCAACTGGTTCAATATCAGCAGCAGCTTTAAATGTTGGTGATAGTGACACTGGTCTATTTAAAGTTAGTTCTAATACTCTTGGGATAACGGCAGGAAATACTAAAAAAATTACTGTAGATGCAACAGCCACACAGTTTTTTGGAAATGCTACAACTGGCTCAAAAATAAGATTTTTAGAAGCAGGTAATAATGGTAGTAGTTATGTAGAGTTAAAAGCCGCAGACTCAATTTCCAATAACCTTTTACTTACTCTGCCTACAGCAGATGGTACAAGTGGACAAGCATTGCTTACAAACGGATCAGGAACGCTTAGTTTTGGAGCACCGACTGTAGGTGCTGCTAACTTAACTGGTAATACTCTTGCAAGTGGTGTAACGGCTTCAAGCCTTACATCTGTAGGAACTTTAACCAGTTTAACTAGCTCTGGTAATATTACTACTTCTGGTATTATCAGTGGTGGTAATCTACTTTTAAGTGCAGAGATATATTTAGGTGGAGGAGCTAGCTCTGCTGATGATCATAAATTTTTCGATGCCCAGATAGGTACAACAAAAGTTTTTCAAGTAAGAAGTGTAAGTGGTGGTGATGCGAACCATAAAGTTTTAGCTGAGTTTTCTCATGATGGTACAGATGGTAAAGTTACTGCCGATAAATTCATAGGTGATGGCTCTGCTTTAACTGGTATTACATCACTTGTTAAACAAATAAAAGAAGTTACTGCCTCATCACAACAATCAGTTAGTGCGGATAATGCTTTTCATGATGTACTTACACTGACACTTAATAATACATCAAGCACTTCTAGAGTCTTAGTGATGTCCACCTTTCGCATACATAGTTCAACTCCTTATCAATCTAGTCGTTTTGCTCGTGCCAAAACAACTATTGGTGAAAATGGTACCTTTGCAGGAAACAGAACGGATGAAGCACTTAATAATTCTGGTTCTAATTCTGGTGATGCACACCATTCCACTATATTACTTGATGAGAACAATACTTCAGGAAATAGAGAATATAGAATTAGGCTTAAGAAAGACACAACAGGAAGTGCATTTATAGCAAATTGTAGACTTATAGCTATTGAGTTTGAAGTAAGTTAAATTTTTATTGTATTTGTTTTTTGTAATTATTAATCTATACTTAAATTAAATTAAATTTATTATGCAAACAGACAAAGCACAGGAACGCATTACTGAACTTGAAACAGAGTTAAAAACAATGCAGGATAATTATAATCAGGCAGCACAGGTAATGAAAAATTGCGAGGTAAGAATTATTGCAATCCAAGCATCTATCGCAGAAAGAAAACTAGATTTACCAGAAGAGAGTAAGATAGAAGAGACAGTTGCTACTGGCTAAAAATGGCAATCGAACCTGGGACGTATAATTTTACGCTACAACGTAGATCAGATCATAGTATTCCCTTACTATTTAAAGATGGTAATGATAACGCAATTAATTTAACAGGGTTTACGGTTGCAGCACAGGTTTGGAATAAAGGTCGCACCACAAAATTTGCTGATTTTACAACTACATATACAGATAGACCCACTGGTTCTGTTTCCATAGCTCTTACAGATACACAGACAGCAACATTTACGCAGGATTTTTTATATTATGATGTTCAATTAACTGATGGTAATGGGTTAAAAGAATACTATTTAGAGGGTATTATTACTGTAAGTGAAGGGTACACAGCATGACTTCAGTTAATGTTACAACTACAAAAAATACAGTCACGGTAAACGGTGAAACAAGGGTTGTCACTGTAAAAACAGCAGGTCCACAGGGTCCAGCATTTGCAAATGGAACGTATGGGGATATAGTCGTATCAAATGACGGTGCTGATTTAAATATAGCAACTGGTGTGATTGTAAATGCTGATATAAGCGGTGATGCAGCTATACAGGGATTAAAAATTACTCCCAGCTTTGGATCGCAAAATGTAACTACAAATGGAAATTTTTCATGTGGTGGTGGGCAATTTACTTTTAATAATAACGCTGGTGGTACGATAAGATTTTTAGATACTAATAATAATCCTGATTATTATGTATTTTCTAGTCAAGGTTTATTTCAAATAGGTCAATCTTTAGATGACCCAATTTTTAAAAT
>Ga0209348_1000964_pt1 | contig 14454 bp, 23 predicted proteins | sample ETNvirenome_2_30_FD_184065 | JGI IMG/M metagenome (GOLD analysis project Ga0209348, IMG submission 184065) | Marine viral communities from the Pacific Ocean - ETNP_2_30 (SPAdes) (version 2) | ecosystem: Environmental > Aquatic > Marine > Oceanic | place: Pacific Ocean | collected 2013-06-22 | reverse complement strand
ACGAAAATGATCCTGAACATGGTAAGATTAGAAAATTATCTGTTACTTGTTCTTTAACAGATCCTAAAAAATATAAAGGTGGAGAGTTAGAATTTAATTTTAATAGACCAAATCAAAAGAAAAAATATAATATAAAAAAATGTATTGAAATTTTACCTAAAGGGTCTATCGTTGTTTTTCCTTCTTTTGTTTGGCATAGAGTTTGTCCTGTTACGAAAGGCACTAGAAACTCTTTAGTAATTTGGAATTTAGGGTGGCCATTTAAATGAGTTTAAATTATACAGGATATTTTATAACACCTATTTATGAAGAAAAAATAAATAAATGGATTAAACCTTTTAACAAAGCTTGTGATAAACATATTAAAGAAGCTAGAAAAAGAGACATACCATTTATAAAAAAAAGAAATAAAGATTTTAAAAAAAATTTAAAAGATTTTGGTCTTTCTGCTCACTCTGGTTCTTTGTCTGGTTTACCTGAATTTAAAGAGATAGAAGAATATGTAATTAAATGCTCTGATAAAATATTAGATCAAATGGGTTATAATACTCAAGGTTATAAAATGTTTATGACAGAAATGTGGGTTCAAGAATTTTCTAAAAATGGAGCAGGTCATCATGAAACACATATACATTATGATAATCACATATCAGGTTTTTACTTTTTAAAAGGATCAGATAAAACGTCTTATCCTATATTTAAAGATCCAAGGCTAGCAAAAATAATGAGTTCTTTACCAGAAAAAAATCCTTGGGATACTACATTTGCATCACATGCAATTAAATATCATCCAGAACCTGGAACATTAATTTTATTTCCATCTTTTTTAGAACATGGATTTCCACTAGATCATGGCATAGAACCTTTTAGATTTATGCATTTTAATTTACAAGCAGTAAGGAAAACAATAATTAACAAATGAAAATAGACGATCATATTGAGAAGCAAATTCTTACTGATTATTTTCTTATAGAAGGAACTGTAGAAATTGATGAAAAATATTTTATTAATAAAATTAAGAAAGGTTTTGAAAAAGAAAACAATATGAGTTTTAAAACGAATGTTAGAGATTATATGACACCTTTTGAGTATTTTAATAAAGATGAAAAGTTTCTTAATATATTAAAAGATTTTATAAGTTATATAGATGCTAGAATTTATTTGAGTAAATATACTTTAATTGATTCTTGGGGGTATTGTGTGAGAACAGGTCATAAAACAAGATTTCATCATCATGGACGCAATATGTGGTCAGGAGTTATTTACTTAAATGAACACCCTCAAGCTTTAGAATTTCCAGATATTAAAAAACAAATAAAACCTAAGAAAGGTAAGTTTGCTTTGTTTTCTTCTTTTTTAAAACATGGAGCACAAAGACATCAAAGTAAAAAAACTAAATGGGGAATAAGTTTTAATTTAAAATAAAAGGAGAACAAATGAGTTTTAAAAAAAATAAATATCAAGTAATTAGAAAAGCTTTATCACCTGAAATGACTTATTTTTGTTCAAGGTATTTTATGTTTAAAAGACAAGTTGCAACTACTTTATTTGATCATAGATACATCTCTCCATTTGAAACAATGTTTGGAGCTTGGGACGATGATCAAATTCCTAATACATATTCTCATTATGCTGATTTAGTTATGGAAGTTTTATTAGCAGAATTACTTCCTTTGATGATGAAAAAAACAGGTCTTAAACTTACACCTAATTATTCTTATGCAAGAATATATAAAAAAGGTGATGAACTTAAAAGACACAAAGATAGATTTAGCTGTGAAATATCTACAACCTTAAATTTAGGTGGTGATCCTTGGCCTATATTTCTTGAACCATCTGGAAAAAAAGGAATGAAAGGTGTTAAGATAAATTTAAAACCTGGAGATATGTTAGTTTATAGAGGTTGCGATTTAGAACATTGGAGAGAACCTTTTGAAGGAGATAGCTGCACTCAAGTATTTCTTCATTATAATAATTTAGAAACAAAAGGATCAAATGAAAATCTTTTTGATAGAAGACCTCATTTAGGATTACCTGTTTATTTTAAAAAAAAATAATGTTAATAAATGAACTTTTCCCTACTGTCATAGGTTTTAGCGAAAATAAAAAACATAATAATTTACTCATAAAACATTTATATAAAGTACAAAAAAAAATAAATAGTGGAGGCCAAAATTGGGGTTCTACTGTGTATAATACAGATGGAACTTACAATCTTCATAAAGATTTAAAATTTAATACATTAAATGATTGGATATTTTCTGAAGTTAATAATTATAAAAACATAATTGGATATCAAGATTTTAACATGTCTTGTTCTAGAAGCTGGTTTAATATTTATAAAAAATATGATTACCAAGAAAAACACAACCATGTAGGTGTTGATACGATATCAGCTGTTTATTTTTACAAAGTTGTTAAAGATAATAGTAATTTAATTTTTCATTCTCACGAACCTGAAAGTGTTGAACAAACTTTTGACAAAAAAAATAAATATACTTGGAGAAGTTTTATAGTTGAACCAAGAGAGGGATTATTAGTTATGTTTAAATCTCATGTAATACACAATGTTTTACAGAAAAATAATAACAAAAAAAGAATATCTTTTGCCTACAATTTTAAATTAGATTATTCTGGTTGATTAGGTAATGGTACCCAACCAGTAGTATTGTCTGCTTGATAAGCGTCTTCATCCCAAATATATATTTTATCATCGCTTGGCATCGGCATAGGTGGTACTAAATCACCATCTGTATTATAAGTCCATGCAGCACCAGGTTTACCTTTTAAAAATCTATCATTGGTTTCATCATAAGTATCACCTGCTCCTGCATATTGTTTTCTGAAATTATGATTATAAGAAGTTTGAACCCACTTAACACCATTTGCAGATAAAGGTACGACTGTCTCAAAATGAGTTGCAGCTTGTGTTGACTGTTCTCCACCATTATTTGCAATATCTGTGTTGCAACCAACCACTACTCTTAAAACTTTATTATCTTTATCTAATTCTGCAAAATGAGCCATTATGCTACCACTAAGTTTCCGCTAACTAAAAATCTAGCTACTTTTCCTCCACCTGCTGGTGCAGGTACTGTTACTAAAGAATTACTTCCAGGTGTTACAGAAATTAAAGGTGCATTACATGCACATATTCTTATCTCTACTCTACCAGATCCACCAGCTCCACTTGCTGGAGAAGGAAAGCCTCCACCTCCGCCACCGCCGCCGGTATTTGGAGATCCAGCTCCTCCATTTCCAGAGCCTCCGCCGCCGGAACCACCTGAGCCTGATCTTGAACAAAATCCTCTACCGTCATTTCCAGATCCTCCACCGCCAGCATAAGTTACTGGAGATCCTGTAATATTTGATGCTACTCCCGAACCACCATTTCCACCAACTGGGTTTGGACTTCCTCCTGGTTTTCCTGCTTCACCAGCTCCTCCGCCGCCAGATGATCCTGCTTTTCCGCCACCTTGACCAACTCCACCAGGTTCACCTTGAGGGGGACTTGTTGGAGGTGTATTACCACTTCCTCCTGGAACTCCACACCAACCTACAGTACCTGAGCCCGAACCTCCTGGTCTTTTTGATGATGGAGCATCTGTTCCTCCACCTGTTGAAGTAATAGCATCTACTCCGTCTGTGCCAGAAGGATTAAAAGATGAAGATCCACCTCTATCTTGTACTTGTGGTGCTGGATAACCTTGTGGTGGACCACCTCCACCTACTACAACTGGATAAGTTGTACCAGGTTGTATAGTTAATTGTGTACCGCTGTTTAATGGGCTAGGTCCATAAGCTGAAAATCTCATACCTCCAGCTCCGCCTCCTCCACCGTTTGGCGCTCCTCCAGATCCACCTCCAGCGATAACTAAATAATCTACACCAAAGCCACCGGCTCCGGCTCCTTTAGTTCCTCTTGCTGAAGAAGCTGCAAAAGATCCAAGAATTGGCATAAAACTCCTTTCTATTCAAAAGATGTTAATTGAGCTAATACAGTGTAAGTGTTAGCTGCAGTTTTAATAGCAGTGTAAGTATAAGTATCAGTAGCACTAGCTGTTCCTTCTGTAGGAGCACCTCCTACCCATTTAGGAGTAACAGTTGATCCATCAACCTGTACTACATTTGCATAATAAGCAGTAGAACCTTGAGGTACAATATGCGCAACTGTAATACTTTCACCTGTATCTAAATAATTGTTTAATGTAACAGAAGAATTACCTCTTAAATTAAATGTCCAGTTAGCAGAAGCATTAGTTGTAAAATTTTGTATTGCACCATCAATTGCATCAAAATTTATTGTACCAGTTGCTGCTGTTGCTGAAGTATTTACTTTTTCATTTAATTGTTGAACTTTTCCTCCACCATTAAAAGTTACTAAACCATAACCTTTTGGAGATAATAATAAATCTGTATTTGTTCCGTTTGTTGCAATTACATTTGGTGCAGATCCTTGAATATCTACAGTATTTGCTGTTGCAACTAAATTAGTTCCAGAAACATTAGCAGAACCAATTATATTTGTTCCAGCAACATTTCCTGAAGAAGTTACAGATGTCATTGCAACATCTCCTAAATCTGCCATTACATCAAACATTGTAGAACCATCTGTATATACAATTGTTTTAGCACCTTGTTTAAGTGTAATTGCATTTGCAGCGTGACCTGTATTTGCAAATTTTAATGTTTGTGATCCACTTGTATTATTAAAAACTACATAATTTTGTTCTACAGCATCAGTGAATACATGAATGTCTCCAGTTAAAGTACCAGTGAATTCTAAAGTTGCATTGTGAACTTGATCGTCTGTTGTACTATCATCAGTATTTGAAGTTGAATTATTAGATGTTAATGTTACGTTTGCTGAACCTCCTACAGGCACCGCTTGATAACCAGAAACAGAAGCATCTACTCTATTTAAAACATAATTAACTAGATTTCCCCAAGTTCCTGAATTTTCTCCAGAAGCTTGTCTCTCTAATTTTAATCTTGATGTAAAACTTGATGGCATAATTTTTTATACTCCATATTTAAAATAATGTAAATAATATATATTTGTAAACATTTGTCTAGTGAATATTAGTCCAATTTTCTTGATTATTATCAATAATTGGATCCCAAAATTTTATTGTAGAAGAAGAAATATTAGCTTGATTTCCAGTTATGGGTAAGAAGTTTTGTGAATTAGGTACAATATTAGCTAAAGAAATAGTTAATTCTTGTCCTGTAATTGATAATATTTGACTTGCAGAAATATTTATTGTACCAACATTTGAATTTGCAAGCATGCCAGTAATATCAATTGTATTATTTGTAACTGCACTTACATTAGAAAGATCAACAGTTAATCCTATACCTGTTACATTTAAAAATGTAGCAAGACCTACAACAATTCCATCATTATTTAATGATACATTAGCTTCTAAAGTAGGAGTATTTATTGTAATAGCTCCTCCAGCAACTACAGCAAATGTATTAACTGTTGCTGTAACTAAATCTTCACCTGTTATTGAAACTCTTGCAATACCATCTGCATCAATTGTTCCTGATGATGAAGTTAATTCTTGTCCAGTTATTGTGTTTGTAGAATTTCCTATAACAGTTACAGAATTTCCAGAAATATTTAATTGATTTAATGTTGTTGTAGAAAATACATTACCGTTACCAGTAAATACAAAACCTAAACTTGAATTCCAATCTCCAACATTCCATTCTTCTCTTCCCCAACCAAAACCTAAATTTAAATCTAAATTTAATTCACCAGCAGTAGTTAAAGAAATAAAAGCATCGGGATTTTGATTCCATGCAGCAGAAGACCATGTTCCTCTACTCCAACCTGTTCTAATTTCAGCATCAACAGTAATACTTCCTAGTGAAGTATTTAATTGTTGACCTGTAATTGCTACAGATTCATTATTTAATTGATTCCATGCACCTTTATTCCAAGAGAAAGAACCATAAGCATTACTAGAAATACTTATTGAACCACCCATTCCTGAATGATTTGAACAATAATAATATAATGTAACAGGTGTACTTGAAGTTACTTGAATTTCTGTATAAGCTCCAGAAGATCCTGGTGTTCCATTTGTAGTTACACCTGTGGTATATTCAGAACCGCCTCCCCAAGTACCATTTGGTGTTTCAGAAAGTCTTAATGGATGAGTTGCATTTGAACTATCAGATTGATCAAAACGATATGTTCCTGATACAGCTAAGTATGCTGTTGCTTGCAATACACCATCAAGATAATATCTATTACCTGACCCGGGATTGGCAACGGTAACTGTAAATGTTCTTGCCAGGGACATAAGGATTTACCTCCTTATGCTATTCTAATTAAGCCGTTTGATGCGTCTGCGTTAGGAAACTGTAACTCAAATGTACCATTAGTAGATGTTTTTACACCACCAAAATCTAAAACTGCAATAGAAGAATTACTATTGTTTGCGTTGTAGATTAATGCAGCTTGAGCAGAAATTGTTGCATTTGCAAATGAAACATTATCAGCATCAAAAATTGCTGTTGTTCCATCAGTCGAAATAGCAACATTAGTTAATGTAGCTCCGCCAGTAGTGTAATTAGTACCACTGCTTGATATTTCATTAGCTGTAATATAAGCGGTAGTATTTTGATTTAGAGTTGCAGTGTTGTCGTAAAGTGCACACTTTAATGTCTGAGCTTCTAAGTTTCCACCAGGCGACATTAAGTCTTGTTTAAACGACACTGTAATCGCTTGAGATATTGCCATGTTTATTGTCCTCCAGTTAATGTATTCTCGCCTAGTGGACTACCAGGAAACTTGTAATCAGTTCTTCTTCTTCTACGAGCTTCATTATTGATAGCAGCCACACTTTCGACATACTTTTGTTTATATATATTATAGTCTTCCATGTTCTTTGTAAAGAGATTTGCTTCAGATAAACTACCATATAAAAGAGCATCAGAAGCATTTTCAGTATACCAATTAGTAGTATTAGTATTTGATAAAGGATTTATTCTTCCTTGATATCCAAGCTCTATGGTATATTCAGCATCTGGAGTTGGTGCTATATACAAAGTATTATCATCAAAATTTGAAAAATATCTAGGTGTTGATGTAATAGAAGCATTAGGCCAATATTCTTGAACATACTCTAAAGGTTTTATTTCTAAAAATTGTCTTTCATTATTTACAATTATATTAACATAATTAATTAACATTGGCTCAATTGCAGATGGTAATGTAATAAATCTATCTCCAACACTTGTAGATGAATTTACATTTTGATTAAAACCAACAGGATCTATTTCTCTCGATAATTTTTGTTGTGTATTATCAATAAAAGTATCTAATTGATTTGTAAAATCAGTTCCAGTGTTTTCTGCCCAAGTTTGTATATCAGTCTTTAGACTGCTGTATGTCATTGGCATTTTTATTTACTCCTTCTACATCAAATTTAGTCCATACATTTCCTCTAAATGGATAAGTTCCATAATGAGTAAGTGGACTGATTACATCAGCGAAAATTTTACCACCTATTTTTTGCCATAATCTGCAAAAAGCATAATCTTCTGATAAATATCTATTACTTTTTTCATCAATAATACAGTCAAAAAATGCATAACAATTGTTACTACTAAACCTTTCATTATTTATTATTTGATCAGACGTATATTTTAAATTAGCGTAAGCTTCTTTCATTTTATAAAATACTTCTTTTTTAATACACATAAAACCAGTGGCAGCATCTAAAACTTCAGTAAATCCATTTTTAACTTTAATATTAGTTGGATGTGCAAAATTTAAATTATATCCTAATGCTTTAGCTTCTATATTTTCTTCTCCACTTTCTTTTATAAATTTAGGTACAGATTTCCAATCTATAGATTTTCTTGGATAAATTCCAGCGCATACATCATAACCTGATTCAACTAATCTAATTACATTTTCTGCGTTAAAACCAATATCACTATCAATAAATAATAAATGAGTAAATCTATCAGGTTCTTTTTCATCAAAATCTAAAAATTGAGTAACCAAAGTATTTCTTGCTCTAGTAATCAAACTTTCATTTCCCATGGTATTTAGATGTACTTGAATTCCTTTATGTTGAGCTTTTACTGTTGTGCTTAATATTCCATGTAAATAAGCTTCAGTAAGTTGACCGCCATAACAAGGTGTAGCAATCATAACACCATATTTTTTTTCTATATTCATGATGTTACTACTGTAACACTTCCTAAATCAGTTGATAACAAATTTGTGCTTGCTTGTGCTATACCAATTGCTGGTATAGATCCAGTTGGAGGAAATATTACATTTATTTGATCTGGTACTCCTCCAGTTGCAGATAAATTTGCTTGAGGTCTTGCGTCTTGTAAAGATTGTGCGTCTGTAAAGTAAGTTAAATCTAATTGTGGTTGTTTAGGTTCAAATTCAGAATTATGTACAAATGATCCATTCCATTCAAAAACCATTTCTTGATATGGAAATTCTAATCCAGAACGATCTGAAATAGCTCTTGCATATTGTCCACCAGAAAATTTATTATGTGGTGCTCTATGTGGTCTTGTACTTCTATCGCCTAATTTATTTGACATTATGTATAAAATCTGTTAGTAGTAGCAGGTAAAATTCTTGTAGAAGGTGTATCATCACCTGCAACTAATCTTGTATATGCTTGTTCATAATCAGTTTTTAATTCCATTCTTTGAGCTTGATCTATATTAACTCTTTTTTTAGAAAGATAATAAGCTAGGCCTGCACACATACATTCAAAAGCTCTAAAAGGTATATCAAAATTTTGTTGAACTCCATCTACAGTAGATGCTGTTACATCTTGTATTTTTCTCATTCTATAATATCTTATAGTATATGCTTTATCTGGTGCAGGATATATTTTAATAACAGGAGTATTTAATCTTTGTAAATAAAATTGTGTTGGTCTTGATTGTTGTGTTTTATTTGAAATTGCAGCATAATCATTAAGACCTAATCTAGTCATACTATACTCAGTTGATCCATCTAAAACATTTGCATTTATGATATCAACAGTATCGTAATCTAAAGTGTATTCAACAGTGCCTTGAGAAATAGATAAATCTTTTAATTCTACAGTCCATTGATTGTAACCTCTATTAGCCCAATCACTAAACATTATATTTAGACTTCTACGTGCTGAACGCACGTCATAACCTAAAATAGGATCTCCTCCTATTCTATCAAATGCTTCTTGTATACAGTCATTAACTGTAAGATTAAATGTTGCTGTATTTGATGTAGCCATTATCCAAAAAATACTGTTACGCCACTAGCACCATTTGCAGAAATATTAACTTTTAAGTTAGTGTTAAATTTTACACCTTCATCTGGTAAACTTATGTTAATAGGTCCACTATCTGCACTAGCACCTGTTGTTACTACAAATTTAGTTGTAGCATCGTCTACAAAAGTTACAGTTCCCGCTGTTGCTGATGGTGTAATAATAAAACCTTTAAGTCTTGTAGGTCCACTAAAAGCTGCAACATTAGAACCTGAAGTAGTTACGCTATTCGCTGAGATATCTGATCCTGCCATTGTTCCTCCTATATTAAATTTTGTTTTTTAAGATTTTCAAATAATAACGCAATTCTGTCGTCTTGGCTAGTTGGTTGTTGTAAATAAGGCGCTACATAATTTTTAGCTACCTGAGTTGAAAAATCTATTGGTTTATTTAAACTAAAAGAAGTTCCTTTAAAAGGATCTTTAGTTGAACCTAAAGATTTTTGAGAACCAAATGTAGAAATAACTTTTTCAATATCTTTTAATTTATCTTCTAAATCTTTTTCTTTATTTTCTGTTTCTTTTTTTGCTGATTCTTCTGAAAGTATTTTTTCTATACTTTCAGTTTCTTCAGTATCTTCTATAGACTGAATTTTTTTATCTTCTTCAGAAAGAGCTATATCTGCAGCTTTTTTTGCTTCTTGAAAATCTATTAATTTTTCAACAGATGATTTTTCTTCTTTTTCTTTATCATCTTTATCTAAAAAATTTTTTAAAGCTTCGCCTTTTTCTTTTAAAAATTCTAACATATTATCTCCTTATAAGGAGGACCCCTAAGGGTCCCCCCAAAAGTATTATTATGGTGTGTTTCCAGCATCAGCAATACTATTGTTCTGCATATACATTACAGTAACAGTTGCATTACCAGTTGTTCCATCACCATCTGTACCTGTAAAGTCAGCTAAAACTTGAATATCAGTTGTACCAATATTTGTAGCTTCAGTGTCTAAAGTACCTCTAGTAGTCCCTAATGATTTAACACTTGTTGATGGAATAAAAGCATTTCCATCATCTGCTGTACCAACAATAACTGTTGCAGCATTAGAATCATTATTTACAGTTGTTACATTTAATATAACATCTACTATTTGTGAATTAGCAGGAATAGTCCCGCAAACTTGATTTAAGTGAGAAGCTCCTGTTATGTCAATCTTTGCAGATTGTGCCATAACAACGAAACCAGTATTAGCAACATTTGCTCCTAATGTGTCTCCTGAAGTTTCTCTAATCGTTCCCGCTTTAATCGGTCCCGAAAATGTAGTTGTTCCCATAGTCTACCTCCTTAGTAGTCAGCCTAAGCTGTCGTAGGGTAACTAGGCGTATTGCTACGCCTAGTTAAAGTTTATTATTAATCTGCGCCTTGAGATCCGTAAACGGCTCTCCAGTCAGTGAAACCAAAAGAGTATCTTTCTCTTACTTTGTATCTTAGGTTACCAGTTTCAAAATCGCCTTCAACAGCTTTTTTGATTGGTGCTCTAACAAAGTGTTTCATTCCATCAGGACAATCAGTCATAATGAAGTATTGGTCCGTGTCAGTTAGTCTTTGGTTAACGACTACTCCGCCCGGGATCATACCCATATTTCTCATTGCATTGATGTCATTGTCTGCAGTACCAGGTCTTAAATTAGACTTTAATACTCTTTCAGCAATGAACACCAAGTTTGGTGGAACTATAAGTTTCTGACCAGTTAAAGCGATAGGTATACCTCTGTCATCTTCTGCTTCAGAGATTTGAATTAATAATGTCTCTAAAGACGTTTCACTCAAATCTGCTGGTGTAGCAAGAATGTTAGAAGCAGTACCACCACCTCCTAGAGGGTGAGAAGCGTTTAATAAAGTTACTCCATCACCACCTAACTGTGCAGTGTTAGTTGCGTTGTTTAAGATGTTTGCACCTTTGATCTCTTTAGTGTGTTGCATTGATCTTGCTAAAGCTCTAGCATATTTTGCACCTAAAGATCCGTATAAACCATCTTCTTCTGCTTCCTCAGTAATTGAGAATGCTAAAGCGATAGTTTCGTGTACGTATCTTGATACAAATCCTTCTCTGCCAGATTCATAAGATATTGCAGCACCTTCAGCTTTTGTTGGTGCAGCTCCGAAGCCGATCATTTGTACATCTTCTTCGAAAGCTTTTTGTGATTGCTCTGTAGAGTAGATTTCTCTCCATTGTTCTGGATATCTATCATACTCCATACCAAACACGGTATTTAAACCTAGATTGAGCTGTTTGGTAAATAGTGCTCTATTTAATGCCATTGTTCAATCTCCTTAGACACCAGCCTGACGAGTACCGTATAAGTGTAAGTTAATTACAACTTCTACGTCAGCATCAGCTCCGACATCATTGTTTGGTTTGTCTACTAATCTTAATATTCTCAAGACTTTAGCAGTAGTAGCAAGTGTACTAATATCTAATTCGTCTGTTGAATAACCGAAAGTAGTGTTTGCAGTACCAATTGTAACATTAGCCAATTCACCTACGTTTGCGTTTGCGAATGTGCCGTTACATTGAACTTGGTATGTTATATTTGGATCGTCATAAACTAAAGCCTTTACTGCAGTATTTGCTTTTACAGCTGTACTTGCATTCCAGATTTTAGAAAACTTGACATCCCCTGTAGCGTTATCAATGTACTCTACACCATAAAATACCCCTAATGCTGTTCCGCCAGCAGTACCTCTAATCACTGTACCATCTGTAGTCATAGTTACTAAGTCTCCAGATGCGATTGCAGTACCGTAGCTATTAGCAATAGGATATTCTTGTGGTCTGATAACACCGCCTGTTAAGTGCCTCAAAGGTACGAAACCAATGGGTGTGTTAGCATTTGCCATTTTTTAGTCTCCTATTTATAGTTACTCTTTAAAGCCTCCTCTAGTAACTGAAGTCTTGAAGGACTTCTGAATAGGATTTCCAGGTTGTTCTACTTTGTGGATATCTTGTTCGACCGATCTCATTAAGTTTTCAGTCATTCTTGCGTAATACATATTACGTTCATTTACCATTTCTTCTGGCATTTCACAGAGTAGCATTCCTTCGATACCTATATGACCAGCAAACTTACCATGTTCTATCGTTGGAAAATGTTCAGCATTCTTAACCGTTTTAGGGTCACGAGGTTGCCAACCTTCTCTCAATCGTTTGGCTACGTTTGTCGGTGTTTCCTGACCTAGTACCATAGTTGCAATCCATCTCTGTTTGTAACCAGGTCTTGGTTCAGGAGCCTCCAATAAATTACTAGGGCGCCATTGTGAAACCTTTGCTTTATCAGCTCTAGTTTCGTTATTTATTTTATTACTCATAGTCGTGCTCCTTTACCTTCACGTATTGTTGCTAAAGGTTTTTACTTCTTTAGCAAACCGCTTTAGTGCCGCTTCATCATTAATATCAATACCAAAAGTTTGTGCAGTTTTGATATCATCTTGAGTTAGCTTAACTCTATTACTGTCTGTTCCTTTTTTACGAGAAACTCCAGCTACAGGAGATTGCACTCTGTTGTTTTTTTGTACTACATTTTCATTTGTTTGAACAGTGTCTTTTTGCTCTTTAGAAAAATAAGCCATTCCGGATGCTTTAAGTCTTTTATCCATTTCAATATAATAATCTGGATCATTAACATCCCAACCTTCTTCAGTAAGTTCTGCATCTATGCCATAAGCCATTGCAGTTTCTTTTCTAAAGCCAGGTTTATTAAACCACTCTCTGTTATCTTTAACCCAATCTGCTGCTAAAGGTGGAGTTTCAGCTTGTTTTTTTTCTACTTTAGGAACTGAAGCAGATAATTCTTCAGTTTTAGACATTTGTCCTCTAATATCAGCCATTTTTTCATAAAGCTCTACTTGTTTTTCAGTATTACCTTCTTCGATAGCTGCTTTAAGATCAGCAGAAACTGACGAATAGTTATTTTTTAGAGTTTTACCAGCTAAATCAAAAGTTTTTTTCTCTAATTCAGCTAATCTTTGCTCTAAATTTACAGCTTTTTGTTCTGCTTCTGCTCTTTTTGCCACTTCTTTAGCAATTCTTTTACGAACTTTTTCAGAATATGGCATATCATCTGAATACTTAGGAACTTCAGCTTTTTTTTCAAGCTTAATTTCTCTTTCGTTTTCATATGACTTATCATTTGCTTTCTCTTTTTCTTCAGTTTCAGCTTTTTCAACTAAAGCATCAATAGGATTCTGAGGAACCTCTATTTCTTTTTCAGTTAAATTTTCATCTAGCTTAACTTCTAACTCTTTCTCATTGTTATTTTCTTCTATCATAGTTTGCTCCTATGTTGTCGTTAGCTTAAACTAACGTATATTATAATTGATGAGATATTACTTCAGGGTTATCCAATGTAGCAATAACCTCATCATCATTTATTAACACCATTTTAACTTTTTGTACAGATATTTTGGCTCCTGCGTATCTTCCAAATACAACCCAATCACCAACTTTGCACCATGGTGCTTTTCTATCGCCATAACACTCAGGTCCCATAGCAATAACTTGTCCTACAGAATTTAAATAACTTTGTTGTTCTTTATTTGTATCAGTTAAATAAATTCCTCCTTTTGTTTTTTCAACTACACCTCTAGGTCTAATTAAAATTCTATAACCAACAGGTTTAGGTACTTTTTGTGGTGTAGGTACATCACTATCTGTTGCCCATATTTCTTGACTAATCATCTATATCTCCTTCCTTATATTTTTGAGTAGTTTCATCAATTATTTCTAAAGCTTTATTCAATCCTACAGACATTCCTTGTATTCTTTTGAAGTCTTCAATTTTATCTACACCTTTAGACAACAAATTTTTACCTAAATCTGTGTCGTACTCTTTAATTTTTTTCTTTATTGCTATTAATAGTCTTTCCATAATCAGTTCTTTCCATAAAATATTCTAATGTTTCATCAAAATTTTTTTTTAAACCATTTGCTGCAATTGCAAATAATCGTGGTTTTACATGTTTAATAGATATTTTATTATTTTCTAAAAACTTTTTAGCTTTTTTAATTTCTTCAACTTTGACTGCCATTAACTATCACGTTTTGCAACTCTAGAGGCTGTTTCTACTATTTTAGCTTTTGTTTCAGCATCTTTTCTAGCTTGCGTTCTTTCCTTATCTTTTACTCCTTCAGCAAATCTAGCTTTTCTAA
>Ga0209348_1000962_pt1 | contig 14457 bp, 18 predicted proteins | sample ETNvirenome_2_30_FD_184065 | JGI IMG/M metagenome (GOLD analysis project Ga0209348, IMG submission 184065) | Marine viral communities from the Pacific Ocean - ETNP_2_30 (SPAdes) (version 2) | ecosystem: Environmental > Aquatic > Marine > Oceanic | place: Pacific Ocean | collected 2013-06-22 | reverse complement strand
GAGAGCAATGGTATAACAGCTGTTTGGCACGATGAGTCTCATTGGAACGCTTACCTTTGCAAGGAAACTCCTACTTTATCACTCTCACCAGCTTATTGTTACCCCGAGGACGACTATCCTTGGCTTGCAGGCTTCAAGGGGAGAGAGAAGATAGTTGTAATTGAGAAGGATGAGAAAGCTTTGAGAGAGGGTTCGTGATGTCAAGCTGTGAAATTGAATATAAAAAGTTCCTTGAAGGCAAGACGGTTGCGCTAGCAGGTCCAGCGAAGTCAATTGAGGGCTCTTGCAACGGAAGAAAGATTGACAACAGTGACGTTGTTATTAGGTTGAACTATGCTAAGATCAAGGATTGCAAAGATTCGGGCACTCGGACGAATGTTATTTATTATGACGGTTCTTATCATAAGTGGTCGGACAAGATCAGTGATTTAGACTATTTGGTGTGCTCTTATCCGAAAACGGAGTGGTTTTTTGAAAGCCGGTGTAGGTTGAATGTTGAGCGTTATGAGCAGTCTTGTCGGCACAAGGTTGTCTCTCCCGAGCTGTACAGTGAGCTTAAGATAAAGTTAGATCCATCTCAAAAGGTCAGGCCAAACACCGGCCTAATCTCGATTGTTGATGTTTTAAGCTGCGACATTGAGAGTTTGTTTATAACCGGCGTCGACTTTTACAGGACTGGCTATTTGTCGACACACCCAGATTACGGGAAGAAATCTTTACAAACTATAAAAGAGGAGTTTTCAAAAGGTGACAATGGAGACTATCATGACATTGAGTTGCAGTATCAATATTTCTTAGAGAAGGTTTTACCTGACAAGAGAGTGATTATCGATGAGTATTTGGAGAGTGTTGTCAAGGGAGAAAAATTATGACAAAGGGCGCATTAGAACTAGAGGGATTTGAGTCTAAGTTTGAAAAGGTTGTGAACTCCTATGAATGGAAAAAGTTAGAGAGCTTTTTTACAAAAGCGAGACATGTTTTGTTACTAGGCAACGGAGGTAATTTAGCTATAGCAGACCACGCAGCTATTGACATTTCGCGACTGACAGACAAGAACGGTATAGCCCCGGGTTCAGGTATTACAAGTACGTCAATTATAGGGGACAAGAGTCCAGAAGAGTGGTTTAAATGCTGGCTAGAATATAGAATGAGAGGGTTGCCAGCGGAAGATTGTTTGGTGATAGGGTTTTCTTGTTCAACAGATGGCACGAGTTCAAGCGCTATAGTTAAAGCTTTAACGTATGCTTCGGAAAGAGGTTCTTCAGCAGCTATCATTTCAGCACAACCTAAAACTGGCTTGGATGACAGGATTTTGTCAGTTTCGCAAGATGTGTCATTGTATCACACTTCAGAGGTCTTATCACTTGCTTTAACTTATCAATTGACACATGCAGCCGGCTTTGAGTGCCCTTCTGTTTTCGAAAAATCACGATCGCGTAAGTTTGAGAAGTTGGGTATTGACTCTGAAATAAAACAAGGAGCAGTTTCATGAAAAAAGTAGAAGTTATGCATGTACCCCCGGGCTTCGAAAAGGAGTTGTGCAACATCGCGGTAGATTTTGATGGTGTGGTGCACAACTTTGACAAAGGGTGGCATGATGGTACGTGTTATGGCGAGCCTATACAAGGATCCTTAGAGGCTATTAAACGCCTGTCTGAGAGTTATAGTGTGGTGATTTTCAGCTCAAAGGTAAGGCCTGATCGTCCGCTAGTTCTTGGGAAGACAGGAAAGCAACTGGTTACGGAATGGCTTGACAAGCACGGTGTCCTCTCTTATGTTTCTGACATTACACACGAAAAGCCAAGAGCCCAGTTTTACATTGATGACAAAGCTGTTAGGTTTGATAACAACTGGGAAGAAATCATGAGAAAGGTGAGTAAATGAGTATTGTTGCTGTTATTCCTGTTAGAAAAGGCTCTGCGAGGGTAAAAAACAAGAACATCAAGCCTTTTGCTGGTTCGAGCTTGTTGAAAATAAAAATAGAGCAAATCAAGAAGCTGAAGGGGCTTGATGACATTGTAGTCAGTTCGGACTGCGAAGAAATGCTTCAAGTAGCCCGAGAGTTGAGCGTTAAAACGCACGTTCGAGATGCATATTATGCCAGCTCAGAGGCGTCTAACTCAGAGTTTTTTAAAAATTTGGCAGAATCGATTGAAGCTGAGAGCTTGATGTACTCTCCTGTTACATGCCCTTTGGTTTCTGTTGGGACATATAGAGAGTGCATACAGAGGTACAAGACAAAGAGATTGAAAAATCTAGTGACAGTTTCCCCTGTTAAACACCACATGTGGCTTGGAGACACTAAGCCCCTGAATTATAAGATAAATGATTCGCCAAACAGTCAAGATTTGCCAAACATTTTCAAGATCACATACGGAGCGTGCATAATTCGAAGAGATCTTATGCTGGAGTGCTCAAATGTTGTGACTGAGAATCCATTTTTCCATGTCTTGGATGAGATTGAATCGATTGACATAGACTCAGAGTTTGATTTTATGGTTGCTGAGATGGTTTACGAGCGATTATACGAGAGCGAGAGGTAAAAATGAAGAAAATTTTTGATAACAGTCAAAAGGGAGATGTAGGGTTATTCTTGCCAAACGGCTATGGTCCATACAAATATGAAATAAGAACGGTTCAGTTGGATAGGATAGTCGATGAGTTGTGGAGAGTTGGTTCAACTCAAATAAAAGACACTCCTCATTATAAGTATCTTACGGGAGATAGAGGTCCTTTGGAGCGGTATTTTGAATCTTGTCGTGGTTATACATGGGCTAGGAAAGGCACACCTGCCGAAGGTATGAAAGTTTCTGAGCTTATAGGGGAGTTTGACAGTTTGATACACAGTGAGAAAAGCTATCTGGAGCCTCCTTATGAAAACCACTACATCATAGTTCGATCAAACTGGAGCTGTATTGATGGCTTGAGAAGATCTTGTGTCCTGTTAGCCAATGGCGTAGAAGAGGCACCTGTTGCGTGGGTGTTATAAGAGCATGGAAAGATATTACTCTAAAAAAGATGAGCAGAAGTTAATTTTTTGCCTTTCTAGATTTGAAAACATTTCTGACAAAAGAATAGATCTGAGTCCTGATAGTGAGATCATGCAAGTTTGCGCTCGAAAAATGAAGAAAGGGGATTCTGTTGCCGCCCACAAGCACCTTAATGTTGATAGGGCTACGAAGACAACTCAAGAGTGCTGGGTTTTGCTTGGAGGTAAAGTTTCTGCAACCTTTTATGACATTGACGACTCTTACCTTTGCAAAAGAATTATCAAGTCCGGCGATGTTGTTGTTTTTTACAGAGGAGGCCATGCACTAGAGGTTTTGGAAGATGATACCATTTTTTACGAATTTAAAAACGGCCCATACTTCGGAGTTGAAGTCGACAAACAGGAGATAAAAAAAAATGAGCGTTAAGATAATCGATTTAGGCATGCATCCGCATGCTGATACTTTTGTTCGAGAGGAACAGCTTGGCCTATCAGAACCTGTGCTCCCTTTGGAATGTTTTTTGAACAAGGAAACGGGAGCAATTACTACGGGGGTTCAAACTAGCGCACATGACAGGTATATTGCATATGACTATTCGTATACATCTTCGAACTCTAAGTTTGCAAAAGAACATTGGCTAAAGTTTGCCGATAGTGTGTCGCGCAAGGTCGACTTATGCCGTGGCAGTAAGGTTGTCGAGATTGGTTCGAATGATGGCTTTTTAACCAAACAGTTTAAAGACATGGGGTGTGACACTCTCGGTGTTGATCCTTCTGAATACATGACAAAACTAGCTTCACAGTTAGGTGTTGAGACTTTTTGTGAGTTTTTTACTTCGCCAACTAGCGAAGTAATAGTGAGAAATTTTGGACAAGCAGATCTTGTCATTGCAAACAACGTTTTGAATCATTCGAATGACGTAGAAGATTTTATTCTTGCTGTTTCAAACTTGCTAAAAGAAGACTCTGGTGTTTTTGTATTTGAGTTACCTTACTGGTATTACACCATTAAGGATAGGAAGTTTGATCAAATTTATCATGAACATGTGACATACTTCACAGTTAAATATGCTTATGAGCTTCTTAGCAAATATAATATGGAAATTTCTGATGTAGAAGTTGTTGAATACCACGGAGGTTCTTTGAGGGTTTTTGCAAGCAAAAAAAGAACAGTGAGTAAAAGTGAAAAAGTGAAGCAGATGATTTTCGAAGAAGAACAATATGGATTGTTCACGGAATCAACGTATGTTGAGTTTATGAAAGATCTTTTTGACGAAAGATCAGCTTTTTTAAGAAAGATTCACAATCTTAAACTGGAGGGTTGTTCCATTGTGGGAGTCGGAGCACCAGCGAAAGGGAACACTCTTTTAAACTTTTATAAATTAGACAACTCTGTAATTGACTACATCACAGATGCATCTCCTCATAAGCAGGGAAAATTTACTCCTTTGTCTAGAATTCCCATAGTAGGTGATGAGATTTTTTCACAGTATGATGAAGTGTATGCAGTGGTTTTGTCATGGAACATCTCGGACTTAGTTAAAGAAAAATTGAGGGAAATTAACAACAAGATTGTTTTTTTGGAGTGTAAGCCGTTATGAAAATAAGAAACATTTGGTCCAAAGTAGAGGAGCCGTTAGAACTACACAGCGATTCTAGGGGCAAGATTGTCGACATTTTTTACAACAAGAACATTGACCATGTTGCTGCTATAACTTCTAAACCTTATACTGTTCGTGGTGATCATTACCACAAAGAGACGACGCAGAGCATTTTGATAACCAAAGGTTTTTTGGAATATTGGCACAAGCCTGCCGATTCAGATAACGACGCAGAAATGATCGTAGCTAGAGTTGGAGATCTGGTCACGTCTCCACCTTTCGAGGTTCATACTTTAGTGACCCGAGGAGACGAGAATCATTTCATAGTTTTTAGCGAGGGAGCGAGAGGCGGTCCAGATTACGAGTCTGACACTTACAGAGTTCAAACAATAATCCCCAGCAGTAAAGATCCCAGAGTGAACAAAGGGTGTGAAAATGAGCTTTGATAGTGTTACAATGTTTGAACAGGAGGTTGCAAAGTTCTTCGGCGCTCCGTATGCTGTCGCAGTAGATTCCTGCACACATGCTTTAGAATTGTGCATGAGGCATGAAAAAGTTAAGCACTTTACGGTCCCGAAGAGGACATACATTTCAGTGCCTTTTTTAGCAGATAAGATAGGCATTACGTTTGACTGGAGAGATGAGCAATGGGAAGAATATTACTTCTTAGGAGGGACAAACATTATCGACGCTGCGGTCTTGTGGAGAAGCGCCTCTTACATTCAAGGTACTTTTATGTGTCTTAGTTTTCAATATAAAAAGCACTTAAGTTTAGGTCGAGGAGGTATGGTTTTGCTAGACAGCGAGAAAAGTAGCAAAGAGTTGAGAAGAATGAGTTACGATGGCAGGGAGAGGAATAACATCCCTTGGGCGGAACAACAAATTAAAACCCATGGGTACCACTATTACATGACACCAGAGACAGCAGAAGAGGGCTTGAGAAAGCTCCCTCATGCAGTAAGCCTGCCTCCTCGTGAATGGAAGAGTACAGATTGGCCAGATTTATCTAAGATGCCTGTTTTTGGCATGAAAAATGGGAGCAGCAAGTGAGAAAAAAAGCTTTAATTACTGGAATTTCTGGACAAGACGGCAGTTATTTAACTGAGTTGTTGTTGTCGAAGGGTTACGAAGTTCATGGGATTGTAAGAAGACATTCGGTGGCAGAAAATCAAGACGCCAGATTGCAACAGATCGACGACGAGGTTGTTTGTCATTATGGAGATTTGTTGGATTACCCATCTCTATACAGGGTAGTTTCAAGTGTCAAGCCGGATGAGATTTATAACTTGGCCGCAATGAGCCATGTTCGAATTAGCTTTGACATGCCTTCTTTTACAATACAGACAAATGCTTTGGGTGTGTTGAACATGCTGGAGGTTTATAGAACTGCTTGTCCGGAGGCTAAGTTTTACCAAGCTAGTTCTTCTGAAATGTTTGGCAACTCTGTGGATGAAGACGGCGTGCAGAGGCTAACGACACCGATGAATCCTGTTAGTCCGTATGGCTGTGCAAAGGTTATGGGCTATAATCTTGTTAGACACTATAGGCATGCATATGGGCTACACGCTTGCAATGGTATTTTGTTCAACCATGAATCACCTAGGCGTGGTTCTAATTTTGTGACAAATAAAGTGGTGAAGGGTGCTGTCATGATTAAAAAAGGCATGCAAGACAAGCTAGAGCTTGGAAACATGGATTCTTATCGGGACTGGGGGCATTCTAAAGACTATGTTGAGGCTATGCACAGGATTGTGAACCATCACACCCCGAGCGAGTTTATTGTTGCCACCGGTGAGACCCACTCGGTAAGACAGTTGTGTGAGGTTGTATTTGGCAAACTGGGTTTGAATTATAAAGAACATGTCATCCAGAATCCTAAGTTTATGAGACCTGAAGAGCTTGAATATCTGAAAGGGGATCCAAGTTTAGCAAGGCAGGTTTTGGGCTGGGAGCCAAAGTATACTTTTGAGACAATGCTAGAAGAAATGATCTCAGAATGGGAAGGTAAGTTGTAATGAAAGTGAGCGATAGTAAGAATAAGGTTTTAGTCACTGGCTACAGGGGATACATCGGCAGTCGAGTTTTTAAAAAACTAGCAGGCTTGGGTTTTGATGTCGCAGGTGTTGACTTGAAAGACGGTGAAGACATTTTAGAATGCTTGCCCAAAGGAGAGTTTGAGTTTGTTTTTCATCTAGCTGCCCTCCCGCGAGTTGAATATTCTGTAGCAAACCCGAGCTATACACTGAAACAGAATGTTCTTGTTACCTCTAGAGTTTTGGAATGGGCAAAAGACCATGGAGTTAAAAGAGTTATCTTTTCGTCCTCTTCTGCTGTTTGCGGTGACGGTACAGGCCCCCTTTCCCCTTATGGCCTTCACAAACTTATGTCCGAGATGGAGTGCAAGCTATATTCTGAACTGTATGGGTTAGATACCGTTTGTTTAAGGTATTTTAATGTTTATTCAGAAGATCAGGAGTATGGTGGCGCTTACTCAACGGTTGTTTCTGCATGGATGGAGTTGTTAAAGAGAGGAGAACCGCTTAGGGTTGAGGGCGACGGCGAACAAACGAGAGACTTCATACATGTTGATGACGTTGTAGAAGCTAACATTTTTTGTATGAACCACGAAGACCTTTTCAAAGGCGCTAGCTTGGACATAGGTACCGGCAAGAGTCTATCGATAAACAACGTAAAACAGGCGGTCGAAAAACACAATGCACAAGTGGAATGGACTTATGCGCCGGGAAGAAAAGGAGACGCTCGTGGTACTTTAGCTGACATAACTGACATTAAAAAATTAGGATGGAGGCCGACAGTTTCTATTGATGTCGGCCTAGAGAGATGTTTTAACAAAGGAGAAATAAAATGAAACTTTCAAATCAAGCCATGGGCGCGCTAATGATCGCCCTTCAAAACTCAATCATGGAGCAGGCTGACATCGTTCCAGTATTGCAAGATTTTGACTTTCAAACCGACGATAAATCAGAATTAGTGGTTGTCAATCCTCCAACAGCGAAGATTCCTGAAGAGTTCACAGCAAACTTTCAAGGCGGGTCGGATGCCGAAGTATGATTATCGGTGTAAAAGCTGTGAAAAAACCCTCTCTATCCGCCATTCCTCCAGTGAAAGTCCTGAATTTGACCTTGATTGCGAAACAGGTAAGTGTGAAATGGAAAAGGTGCCACCTTTTAGCTTTAGAGATTATACGAAGAAGCAAGAAAGTGCCGCAAAGCCCGGTCAAATCGTAAAAGAACACATTGAGGTGACCAAAAGAGAAGTAGAGTTACAAAAAAAAGAGCTTAAAAAGGATTATTAGCGATGTCTTGGTTTATTTATATTATATTTTCAACAATTATAGTGTTTTTAATTTCCTACATTTCTTTTCTTCTTAGGAACATAAAATTTTTTGGTGAAAATATTAACAACTTGAGAGAGGAGGTGGAGGAATACAATGTTCATCTTAAATCTTTATATGAGATGGAGGTGTTTCATGGTGATGAGACCATCAAAAGCATGATTGAGCACACAAAGCATCTTTCTGAAAGTATAAAAGATTTTGAATACTTCTATTCTCTTCTGGACAACCAAGAAACACTTGAGGAGGATGAAGAAGATGGCGAAGCGAAAACCCAGAACGAGAAAGAAGAAGAATAAATATTTCACAGAGGTTCATGAGCAGGCGATTATTCGCTATGCTTCAACAAAAGATGTCAGAGAGAGGACGATTCTCTATAAAGACATTTTAAGGCCAGTTTTTGATGAAATGGTCGACAAAATTGTATATACTTTCAAATTCAATACATTGTCAAACATTGATTCTTTGAGGGAGGAGTGTAAGGTTTGGCTTGTTACAATCTTAGACAAATATGATCCCGCAAAGGGCTATAAAGCGTTTTCTTACTTTTCAGTTATAACAAAAAATTGGTTTATTCAACAAAGAAAAAAACAGCAAACAAAACTAAAGAGGGAAGTTGAATATGAAAACATTCACAACTTCGAAGATGTTTTGATTGTTGAGAACAGATACCATGAAAAACGAGAGAAAAAAGAGTTTTTTGGACACTTGAGGGTTGAGGTTGGTAAGTGGAAACAGTTGAATCTTAGAGAAAATGAACAGAAAGTCATACAGGCTGTCGAGGTGTTGTTCGACGAAAAAGATAACATTGAAATTTTTAACAAGAAAGCTATTTACCTGTACCTTAGAGAGTTGACAGGTATGAATACGAAGCAAGTTGTTAACAACCTCAACAAGATAAGGCAAAGGTATAGGACCTTTAAGACAAAGTGGGACGATGGAGGTTTTTAGGTGAAAAAAACCAACACTCTAGATGAAGCTATTGAGAATGCAGTAAAGAATGTAAATAGCGATAGAGCTGCTGTGAATTCAGTTTTAATCGACGCTATGGTGTATCTTAAGAAAAATGAAGAAAACCATCGATCTACTGGTATGGTTGTCGCTAAGTATTTTGAAGCGCTTCAGAGATCAAATGATCAATTGATCAAGATTCTGGCAATTCGAGAAAAGAGAGAGAAGCAAGACGTAGAAGAGTTTACAGCAGAAGACATGTACGACATGATTGGGCAAGAATCAATAGAGGGCTAAGCCATGAATTCACCTTCTTACAACCGAAAGAACGACATGGCTTCTTTTGACATTGACGTGTCCGAAGATGCTAGCGAACAAGGTTTTCATCGAGTAACCATGGGTGTCGACGCAGCGTTAAGTAGTGCCGGTGCTCTGAGCGAAAATCAAAAAGGTATCGTCTTGGCTTCTTTACCAGACGGTGAGACGTGCCTAGTATACTGCCCTAGGACTGTGCATGCTTCTAGGCCAAATCCCTGCGATGTTCTTTATTCTAAACTTTCCAATCCGAGCGATAAGTTCTCTAAAGATTATTATGAATACTTCGTCCGCGCCAACTTCTCAGATGGAGCCTCTGTCATCAAGATTCCCAAAGATGAAAACTTTTCGAAACAGAGTTTGGCAGTTCAAGAGGGTTCTCTGGTCAACATTCGTTATAACATAGAGCACGGATACCCAACGGGGGGCGTCGTTACTAGTCTTGTTCGAAATGCCAAGAACGCAGCTGTTGTTTTGCAGACGCCTGAAGAAGTTAAAGCTTTTTCTTCCTTCTCAGATGGCACTGTTCCCGATAGTTTAGGTGCTCAAATGCCCGTCCCTTATGTTTCTACACCCTATACCACTAATCCTGTCCCGAGCACTGCTTCAAAGATAGAAAAGATTATAAGAATTATAGGGAAACACGAGAGCAATAACAATCCATCGGCAATTGCAAACAGGGATTTAACGCTTGAGTTTTCATATGGCATCTTGCAGGCAAATTTGTATGCTCCAGAAAGAGAGAATTTTGTTGAACTTTTGACTCGCTATGAGGCAATAGGTGGAAAATACGCCAGCCAGTTTAAAAGTTTCAAGCCATGGACAAAAGCACATAAGCAAAGATTGGCAACGGATCAAAATTTTGTAAGTTTGTTGAGGAAGGCTGGTAGAGATGAGAAGATGTATGATGTTCAAGTTTGGTTTTTTTCTAAATTTTACATAAATCCTGCTATAGCGTTTGCAAAAGGGTTAGGGTTAAAGTTCCCTGCTTCGCACATGGTGGTTGCTTCTACATTCATACAGTATGGAGATAAGCCATATGTAAGGAGAGTGATCAAAAGGTCGGTTGGCAGCGCCCCGGGTAATGAGAGAGCGGGGGTTGAGAAGATAGTCATGTGGAAAGCAAAGCGCAGAGGTTTGAATAGGAGATACCGCCACTCGTTACAGATTCTTAGAGAGGATCCAAATCTTGAGAAGGGATACTGATGGTAAAGAACATTGACAAAATTAACATAAAAGTTTCTGATAGGTTGATAGCTCGTCCGGTATCCAATGGGAATGCATGTCCGGTCCCTAAGCTTGTCAAGATCGCAGCGGACGACTCTGTGTCTCTAGAGGGCAAATCAAACGCTGGGATAGAGATAACTAGAGACTTTCCCAAGGGTTTATATAGCGGATACGGAGCAAAAGCTCATCATAAATGCTCCACTATAGACATCGTTGCTGGGCGTCTTTCGAAGTTCAGTAGAACAGAGACAGACAAGGAGGAGCCGCTCTATTGCGATAATAGCTTTGAGCACGATGCAGCGAGGATTTACATTTCTGAAAAAACAGACATTGATGATAATTTTAAAATTAGATCATCTTCAGGTTTTAGTCTTCCCTCGGTTGGGAGATCCGCAGTCGGCATCAAGGCAGACAGTATTAGGATCCTTGGCAATGAAGGTGTCAAAATTGTCACTGGTGTCTATAGAGATTGCTCACGCGGTACTGGAACTGCTCCAACAGCAACCCCGGCAGGAATCGAACTTATCGCTATGAATTCAACCGAAGGCGCATTTGAAGTGCAGCCAATGGTAAAAGGTCACAACACGGTTGAGCTTTTTAGAGACGTGTTTAAGCTTATAGACAGTTTGAGTGGCTTGGTTGAACAGTTTATAACATGTCAATCAAACATCAATAAATACTTTGCCGAACACAATCATTTGATAAGCGTGGGCCCCACTCTGCACCCATCTCCACCCCCGGCCATAGGTTTAAATGACGAATTTGTCAGAGGCATGGAAGAACAAAACGCTGCAAAGACTGCTATTATGAAGCAGCTAGAAAATGTTTCGAAATTTATTTTACTGAGCGAGCAAATGTATCTAGGGGCAGAAAGTAAAAATTACATCTGCTCACTGTATAATGGTGTAAATTGATGGCTAATGGAAAGAAAGGTAAAAAAGAGCAAGCTGTAGAGCAGTTTGTAAAAACAGCAGACACTTTGGAGTTCATTAACGAGCTTGAAAAGAGTGCAAAAGAAGCAAAGAAAATGCGAGCTGAACAAGAGAAGAAGGCAGCAGACATTTTTAAAACTTTGTTAACTCCGTCTGAAAAAACACGAGAAGAGCTTGAGGATCAGATTGATGAGATTGATCCTCAAGATCCTACTGATACCCCTATTAAGCAATATGAAAGGCACAAAAAAAAGAGTGAAAGAAAGCTCCTCAAAACACCTTTCGATCTCCAACAGGATTTCTTCTTCAAGGAACGTTTGGACATTGCAAAGGATTTCGAAAAGATTCAAAACCGGTTCGAAAACAACAACCAGAGGGTCGGCAACGCCTTTACTGAGCAATATGACAAGTTGCGAGAGAGGATCACCGGGATACAAGTTTTGCCACCTAAGAGCTACAAGGATAGTTACTTCTCTCAAGTTATAACCAAATATGGTTTAGATGGTTTGGCCAAACAGAGCTTGAGGTGCATTTTGGAAAATGACGATGTTATACCTGCGGCGTGGAAGGAGCAGATAGCATCAACCGAGAAAGGGATACAAGATTTTCAGAGTTTCTTAGGTAAAGCCGATGAAACAGCTAGATTTACAGCCTCTTTAGCTGATGATCTTTTAGGCGAAGCAGAAGAGATTTATGATGCAACCAGAGAGATTCGAAAGCAACACATAGACTACAAGGCAAAGAGGAAAACTTTAAAAAAATCAGAAATTGCCTCGATCAATCGTGTTCGTTCTAATAGCGCAAAGAGATTGTTTCTCGACACTATCTTGCCGTTTATCACATCTAGGATAGCTGACAGTTTAGAATCGATTCTGCAAAATACAATTTGCTCAGAGAATGAATCAAGAAGGCCGCCAAGCTTTAACACTGAAGAATTAGCAAAGCTTTTAAAAGAACAATATGGCGCAGGAAGTGCGGAGAGGCCGAATTTTGCTTCTATGATCCTAGACATTTCTGCTTTTTTGACACCATTGGAGATGTGTCGTTTGTTGAATGGCGGCTCAAAAGAAGAGACGCTAGACAGGATACAATATTTCATTTCAGTTTTTTATAAAAAGAATTATGCTTACTTCAACACTAAGCAAAAGATTTCTAATTTTTTTACTTTACTGGGTTCGACAATCGATCCGGAAGTTTGTATAGAGGTTGAGCTTGCAGCATTACCCGGCGACAAGTGTTTAGATGTGGAGAGTCCAGTTTCCGAGTTTCAGCGCTGCCTTTCCAAAAAAGAACTTAACGAACTGAACAAACTTAAACAGCAGTTCTTGGAAGTGAAAAAGACGCGCTTCGAAAAGTTGTTGCGTCTATCTTTTGGAGGAGCCGATCAGGAGATAGGTCAGGCCCTCGCTGACTCGCTGGGAATTAATAAATCCAGCGTTGAAGAGCGGGTGATAAATGAAGCAATAGAGAAGTATAAGAACAAACTTTATGAGACTTTACAAAGTGCATCAAAGCTTTATACCAAGAATATAGCAATAGAAGAGAAGATCAGCAGTCAAAAAATACCAGAACAAATCGAAGACATTCTAAGCTCTCTGCCAAAATCGCAAAGAGAGGATCTAGAGAAGAAAATAAAAGAAGGCATCAAAAGCACACAACCCTCCGGGACTTCAGGGCAGGTGGTTTCCCGTGAAGAAAAGTTTATCTTCCCCGGTCTGGAGGACTCCATGTTTCTTCGCAATAAAGACATTGTGAGGGAGGACTTCGAGTCAGCAACAATTGTGCGCGAATATGATTCTAGCAAGCAGGTCGATCGAACAGTTGCGAACATGTTCCTAATGCTCAAAGAGGCTTCTAGCGCCGGCGCTGGGAATTTTGATTTTTTAAAAGTTATTGATAATTTCCAATTTTCTAGCACATCCTATCACGATTTAGATAAACTGAGGATTGATCTGTCCGGAAACAAAGATAAGTCGACTTATACCTTCGATCGTCAGGAAAAGGTAAAGTTTTACAATGGTGACGAACTGGGCCCATTGGCTGTGACAAACTTCGGAGGAGCAAGCCCAAGTCTTAAAAATAAAATTTCCAACTTTAGAGGAAAGTTGGTACAAGATTTTATTAAAGCTAATGATTCTTTAGGTTCACTTGAAAAAGTTTTAAAAACAGCAGACTTAACACTAGAGCTTTCGCGTGGAAACTTCCCGATAAGAACATCAGAGTTGTCGCAAAGAGGCGATCCTGAGATAGAAAAACTCCTTTTGAGGTTTAAGCCAGAAGGAAATCTCCTCACGCACTCTGAAGAACAAAGCGTTAATTATAAAAACAGCAAAGCTTCAGGCAAGCTGGAAGACTTGTTTTGGAAAAATAAGTACAACACCGCAGCAGACAAATACTTCAAACTCAAGACTAATCACGAGTCTTTTAAGCAGGGTTTGAGAACATGTTACAATCAGCTAGCAAACATCTGCATGAATAGTGTTTTTGCAAAAAAAATACCATATGGCATAACATCCAGAAGGAGTGACAGTGGAAAATTGTCCGGGCTGGAGATAATAAAGATAGCACCAGATCCAACTTTGAGAACTGAATCTTGCGCCGAGATAGACTTGAACATTATCCCAATGGATCAGTTAGCAAAAAAGCTTATGGCGATAGACTTTAAAGATTATCAAAGGTATTTTGTTGACGATTCAGCAGAGAAGCAGAGGTATTTGTCTTTTTTGATTAATTTTAAAAGCTATGTTTTAGATTTTATTTTAAAATCAATCTTTTTCTTTTCAGAGTTCTCTTTGGAAGAGGAAGGTGTCGATGACATGATGGTTGATTACGTTTACATTAGTATGTTTCGTTCGCTTTATGATGCCGATCAGATAACGCAGAAAGACAATCGAGAATTCCAGAAGCTGTCGGAAGCTGCAAAGGAAGATTTTTTTGATAAAATAAGAATTCAGCCTTTTATAGAAAAGAAGAGTTTGTCAAGCTGGCGGAGGGAGTCACAACAGCTAGAGGACGACATAGCCGATGTGAAAGACAGGATAGCGAAAACCAAGGCATCTAAAGTTCTGCCGGTTGAAGTTAGAGAGC
>Ga0209348_1000961_pt1 | contig 14466 bp, 10 predicted proteins | sample ETNvirenome_2_30_FD_184065 | JGI IMG/M metagenome (GOLD analysis project Ga0209348, IMG submission 184065) | Marine viral communities from the Pacific Ocean - ETNP_2_30 (SPAdes) (version 2) | ecosystem: Environmental > Aquatic > Marine > Oceanic | place: Pacific Ocean | collected 2013-06-22 | reverse complement strand
AATGAGAAGATTATTTCTATTGATGATCTACTTATTTCACAAGCATTTGTCAGCAACCTGGATGAGCTTAAGAATCATTATGACGTAAGGGCTACTTACGCTGATGAATTAGGTAAGGCACTTGCCAAGACATACGACCAAAACGTAGCGAAGGTAATTGCTAATGCTTCAAGAGCATCTACAACACTTACAGGTGGAAGTGGTGGTATTACAGCTCAACTACCTGCTGGTAACACAACTTCAGCTAACGTATCTGGTGATGAGATAGCAGCAGCTATCTATGACATTGCACAGACAATGGATGAAAGAGACATTCCTCCAACAGACAGATTCTGTGTATTGCCACCTGCTGAGTACTACAAACTAGCTGAATCTGCTACAAGAACAGTAGATGTTGACTTCAACCCAGGTGGAAATGGTTCATTTGCATCAGGTCGTATACAACAGATTGCTGGTATTCCAGTGATGATGAGTAACAACGTACCTCAATCAAACGTAGGATCTAACCCATCAGGTGCTAACAACACCTACTCAGGTGACGATAGTAAAACTATTGGATTAGTCTTCCATAAATCAGCAGTGGGTACTGTAAAGCTTATGGATATGACAACTGAGATATCAGGTTCTGACTACGGAATTATGTATCAAGGTACATTAATGGTTGCTAAGTATGCTCTAGGTCACGGTATCCTCCGTCCTGAGTGTGCAGCTACTATCAAGTTATCTTCTACTTAACTTACCTTAAAGAGTACTCAGCAATGGGTACTCTTTTTCTTACTATTTAAAACTATGGCTTATCACACTAAAGGCACTAAAAAATCTACTACTAAAAAAAGTAGTAAAGGTACTAAAAAAGGTTATTAAATATGGAACATAGTAGAGATTCTTTAAAGATTAAAAAATCTAAAAAGAAAAAGAAGAAAACACCAAGTAAAAAATTTCTTGAATTTTTAAGAAAAAAGTATGATGATGAAAAAGAAGTAAGTAAATTTGGTGTTATTTCTAAAGGAAGGAAGGCTAGAGAAGAAGCCTTAAAAATGCTTAACCAGTATTAATTATGTCTGTTGCTGCAACCACTGAATTAGAAGCCGTCAACATTATGTTGGCTGCTATAGGAGAATCTCCTATAAATAGCTTGACAGGTACTTTACCAGTTGATGCTCGTCTTGCTCAATCAACCCTTACTGAAACAAATAAAGATGTGCAGAGCGAAGGGTGGAGTTTTAATACAGAGATAGATGTTACGTTAACTAGAGATTCTTTAACTAAACATATATCATTATCAACTGATGTATTAAGAGTTGATCCTAATATTCATCAACATCCAAGTGTTGATGCGATTCAACGTGCATTAAAACTTTATGACAGGTTAAATAATAAATATGAATTTGATGAAGATCTTATTTGTACTATTGTTTACTTAAGAACTTTTTCTGAAATACCAGAGCCAGCAAGAAGATATATCATAATAAAAGCTGCAAGAGTTTTTGTTGATAGGTTAGTAAGTGATCAAGGTTTGAGAACTTATACGCAGCAAGACGAAACTAGAGCAAGAGCTATACTAATGGAAACTGATTTATGTAATGCTGATCATAATGTATTAAGAGGTGATCCTTCTTTAACAAGTGTCTTTGATACTTATTCACCAGCAAACGCAATCATTAGGTAATTATGGGTCTTGTATCAAGGTCAATTCCAACTTTATTAAGAGGAGTCTCACAAGCCTCTGAATCTACAAAACAACCTGATCATGCTGACATACAGGATAATGCTAATAGCGATCCTGTATTAGGTCTTACAAAGCGTTCTGGTAGTCAATACGTCAGTAAGTTAATTGCAACAGGAGCATTGATAGGTGATAGTCATGTCAGAATGATTAATAGAGATCTTACTGAAAGATATGTAGCAGTAATAAGTTCTACAACTTTAAGAGTTTTTGAATTAGATGGTACAGAACTTACCGTAGATACTCCAGATGGAGTAGGTTATTTGAATTGTACAAATGCTAGATTACAGATTAAAACAATTACAGTTGCTGATTTTACTTTTCTTGTAAATACAAATATTACTACATCAATGGATTCAACATTGTCTCCAGGAAATATAAACCAAGCTATTGTTTTTTTTAATAGAGTTACAGATCAGACTACTTATTCAGTAACTGTAGATGGAGTTACAGCTTCACACAATACATCTAATGACAACCCTCTCAGTACTGCTACAGTTGCAACTCAAATAAGAACAGGTTTATTAGCTGGATTAAGTGGATTTACAATTAATCAAAATGGTCCAGTTTTACATATATTTAAAAGTAATAACACAAACTTTTCAATACAGTCTTCTGATACACAAGGTAATTCACAAATAACAACTGTAAAAAATACAGTTCAACAGTTTACTGATTTACCACCCATCTCTCCAAATGGAATGGTAGTTGAAGTGAAAGGTGATGAATCTACAAACTTTGATAATTATTACGTTAAGTTTGTTACTAACAATGGTGGTGCTTTTGAAGAAGGTCAATGGGAAGAATCAGTAGAAGCAGGTATTAATATTAGATTTGATTACGATACAATGCCACATGTATTGATACGAAAAGCTGATGGTAATTTTATATTTGCAAGAGTTGATGGGGGAACTTATACAGCAAGCGGTCAAACATTTACTTTACCAAAATGGGGAGATCGACTAGTTGGAGATTTAGAATCAGCACCAGACCCATCATTTATTGGTTCGAAAATAAATAATGTTTTCTTTTTTAGAAACAGGTTAGGTTTTTTAGCTGATGACAATGTAATTTTATCAAGTGTAGGTGATTTCTTTAATTTCTTTCCAGAGACTGTTTTGTCTGTAGTAGATAGTGATCCGATTGACGTAGCAGCTTCACATACTAAAGTCTCAATTTTAAAATTTGCTGTAAATATGGGTGAAAAATTAATATTATTTTCTGATCAAACACAATTTGTTTTATCATCATCATCTGATACATTGACACCAAAAACAGCTAACGTAGTTGTATCAACAGAGTTTGAATCAACAGATGAAGGTGCTGCTCCTGTAGGTTCTGGTAGCTCTATTTATTACCTAACAAAAAAAGGTAATTTTGCAGGTGTTAGAGAATACATTACACAAACGAATGTAAATGTAAGAGATGCTTCTAATATTACTATTCATATTCCTAGACTTATTCCAAGTGATATTTTTAAAGTTGCTGTTTCTAGTAATGAAGACGTATTGGTTTTATTAGGAGCAACAAATCCAAATGTTCTTTATATTAATAGATGGTTATACGGACCTAGATCAGAAAAGATATTAAATGCGTGGTTTACATATACTATGGATTCAAGTAAAGAAATTAAAAATATAGATTTTATTGGTACTGATTTATTTATAGTAACCGATAGAGCAGTAGCATATAATGATTTAGGTGCAGAAGTACTTTTAGAAAAAATACCTTTTGAATCAAATTTTAAAGAACCTAACGCTGATTTTGAATTTCATTTAGATCGTAAAATTACAGAAGCAACTACAGGAGTTTCTGTTGCTTATAACAGTACAACTAAGGTTTCTACTATTACTGTTCCATATAAATTACATTCAAATATGGAGGTTGTAGGAAGATTTCTATCAAGCGTAGAAACAAGCACTTTTGTTGATAATGTAGGAGCTACTCAAACATTAAAGCCAGGACAAAAATTAGTATCATCAAATGCAGTAAATGGAACAACATCAACAATAACTATTGCAGATAAAGATGTAAGAAATAGTAAATTTATAATTGGTGAACCTTATGAAATGCACTACAGGTTTTCATCACAACGTCTTACAGAATCATCAGGAGGACAAAAAAGTGGTGAAATTATTAGTGGTCGTTTACAACTAAAACATTTTTATATTAAGTTTGAAAACACTGGATTTTTTAAAGTAGAGGTTACACCAGATCATAATCTTACTTCAACACAAGAATTTACTGGTCGTTTTCTTGGTGCTGCATCTTCTTCTATTGGTACAGTATCTTTAGAGACAGGAACATTTAAAGTTCCAGTTATGAGTAGAGCAGATAGAGTTACAATAGATGTGAAAAACAATACTTTTTTACCAACAATCTTATCAAGTGCTGAATATGAAGCTATGTTCCATATGAGGTCAAGACGTATTTGATGGGGTATTTAAGAAAATCTAAATTAAGTGATCTTAACCATGTTGCAAAAAACATGAGAACTATGGATCAAATGGAAGCTTATTATCAAACAGGAAAACAACCAGAAGAAGCGTTGAGATTATCTTATTTATATGGTCAAACAAACATGGCTATAGCTGATGATAATGATAATCCTATAGGCTTATGTGGTGTTATTTCTGATGGATGTATATGGATGGTAGCAACTGATGAGTTGTTTACTAATAAAAAATATAAAATACAATTAATAAGAGAAGGGAGGAAATGGGTTAATAACCTATTGAAAAGTTATGATTTGCTATACAATATGGTATATGCAGAGAACCATTCTGCTATAAAATGGTTAAAAGCTCTTGGGTTTACTTTTATTAGCTATCACGAGGAATACGGACAGGAAAGTAAGCCATTCTACGAATTTCTGAGGATCTCTTAAATGTGTGTCGCAGCATTACCAGCTTTAACGGCAACTCAAAAAGTATTGTTTGCTGCTGGGTTAGGAATACAAGGAGCGCAGATGATAGCTGGAAACAGAGCAGCAAGTCAAGCCGCACGTTATCAATATGAAGCAGCAAGAAGATCAGCACTATCAGCAGAACAAGCATTTGCACAACAACAAGAAGGTTTAGCAGCAAACCTAAAAGAAACAAGAGCAGCTAAAGCACAAGAAAGATTAGCAGCCTCAGTACAAGGATTGCAAGCAAGAGGTGCTATTGCAGCTACAGAAGGATTAAGTGGTCGTACTGCACAGCTATTATCAATGGATGCTGGAAGACAAGCAGCTAATTTAAGAAATCGTATAAATCAAACAATGCAATCAGCAGAAGGTCAATTTAGACGAAATGCTTTAGGTTTACAAGCTCAAAGAGATAGCAGATTAAATGCTGCAACAGATATGCAAAACCAAGCTTATGCAACTGCTAGGGCAAATACAAGTAGCATCTTTGACTTCTTAGGTGCTGGTGTGCAAAGTTATACAGGGTTACTTAACGCATGACTTCTAGCTACCAAAGTACTTCTTTTCAATCTTCAGCAAGACCTGTTGATACCTTTGTTAGACAAAGCACTGTACCTCTTATAGAAGATGATGGGTTTACTCAGCTAACAAAAGCTTTATCAGCAGTAAATCCAGTGCTTGACTTTTATATGAAAAAGACTATTGAAGATGAACAAGCAGAAGGTATGGATATAGCTATGGAAGAGTCTATAAAAGGTTTTAAAGATGTTACAAAAGAAGTTACCAAAACAAATGGAGATGAAGCAACTAGACAATTAATAGGTGGTAGTATTTTTGCCGATAGAGCTTATCAAAAAACTAAAGCTCAATTATTAGGTAATAATGTAGAAAGTATTTTATCTAATAGTTACTCAACTACTATCATAAATGGTAAATCATTAAGCGAATACTCTTTAGATTCTGATGAATATCAGAGTTGGCTTAGTACGGAAAGAGATAAAATTGTAGAAAAGTTAGATGGTATTAGGTCGTTATATGTGACAGAACATTTTATGCCGAAATTAACTTCAGCAACTGAAGCTATAGCTTCTTATCATCTCAAACAAAATAACTCTGCAAGGTTAGAAAATATCAAATCATTAGCAGTTCCATTGATACGCAATCTAGCAATTAGTCCAGATACTTTAGACCAAAAATTAATTGCAGATTATGAAACCACTATTAATGAATTAGGATTACCTGCCAAGGATAGAAGTGATATAAACAAAACACTTGTAAATCAAATTATGGAATTAGCAGAAACAAAAGCATTAAATGGAGATTCAGAAGGTGTAGATGACATTTTAGCTATTGCAAATAAATTTCCTTACGGTCCAAATGGAAATTTAAGTCTTGTAGATCATCCTGACTTTCAAAGTAAATTTAATACTATAAAAAGACAAGTCGCTACTTACCAATTTCAAACCGCAAGAAAGTATCAAATAGAAAAAGAATTAGCTATAGATAATGAAATAGAACAGGGTCTTAGAGATTTTAATACAACAGGTGATGCTAATATTATTGAATTTTTAGCTCAAAAATATCCTACAAAAGCAAAAAGTATTCTTACCACTGCAAACGTTTTAGATTTTAGAGGTAGGACATCTTATTTAGACTTAAGAAGAGATATTCAAACTAATCAATATGGCACTAAAAATGAAGCAATAGTTGCAATATTTAATTGGCTGGGAACAGTTGAAAATTCAGTTCAGAATCGAGATCTTTCAACTAAACTTCTAAATTATGTTGATACAACATTTGACGGTCAATATGACATTGTTAATGAAACTCTGAGAACATTAGACTCAAGATTATCAGGCGAGTTAAAAAAACCTAACAGTGGATACTGGAGTGACTTTACAGGTCAATTAAATGCTGATGGAACTAAGATTAAAAATGATCTTTTACTAGAGGCATCTAATGAATTTTTTAATTGGACAGAAACAGAAGAAGGAAGTAAATCAACAGAGCTTGAAAAAAGAAGAAAGGGACTTGAAATTTTGGAAACATATATTAATAAGGCTAGAGAAAGTATTCCAACATTTGAGATAACAAGTGGAGTAGGTAATACAGGAGAAGCTGAAGAGAACGAATCTGAGCGACAAGAACAAGATATGAGCAATATACAAGGAGATGCTAATAGTAATCTTGAAGGTGGTGCATTTACACCGTCTACCCCAGAAGATATAGCAAGAGAACGCAAGCTAGATCAAACAGAAAAACTTGATGAGATTTTAAAAGGTATTGATAAAACAAAAAAAATACCACAAAACAAAATAAATGAAATGTTATTAGGTGTAGGTTTTAAACCAGAAGAAGCAAGGATAATGGCTGCTATAGCTATGGCAGAATCAGCAGGTGATCCTATGATTGATACTGTAAAATCTGGGTTAGATCCAGAAAAGAAAAATGAATTTTCTATAGGTCTTTTTCAATTAAATATGATTGATGCGTTCTTAGAAGAAAGATTGAAATTATTTGGAATCGAATCGACAGATGAATTATATGATCCTACTGTTAATGTAATAGCAGCAAAGAGATTGTTTGATCAACAAGGATTTGGTGCTTGGAGTGCATACAACAATGACTCTTACAAAAAGTTTTTAACTGACTAAAAATGACTGAAACATCTTCTAATAAAAAAGGGTTCCTTGGGAATCTTGATCAAACTATACAAGATACACAAGCCAAAACTGTAGATTTTTTTGACAACGCATTTGGAGGTGACAAAAGAACTTTAGAAGAAATCAAAGAAAACAGGCAAAAAATAAGAGATAAAGGTAAGGCAAAAAGAAAAGAAATAGATACAAATCTAAAAAAAACAAAAGCTTCTAAAGTTATAAGAGGAACTATATCTGGCCCGTTAAAAGCTATAAATGAAACTGTTGAATTTGTAGATGATATTTATGATTACGCTGCTGGTAATCCATATGATAATAACGAGATTATAGATTTAAAAGCATTAGGTCTTGAAGTGCAAGGTGATAAAGAAGATTGGACTTATACCTTGCCTCAAGCAGTAAGTCAGTTTTTATTACCACAAGGACTTATAGGTAAAGGCTTAAAAGCTACAAAGTTAGCAGGAATGAATAATGCTTGGACAAGAAATGCTTTAGCAGGTTTTATTACTGATGCAGTTGTACAAGATCCGTTTGAAGAAAACTTATTTAATATGATTGATAAGCATCCAGGACTTGCTTCTCCTATAAGTGAATTACTAAAATCTAAAACAAAAAACGAAATAAGTGTTGCAGAAGCACGACTAAGACAAGCTGGTGGTGGGTTTATTGCTGGTGAAGCTTTGACAGTTTTAGGACTTGGTATTAAAGGTATTAAAAAAGTACCTGATGTATTTGAACGTATAACAAAAAGATTGTCTAGAAGAGATGAAATCTTAATGACAGATGATGTTGTTGATAATATTGGTGATGAAATAATTGATCTAAATCTACCTAATAAAGTAACTAAAGGAGGTCAAAAAGTAGAGACTACTTTCAATACAAAAACTAATACAAAAGGTAAATACTATAAAACTGAAACTCTTACAGGTGGTGGAGATGATGATGCTGCAAAACTAATTATTGATAGAGCTACAAAATTAAGAGATCTTGATGCTAATAATTCTTGGCCTTACAAAAGAACATTTAGCGACATGATTGATAATGCTAATAAACTTTTGCCAAGAGAAACAGTAGAAGCAGCCGTAAGATTTAATGCAAGATATGGAAGAGGTGGTGAAGAGGATTTACCAGCAGTTTTAATATCTATGAACCAATTAATGAATGAAAATGCTATTAAATTAGCACGACTATCGAAAACTATGGATGAGAGTTTAGCTAGTGGTAATTTAGAAGGTTTGAAAAATATTAAAGCAGATTTTATTGAAGAGGCTAAAGTGTTAGATGGTCTTATACTTTTAAATAAACCTCTTAAAACAATACCAGCACAAACATTAGCAGCTAACAGAGCTGCTGGAGGTGTAAGTAGAGCAGGTGCAACTATACAAGATTTAAGAGGTCGAACACCCACAGAAAAAGCGATTGATCAAGCTACAGATGTAAGGGGTGTTGTAAAACAAGGAGAAGATCCTTTACCTCAGTTTAGTATTAAAGAAATAATTGATCTTGCTGAACAAGGTGACAAGAAATCTTTAAGACAATTAAGAGTAATAACTAAAAGGTTGCAAGCAGCTAAAGGTAACCCTGCTGCGTTACAAAAAATGGGTAAATATGATGCTATAGCAAGAGTTGCTTCTACGGTTATGAAAGGTCAAAATGAAATCTTTATAAATTCAATATTATCAGGGCCAGAAACCCACGCTGTAAACATTCTATCTACAGCTTTAAATAGTGTTGCAAGACCTTTAGAACAAACATTAGGTTCAGCTGTTACAGGTGATCGTACAGGTGCTTTAAAAGGTGCTAAAGAACTGTATTATTTAGTTGAATCAATTAGTGAATCATTAAAAGCAGCTAAATTAGCTTTTGAAATAGAAGATAATATTATAAATCCAGGAGCAATGATACAAGATGCTGATAGGTTTACGATAAGGATGGAAGGCGATAGTCCACTTGCTTCAATGGTAAATTTTTTTGGAACAGCTATTAGATTACCAAGTCGTTTTTTGTTAGCAGAGGATGAATTTTTTAAGAGTTTAAATTTTAGATCTTATGTTAAAGCTACTGCTTGGGAAGATGGAGTACGAAAAGGATTGAAAGGACAAGACTTAACAGACCATATACAAAAACAATTTGATGGCACTATTGAAATAGTTAATACAAATAGTTTTAAAAATGTTACAGATGCAAAAATTACAGAATTATATGAAAAAGCACAGGATTATGCTGCTGAAACTACTTTCACAAAAAGTCTAGATCCTGACGGAATTGCAGGTCGAATACAAAATATAGGACGACATCCTGTTGGTAGAGTGTTTTTACCATTTGTAAGAACTCCAGTAAATATTTTCAAAGCACAAGCAAGAAGAACTCCTGGAATTAACATTTTTATCGAAGAGTACAGACAAGCATTAAGGAGTCCAGATCCTTCTATCGCTGCTAAAGCCAGAGGTGAAATGATTACAGGTTCAGCTATATGGCTTACTGCTGCTGGTGTTGCTATGGGTCAAAACAATCCTCTTTCTGAATTAACTATCACAGGTGGTGGACCTTCTAATATAGATTTATTAAATCAAAAAAAAGCTACAGGCTGGCAACCTTATAGTTTTAGATTTCTTTTGAAAGACAAAAATGGCAATATTCGGATGGGTAAGGACGGTAAACCTAGATATAAATATGTAAGTTATAAAAGATTAGATCCTTGGTCTTCTTTTCTCATGATGGCTGCTGATGGTGCAGCTATTATGGGTGGCTTAACTAAGCAAGATCGTGATGATTGGGCTGTTGCTGCTGGCGTTGCATTAGGTCGTAATATAACTAACAAAACTTATTTACAAGGTATTACTGAATTATCAGACTTGTTGCAGAAGCCTTATAAATTAGAACAATGGGTAGCACGAAGATTAGCATCTACAGTAAATCCTTATAGTGGATTAGGAAGATCTGTTAAAAGATTTGGGTTAAAAACACCTGTTGCTAATGAACCTTTTGGACAAATAATAGAAGGTGATAGAAGAATATATGACAAGAAAGTAAGAGCAGGTGATGATGGAATGATTACATTAAAGAAATTTTGGAATGAATTAGCTACAACTGTTCCTGGATACAACAACAATTTAAGGCCAATGAGGAATTGGGTTACTGGTTCATTTATTGAATACCCTGCTGGTTATGGCCCAGATAATATGGACATTTTAAATCCAATAAAAGAAACAAATAGCGTCAACAATACTGTCTTAACTACTTTGTCAGAATTAGGAGCGAAAGTAACACAACCTTCTGATACTTTATCTTTAGGAAGGTTACCTAGTGGTCAAGCAATAGATACTGGGATAAAGTTAACTTATGATGAGCATCTTGATTTAATTGAAGAGACTGCTTTTGTAAAAATTAATGGTGTAACTATGGTTCAATCATTAAATAAAATTATTCAGACTCCACCGTTTCAACAATTAATGAAACAAGCAAGAGGAGAATACATAACTCAAACGAATATGGATGTTTCTGTCGGGGCTGCTGAATTTGCTAGAGCTTCTGCTGAAGATGCTTTGAGAGATGAAATTAATAAATTTAAAAAAGCAGGTAAAAAAGTTTGGTTAGATAAAAATCCTCAACGTAAAATAGAATATGATAGAGCTAATGCAGCAGTGAAAAAACAAGCAAGTGAGGATTTTTTAAGTAATCCTTTGTTTGACATCACTTCCTCATCTTCAAACAACTAATCATGGCTACCAACACTACAACCACAAGTACAAGTCACACTGGTAATACTACGGCTGGTCCTTTTGCTATATCTTTTACTTATGTAAAAAATACTGACATAGATGTAACAGTAGCAGGTGTTTTAAAAACTTTAGGGACTCATTATACTTTTACCAGTGCTACTCAAATTACCTTTACCAGTGGTAATGAACCTGCAAGCGGTGCTGCTATTGTTTTCCGTAGAAATACAAATGTAAGTACAAAAGCTGTTGATTTTCAAGATGGAAGCGTTCTTACAGAAACAGATTTAGATAGAAGTATAGATCAATTAATAAATGGAGTACAAGAAATAACTGATGATTATGTAAAAAGAGATGGAACACAAACTATCACAGGTAATCTTGTATTTGAAGGTGCTACTGATGATGCAAATGAAACAACATTAGCAATTACAGATCCTACTGCTGATAGAACAATTACATTACCTGACACCACAGGAACAGTTGTAACAACAGGAGATACAGGAACTGTTAGTTCAACAATGATTACTAATGGAACTATTGTTAATGCTGATGTAAATGCAAGTGCAGCCATAGATGGAACTAAAATATCACCTAATTTTGGTAGTCAAAATATTGTTACCTCTGGAACTGTTGATGGTAGAGATGTATCAACTGATGGTACAAAATTAGATGGTATTGAAAGTGGAGCAACAGCAGATCAAACAGCAGCAGAAATAAGAACTCTTGTAGATAGTGCTACTGATAGCAACGTATTCACAGATGCAGATCTAAGTAAGTTAAATGGTATAGAAGCTAGTGCAACAGCAGATCAGACTGATGCAGAAATAAGAGCAGCAGTAAATGCAGCTACTGATAGTAATGTATTTACAGACGCAGATTTAAGTAAACTAAATGCAATAGAAGCTAATGCTGATGTTACGGATGCAACTAATGTAGATGCTGCTGGTGCAGTAATGAATAGTGATCTTGCTACTAAAGGTGAGATCTTGGTTGGAGATGGTGCAGGTGATCCTACAGTGCTTCCTGTTGGTCAAAATAATTATGTTTTAATTGCAGATAGCGGTGAAGCTTCTGGTGTTAAGTGGGGGCCATCACCTTCTTCTGGTGGTTTAAATAATATTGTTGAAGATACAACTCCACAGCTAGGAGGTGATTTAGATGTACAATCCAACGAAATAACAAGTGGCACGACAAACGCAAATATAGTAGTACAACCAAATGGTACAGGTGTTTTAGAAGTAAAAGGAGATGGTACAAGTAGCGGTCAAAGTGGAACAATTCAACTAAATTGTTCTTTTAACACTCATGGGGTAAAGATTAAATCGCCAGCCCATAGTGCAGGTGCAAGTTATACATTAACCTTGCCTACTAGTGTTGTTAACGGTCAGTTTTTAAAAACAGATGCAAATGGAAATCTTAGTTGGGCTGCTGTTGATTTAACAGCTTTAAACGCATCTAACTTAACTTCTGGAACCGTTCCTGATGCTAGATTTCCAGCTACTTTACCAACAGCAAGCGGAACAAATCTTACAAATTTACCGTCTGCTAGTTTGACAGGAGCATTGCCTGCAATCTCAGGAGCAGCGTTAACATCTCTTGATGCCACTAATCTAGGTAGCGGAACAATACCTGATGCCAGGTTCCCTGCAACACTACCAACAGCGTCAGCAACTAACTTAACATCTATACCTGCTGCTAATATCACTGGTACATTACCAGCTATAAATGGTGGAAGCTTAACAGATTTAAATGCTAGTAATTTAGGTAGTGGAACAATACCCGATGCTAGGTTTCCAGCAACCTTACCTGCTGTTAGTGCAACTAATTTAACATCTATACCAGCAGCAAACATAACAGGAACTTTACCTGCTATTGATGGATCAAACCTTACTGGTATTACGGCTGGAGCGCAAGGTGGTGGCGGTGAGTCTATATTTTTTGAGAGTGAAAACGAGATGAATAATAGCTATACAATTTCAACAAATCACAACGCACTTGTAGCTGGCCCTCTTACTATTGCCAGTGGTGCTACACTAACAATAAATAGTCCTTCAGTTGTAACGATTCCATAATGCCAATAAAAATTAACGGGACAAATACAGCAGCCAATCCTTCAATTACTGGAGATGATACTGATACTGGTATTGTTTACGGAAGTGATCAAATAGATTTTTCTACAGGTGGTTCAAGTAAAGTAACTTTAAATGGTTCAAATTTAGGTATAGGAGAAACAAGTCCTACACATAAACTAGAAGTAGTTGATTCAAGTTTTTCGCCTATTTATACTAGAGGTTCTGGAAATGTAGGTGGCATAAGATTTGGTAATACAAGTCATACGAATGGATATATTTATTATGACAATGGTCCAAATATGAATTTTCAGGTTGGTGGTGCGGAGCGTGTTCGTATTCTTAGTGGTGGAGGAATAGCTTTTAACGGAGATACGGCTGCTGCAAATGCGTTAGATGATTATGAGGAAGGTTATTGGAGTCCTACTGCTATGGATGGACTACCTATAACTTTAAATAATACAGGAAATCATCCTAGTAGAAGGTATGTAAAAATAGGTAAAATAGTTTTTGCTTATTTTGATTTTACTTTTGGAAATCAGTTTAATGCTTTTGGAGCTAGATTTGGTGGATTACCTATCACTGTAGCTTCTGGTGGTGGTCATGGTGCTAATGCTTCTACTAACGGATACACTACTAAAGGACAAGAATATTTTCTTCATGTAAGTGGCACGACCCCAGCTATTTTTAAAAGTAATGGAACGCAATTTACCCACAATGAAGTATCTAGCAATAGATTTGCTGGATGTATTATTTATTCAACAGATTAATTAACATGGCACTCACAGAAACAACTGAATACGACAAAATAGAGATCGTTTCACAGTACAAGCATGTACAGGTAAGAAAAGCAAATGTCATTAAAAAAGATGGTGTTGAACTAACAAGATCTTTTGAAAGATATGTATTACACGCTGGTATATTAGATGCTTCAGATAAATTCGTTGATACTGACATCTCAAGCGAACCAGAGGAGGTAAAATTAGTTTGCAATGCTGTTTGGACTAGTGATGTAAAAGCCGCTTGGAAGGCTAAACTAATAGCAGATAAACCAAGTAGCTGATGTCAGGATCAATCAAACTAAAACACGCTTCTGGTAACGGTGTAATAATAGCTGCACCTAGTTCCAACCCATCGTCAGATAAGACAATCAATTTACCCAGTGATGAGACTGGTGTATTTGCAACAAAAGATTCAAATGATAGTCTTCAAAATATTAGTTCAATAAATGGTAATTCTTTACGAGCTAGAAATCTTATAGATAATGGTGCAATGCAAATAAAACAAAGAGCCGAGGCATCAGGTAATACAGTTGCTTATTTAATAGATAGATTTTATATGAATTTTTCTGGAACAGATGAGGCACCAACACAAAGTCGCT
>Ga0209348_1000960_pt1 | contig 14469 bp, 13 predicted proteins | sample ETNvirenome_2_30_FD_184065 | JGI IMG/M metagenome (GOLD analysis project Ga0209348, IMG submission 184065) | Marine viral communities from the Pacific Ocean - ETNP_2_30 (SPAdes) (version 2) | ecosystem: Environmental > Aquatic > Marine > Oceanic | place: Pacific Ocean | collected 2013-06-22 | reverse complement strand
ACATCCCAACCAAACCATGTTCCTTTGTCGTTAGACATTTGAACAGTGGATAGATTATAAATGTGGCTGTATGTAGGCGGAGTAAACAATCCGTTTTTACCTTGCATTTTCAAACCCATCATCATTGAGTTCCATTTTCTACTCACTTTTAACTGAGTAGATTTCATAGAGATCAATGCAGTTTGCGGGTTTTTACCAACGACTAGTACAAAGTGATTGGCAGTGTTTTCAAGATAGTTACCGTTTGGTAATCTGTCCTTGTAGTCTTTACCCCTAGTGGTTTGACTAACTATATCACTGTCTGCCTCGTGAATTGCAACAGGTGCACCACTACTGGTACCTCTGTCCTGCCACTCAACGTACTGTCTTTTATAATGACAAGGTATTACTTGAACACTATCAAACAATTCGTTTGTAACTGTGTTGATTATTTTGCCGGGCTCTGCGCCTTCGACATATTTACCATCTCTTTTGTTTACCTCTGGAGATAGTTGTCCCAAAATTTTTAAGAAAGGCAACGCAAGATCTTCTTGCGATATATTTTGAGCACCTTGGTTTGCATCTGCTTCAAATAAATTTGTCTGCAGTGCACCTTCTTTTTTTTCTGCTACTTGGTTCATGTTACTTGTTCCTTTTTATTGTAGTTTTATTCTCCGAGAACACCCCGAAGATTTCCGTTGGCATTTCTTTTCCTGCCTCTATACGCTCACGGACTAGCGCTTTCAGAGTCATGGGTTCAACCTTCATCTTTTGTGTCGGTTGGAACCCTTGACCCTTCGCAAGTTCGGCATAATCAGCCGCCTTGTTATCCTCGTTACGACCAAACGATACGGATATCTCATTTTTGATTATATCGCCTAGGCCATTTTCACGAAGCCAGTTAAACGCCGCTTCTTTATTTGCTTCCGTTATGGTAGCTCGATACGACGTTGAAACTTTTAAGTGTGATCCATCGTGCAGTTTTAATTCTGCAAGACCCATTTCACTCATCATTGTAGGTATAATATCTCCAGATATTACATCTCTACTTTTCTTTAAATTTTTAAGTTTTGATTCTATCTCCTCTATGCTTTTATCACATGCCTCTAGTCTTTCAACTTGATCTGCAAGTGACTGAATACCCTCAGTCTTTTTCATTGCATCTTCTTGGTCTGCCTCAAAATCTGGCATGACTATTCTTTGCTTAATGCTCATCTACTTCTCCTTTCTCGTATAAGTTAATTTCAATAGGATAATATTTTCTTTCTTGTTTATCCCACTTGAGCAAATTATATTTTCCATTTGTAATATCAGACACAATAGAACATGCAACACCTATTATTGCAGGATCACCTGTAAGTAGTAAATAATCTTTCTTCTTAAAATTTTTTAAACCTTGTCTCAACTTATACACGAGTGGACCTGGAGAAAAAATTATTTGAGAAAACTCTGGTAGTAAAAATTTAAATTGTCCATACTGTGATGCACCCATAATATTTATTTTAGGATTACCTGCACGAGTACCTGCAATTTCTTGTATTACATAAACTGTAGATACAAAACTACTTTTTATATTTTCATATTTATTGCTTTCTGACATTGACAAATCATATAACATCCTTTATATTAATGTCAAGAAAGAAAAATTATGAATTATAAATTTAGGTTAAAACCATATAAGCATCAATTGACTGCTTTAGAAAAGTCATGGAATAAAGAAACGTACGCGTATTTTATGGAGATGGGTACAGGTAAAACAAAAGTATTAATAGATAATATGTCTATGCTTTATGATAAAGGCAAGATAGACGGTGCCTTAATTATAGCTCCTAAAGGTGTAGTAAAGACTTGGTATGAACAAGAACTTCCTGCACATTTACCTGAACACATAGAAAATGTGACAGTATTATGGCAACCAAATATTACAAAAACACAACAAGAAAAACTAGAGTCTTTGTTTGAAATAGAAACAGCTTTACATATTTTAGTAATGAATGTTGAAGCTTTATCAACAGATAAAGGTGTTAAGTTTGCATCTAAGTTTTTAAACTCACACAAAGTATTGATGGCTATCGATGAGTCTACGACTATTAAAACACCTACAGCTAAACGAACTAAAAATATTATAGGTCTTGGTAAGTATGCAAAGTACAGACGTGTTATGACAGGATCTCCTATAACTAAAAATCCTTTAGATTTATATACACAATGTGAGTTTCTCGATCCGTATCTTTTAGATTTTGCTTCTTACTATGCTTTTCGTAATAGATATGCTGAGATGAAAACCATGCATCTTAGAGGTAGGTCAATACAAGTAGTACATGCTTTTCAAAACCTATCCGAATTATCAGACAAATTGCAACCATTTTCTTACAGGGTTTTAAAAGAAGATTGTTTAGATTTACCGCCTAAAAATTTTATTAAAAGACACATTACACTTACACCAGAACAAAAAAAGGTTTACGAACAAATGAAAAAACATGCTTTAGCTACATTAAATGGTAAAGTTACATCTACCATGACTGTGCTTACACAACTAATGAGATTACATCAAATAACTTGTGGACATTTTACAGCTGACGATGGTTCTGTTCAAACTATAAACAATAATAGAGTTAATGAACTTTTAAATATATTAGAAGAAACAGAAGGCAAAGCAATTATCTGGGCCAACTATCAAAAGGATATTACACAAATTGTAGAGAATATAGAAAAAGAATATGGTCCGGGGTCCGTGGTTGATTATTATGGGTTGACTGCACAAGAAGATAGGCAAGATAACATACGTCAATTTCAGTCCGACCCTAAGTGTCGGTTTCTTGTTGGAACCCCCTCTACGGGCGGCTATGGCATTACTTTGACAGCTGCAAACACCGTAATTTACTATTCTAACGGATATGACCTAGAAAAGCGTCTACAGTCAGAAGACCGTGCACACCGTATAGGTCAAAAGAAAAACGTAACTTATATCGATATTATAGCGGAAGATACGGTAGATGAAAAAATTGTGAAAGCACTAAGGAATAAAATAAATATAGCATCAGAAGTTCTTGGAGAAGAATTAAAAGATTGGATCTAAACTAAATTTTTAGCTGAACCAGTTATTGGTTTGTATTTTGTTTTACCTTCAAATCTATAAGCATGCATAAACTGTGCACGTCTACCCTCAGGTATCCAGCTGCAATGTATCCAGCCCGAATTAGGTTCGCCGGGAGTGTAGTACTCGAGGATCAATTGATCTGGCTCTAAATTTTTATATATCCAATCTGCAAGTTCTGCGTTGTCCGTGCCTATCACTTCAAAATCCGCCGCTTCTGCTTTAGCATGTTGGCTGTTCGCTGAGCTGCCGATGGCAAGACACAAATCTACACTACGGAACCCGCTAGTCACTTTAACCCTGCCGAAGTGGTCACGTACTGGCTGTAAAATATTTTCACACAGACCTTTTAATTTTTCTATTTGCTCTGCGTTAGGATTATTATTAATGCCTTTACGGATCGCTGTGTCCGATTTGATTAATTCTGATAAAGTAAAATTACGTGAAAGATTCATTATTGTGTCATGTTAGCTATAAGTGCAATTACAATACCTATTGCACCTCCAACTATCATCTTCTCCATTCTTGCGATCCTCTCTTTGACTTCTTTAATTTGTTCAAAGGTTTGCTTTTGCATTATTCTGCAAAGCTTTTCATGATCTTCAATTTTTTGTAACGCCGATTTTTTCGCCATTATGCCGTTCCTATTGGTTTTCTTAAACGCTCCCTAATAATTTGTTCTGATGGTGATAATAAAGCTTGCTCAGTACGTGTCAAGGTAGTATTTTGTGCTGTTGGCTGCATGTTTACTGATGTATTTACAACAGGTTGACCTGTTTCTGGTAAAGGTATTAACCCAGGTTCTTCAAATAAATAATCATCTAACTCAACTTCAAAAGCCCCATCTAAAGGTAATTGTCTAAACAAACTTCTCATTGATCTTAATGTTGGTGCGACTTCTCTAAATACATTTGGATCACCTAAATTTCTTGCAATCTCTGCAAACCTTGCTTGTATATCGTCTGATGGATAATATGGTTCAAATTTACCCACTGCTAAATTACGAAATGTTAATGGACTAATTTGTCTATCTCGAAACTCTCGTCTTAATGAAGCTGGACTAACTCCTAGTATACCTGCTGCTGTAATATTTTTATTCATTTCTTGCTGCACCAAAAATCTAGCTCTGTTTGAATTATAGTAAGCTGTAATAACATCATTAGGTTTTATTCTACCACCTCTTAATATTCCAAAGTAACCACCAGTAAATTCTCTTCTAGCATTTCTAATACCTGTTTGATACTCAGCTATTTTAAAACCCATAGAATCTAATGGATCTACTTTAATAGGACGTAGTCCCATAAATCCTGCAAGTTCTGGTCCTATATTTAATTCATCTCCACGTTTAGTTGGTAGACCAAACGCAGCTTGTCCTAATCTTTGAAATTGTCTGTATGATGGTGCAAGAGCTTGACCTAAATGTAAAAATCTAATTGCAGCTTTGTTTCCTGCTGGTGTTTGATCTGTGTACAACAATCTACCCTCTTTAGTTCTACCACCTCTTACAATTAAATCTGCTGTTGCTTCTGTCCAAATAGATTCACCTATAAATGGGTTCATAATTTCTGCACTTGCTTCTGTAACACCGTCAACAAATCCAGATAACAATGTTTGATCATTTGCTTCACCAGAAATAATATTATTAGATAAAGTTCTAAAAGGTCTTGCTATTACATCATACGCATTACTGTGACTAAAATCTATATAACGTAGTTCACCATCGTCTGTTCTAATAGGAATAAGTGTTGAATTTTTAGACCATTCAGGTACGAATTGACGTAAAGCTTGTATTTCATCTTCTGTTACATTGTAAATTGCTTTTGCACCTTCAACAGTTATTGTTGGTACAGCAGCTAAAGTAAAAGCCATACCAGTTAATCTTTTTAACCCTGTGCCATACATGACGTTATTATTTTTAACAAGACCTTTTCCTTCTATATTTACATATGGTGTAACATTACTACCTATAATTCTTTCGCCAGCAGCTGGTGTGTGTCTTAACTCTTTTAAACCTTGTTCTGCAATGTTAGTTGTTGTTCTAATAATTTCTGCAGGAAACGACATAAAGTTACCAATAGGTAATATCCTTGCTGTTTTAACTGCAGATCCAACATATGCATAGTTTGGTACGGTATTTTTAACTATGTTTGCTGCTTCTTGTTTTAATCCTTTTAATACTGTGACATCATTAGCATCAAGACCTCTTTTAACAGCTGCTTGTTTTAATCTATCTAATTCAACTACATAGTTTGTAATTTTCCATGTGTCATCCTCTGCAACATATTTACCTTGAAAGAAAGAACCTAACTTTTTTAATTTTGTTAAAAAAGGTCTTAGTATTGTGTCGGTATTAACAACTCCTGGGGTACCGGTTGCATCTCTTAATAAGTTTATAAGATCTCCTATTTGCACCTGTGAGTTTACAACACCAAGTTCTAATAATTCTCTGTATGCTGCTTGTGCTTGTGGTGAGTTTGGTCCAAGTTTCAAGAGCCCTGATACATCAATACCTTCAGCAAAAGCTCTTTTTAATAATCCAGGGTTCGTTAGTCCTTCAAAAAATATACCGTTAGCACTAGCAAACGCACCTGCACTAAAGAAGTTACGTAAGTGTGTAGGTATGGATAAAACTGTTTTTGCTAATTGTGATATACCTTTTGGAAACAATAACAAGTTTCTATAAAACCACGTTACTGCTTTTTCTGCAGGATTAGCACCTTCTCTACCTCTAATAACTTGAGTCAATCCAGAGCCAATATCATTAATATTTTTGATGGCATCAGCTATTTCTTTTGTAGTGTATTTATCTGCTAAAGGATTTGCTAATGTGTTACCACCAGGTAATTTTTGTATAACACTATCTAATGAAACTATTTCAATACCTGTGTTAGGTGAGTTAACAGCTCTCTTTGCAATTTCTTCACTGTCCCAAAAAAATCCTCTACCACCAGCTTGTTGAGTTTTTATATTTTGTTGATTAATATCATCTAAATATGTTGAAGTTCTTGCAACTGCAGATAAATTTGTCATTGCGTTAAATATAGAATATCTTGGGTCTTCTATTTCACCAAACAATTCTCTAAATATTTTACTTCCTTTACCCACTGCTTTATCAAAACTTTTTGTTTTGGTCATAGCCGTTCCATCAACGTATGTAACATCCGGTAGACCAGTTGGTTTCTTTTTAACTTGTACTTGATTTATAATATCGTCAACAGCAAACTTTGCTTGTTCATAATAATCAATACTATCAGGATCAAATATATAACCTTCTTGTTTAGTCTTATCTGTTTTTGCTAAGTATCTTCTAAATAAGTTTACAGCATTTGCATATGCTTGATCTGTCGGTTTAAATTTTTGAAATAATTTAAATAATCCTTTTGGTCTTTGTAATATTTTATAAGTACCACCCAACCATCCTTCTATTCTTTCTTTCATAATAGACTGTAAATCTTTTGCACCTGCAGCTATTTTTGTGCCTGCGTTTCGTTCTAGTATTTGAATTAAATTAGTAAACTCACCTCTTGCTGCGTTTAAATTTGATATAATATTTTGTATAGATTCTTCTCCTACATCTGAATTTTTTAAAAATTTTACAAGATCGTCAACAGCTTTTGGATTAATTTCTTTGCTTAAATCACCTTCAAACAACACATCATTTAATTTTTTATAAAAAGATACTTGTTCTTTGTTTGTTGATGTATCAAAAAATTTACCTGTACGTGGATATATTTCATCTACTTTTTTTGTTATATTTTCTACAATCTCTCTTGCTCTTGCTGTATCTCTTGCTTTTAATCCAGCTTTAGCCATTTCAGATTCAAACACTTCTGTAGGTAAATCTCCTCTTGGTCTAAACGGTGAGCCAATATATTTATCTACCCATCTTTCAAATACACTATTACTATAAGCAAGATCTTTACCTCTTTTAGCTAACGCTTTACCGGCTTTACCAACACCAAAGACAAATGGTGTAATAAATAGTGATTCACTACCAAACTTTAATCTATTTAATATTCTTCTACCAGCTTCATCTCGACCTTCACTTTCAACAGTATCTAATGCTGTGGGTCCATCAAAAAAATCTCCAAACGTTCCAATATCTTCTACGTCAGCAACAAGCGTTTCTCCTGTTGCACCTCCAAATACACCTGCTGCAAATCTTTTAGTTGTGCCTGGTTTTAATCCAAATCTATCATCTACTCTTAAATTTAATTTTCTTGCTTTGTTTGCGCCCTCTTGAACAGCTTTAGATTTTAAGTTAGCATATGTGCCAGCTTTTTTTGCTTTGATTGCTTTGTCTGCTAATTTAGTTGCAAGTTTAAAACCTACACCTCCAGGTATACCTATCTGCGTAAATACTTCTACAAGCTTACCAACGGTTCTTTCTTGCGCTGTGTCTTCAAAAATATTTATGTCATCAAAAAATCTTTCAACATCAGCAACTCTGTTAGAATCTGCTCCAAGATCAATGAGTTCTGCACCAAGAGATACCACTCCTTCGACAGTTTTTATTAATCCTGATGCTAGACCAGCACCAATTGATGTGTACCAAGCTGCTGAACTATTTTCTTCCGATGGTATTAATGGGACAAATTTTGCCATTTAAACCTCTCTACCTATAAAAGTCAGCGAAGTCTGATTCCCCTATTAGGTCCATGCCTTTTTCTTTTTTTTCTTTACTTTCTTTTACAAGATCTAAGATAGCTTGATCAGTGCTAGTTAAACCTGGTGTCGTTATCTCTTCAACAATATCTACTTTAGGAGTTATTTCTCCTTCACTACCCTCTTGACTAGGTAAAAAATCACCCGACTGATCTTCTCCTGTTTGTGTACTACCTGTTAAAGAAAAATCTACAAACCCCAATTTTTTTGTATCAGGGTCTCTAGCTAATTTTTTAAGTTTACCAGAATTTACATCAAAGAAAACTTTACCTACGCTGTTTTTATTTCTGTCTGCAAATTTTTTAGCTTTTGCTACATCAGATAAATCTTCTTCAACGACACCACCTACTTGTGAGTCGCCAACGATTGTTCTTAATTCTGGTAAAATAAGTTTAACATATTTGGCGTGGTTTGAAGCTTTTATCATTGCGTTAGGATCTCCTGAATAATTTTCCATATATAACTGTGTAAGTTGATTTAATGAAAACTCATCTCCTGCTGCTATTTTTTCTCTTTCAAGATCTAATCTTTTTTCTAATTGTCCTTTTTCAAACTCTTGTGTGCTTAGTCTTTCACCTGTTAAAAACTCTCTTTCATCTAAAGCTAGTTTTTCTTTGAATGCTTTTTCAGCTTCTGTTTCTGCTCTTCTTAAATTAGCCATTTGAAAAGTTTCAAAAGGACCTTTTGCAGCTGCAGCAGCTGTCTGAAATATATTGCCTTGTGGTGATCGTGATAATAAATCTAAACCAAAGCTAGTTAAAAACCCTGGAAATGATCCAGGCATAAAATTACCCATAACATATGGGTTACTTCCTGTTTGATAACCTACACGGCCACCGCTATTAAAATTTTCTTCAGCAAATGCTTTTGAAAATTGTTCAAAGGATAGTGTTCCACCTTTTTGTTTATAAATCATAAAAGCCTCTGTTAATTCTTTTATTTTTCTATCCATGTCTGTGCTAGCACTAGCCATTTTTTTAGGTTCATCTAAACCAGATGTAATACCAGTTCCGGATGATCCACCCATTCTAAACATTGGTCTTCTTAATATTCTATTCATATTAATTAAAATTAAAGTTACCTGTTAGTTTACCTGTTAAGCCACCATAGATACCAGCAAGTGTTGTACCAACTCCTAATGCAGTTTGTAGTGGTGTAGGATTAGGTATGTTTGTTGTCGTTGTACCTGTGCCTCTCATTCCACCCATAATACCAGTTGTGATATCAGCGAATCTATTTAATTCTTCTTGTGGTTGGAATGCTGCCATTCTTGTTGCTTCTCTTGTTGCATCAAGTCTAGCTTGTTCTTGCGCCTGGTTCAGTGCGCCCAACTGACCTAAACGTGCAATATCTGTTCCTTGTAATTGTTGTAAACCTTGTCCTAACTGTGCTTGTTGACCAGCTAATCCAGATTGAAACGAACCTAAACCTTGTGTGGCTTGTGCTAAACCAAATCTATTTGCAATATCTTGTTGTCTTTGTGCTGATGCTTGATTAAAACCTTGTTGCAAGAGTCCTGCTTGTAATAATGCACGTTCTCTTGCTGCCCCTGTGCCAAACTCCGCGAGTTGCACTCCCGCTCGACCAGCGCCGAGCGCACCCAAAGCTGCTTGTTGATCTCGTATACTTTGTTCTTGTATAGCTTTATTACGATCAAACTCCGCTAATGTAGCGTCAATAACTTGTGATTGATAAGGGGACATAAATTGTCCAACTTCTTGTTGAAATGATGTTGCTCCAGTTCCTACTCCACCTAGTTGGCCAGCAGCTGCAATTCCAAAATCCTGAGCTAATCCTGTTTGTGCTTCTGCTCTATTTAAAAATGGTTCAAAAGAACCTAAACCTTGAAGAGCTTTAATTTCTGCTAATCCTTGTAGTGCATCTTGACCTGCAACTTGTGGTGCGATACCTGCTAAATTTTGTTGTCTTACTTCAAATGCTCTTGCAGCATTCTGTCTATCTAAAAATCCTTGATCTGTTTCACCTTCTAATCGTTTGATATCAGCAAGACCAGTTGTTACAACAGGAACATTTTGTAGTCCTAAAGCTTGTTCTGATAACTTTTCTCCTATCTTTTCTACAAATGGTGCGGGTTTTTGTATTATAGTTTCTGTTGCCATTATATGACTTCTCCTAATCTTTGTGATGTTTGAAACATTTCTCGTGCGCCTTCTAATCCTTGCGATTCTTCAGATACGTCACCTCCGGATTCGAGGTTCTTCATCATGTTATACATAACTTCTGCGCCTTTGTCTACATCTCCATCACCGGCGTTTCTAACAGCATCAGCTGTAAATACGAACTCATTCTTAGATAATCTTGCAGGCACATCATCAGCCTTTTCCATACGTCCAATAGGCACAAATCCACCTTCTTCTCTATAATCTTTTTCCATACCATCCATATCTAACAATGGCATAGTCTTTTTGGCTACTGGTTCTTTTTCTGTAGATCCACCCTCAGCCACTCTCATTCTTTCACCGCCATAGAAATCAAACTCACTACCCATCATTCTTGGGCTTAGTGAAGGGTTAAGTTGACCACTTGCATAATATGAATCTATTTTATCTTTGTCCTCTTTTGGTGTCATCGCACCTGCTAATGCTGACGCTCCAAATATACTTTCCATAGGGTATTTCTGTATAAAACCTAATATACCTGTGCCTGGTGCAAATGGTGCTTGAGTCATTGCCTTTTGTCCTATTATAGAACTAAATAACCCTTTTTTAAGTAAAAAAGGTGATGCAAGTAATGCAGCCTTACCTATTGGTGACTTTGCAAGTTTCTTGATACCTTTTACAGCTTTCTTTAATCCTTTTGCTATACCACCTAATAAGAATCCCTCTCTGTCCATGTCCTCTAAACTAGCCATGCCACCATCCGCTGCTGTAAACTGTGATCCTGCAATTCTTGGTGTTAGTAAAGATAATGGATTTACGTATTCTGGTTCTTCTTCAACTACCGGTGCAGCTGATCTAATACCTGTAAAACAATATGCAGGTGGGTTTGGTCCTAAACACTCATCCTGTGGTCCGTCTCCTGTTTTTGTTGGTGGGTCAGGTAAATAATCTTTTATATCTTCCCTAGTAACTACATCTTGATCTAAAATTCCAGACATTTTTCTTATTTCATCTTTATATTCTGGTTCTATATCTCCAAACTGTGCTTGTAATCTTAATGGTGATGCATCTTCAAGACCAAGATAATCAGATTCATCAAATTTTCTTCCTCGTAATAATTCTAAAAAAATAGGAAGAAATTTTTTATTTCTGGCGTAATAATCTATATTACGCATTAAATATTTTTTATTAGCTTGAGTTTGTAAGTTCTCAAAAAAATTTTTTGTTTTATCAATAATATTTGGTTTATCTACTGGTGTAATTGAGGCTGGTGGTAATGGTCCTGGTCTATAAGGATTATCATCCCTTCTTTCTGGTCCTGATCTTGGATCAACTCTACCTTTTGTTCCTGGTGAAATAGATTCTCCTCTTCTAGCATCTTTAAATTGTGCTCCATTAGCGAGTCCGATACGTCCACCTTTTTGTAACATCTGTTTTGCTTGTTGTGCTCTAGTTATGGCCATCTTACTATCTTATTTTGTTTCTCCAAATAAATCAAGGCTAGGCATGATAACTCTAACATCTTTTCTTATGTCAGATTCAGGTATATTCTTAGCTTTCCACTCAGAATCGTCTTTATATACCTCGCCTGTCTTCATATTTGTTATTGTTGTTATAATCTCTTTTGGTTCTATTGTTGGTATGTCTTTCACTATGTTGTTATCTCCTTTTTGATATTTAAATAACTAACTGCCACATCAAATGAACTTGCGTTACTTGATTGAACAGTTAGGGTATTACCACCTTCAACTATTAAGGGTTGAGTAAGTAATTCTGTTGTAACATTTGCTGTTAATGCTGCAGATTTTATTGCTGTAATGCTATTGTTTGTAACCGTAACGGTAGGTGTGCCTTCTGATGTAACTAAAATAGATTTAATTACATATGTTTCATTTACTAAAGGATTACCACTACCAAAAGGATTTATAGCACTTCCTGATGTGCTATTATCTGTTCCTACAAATTTAAATAAATTAGCCATTAATTTAAAAAGAAGTTAAATGCTTCCACCTCCTGTTTTAATTCTTCTTGAAACGTTGTATTTAATTTTTCTACAATTGCATCAAGATCTCTTACCTGCGCCTCTGCTGTTGACAGATCGTAATCTTTACTAGGTCTAGTTATTACTTGTGCTATCTTTGCCATTATCTACGTCCGTCCGGTTGTATGTCTAATCTAAAAGTTCCTAACTTCCAACTTTGAGCAGATGATGTATTTTCTATTTTTAACGCAATCGCTCTTGCTCTTGCACGTGTATCTACTTTTTGTGTAGATGATGAAACTGTAAATGGTCCTAATGATGAGCTAGCTTGTGTATCATTTGGAAAATTTCTTAATTGTAATGTAACTTGAGTATTACCAGTTTGTGATATAAAGTCAGGTATAAATCTTCTAATTTTCATTATAAACTCACCATCTCCTCTAAGATCAGCAGTGCCAGTTGTTTGACCCAATGCACTTCTTCTTTGGCTTATATCAAAATCTCCTGATGCAATGTTTGCCGTAATAGCTGTAACCGTTCCACCTTTAACTTGGTCAGTCCCTGTTTCGTGTTGATAGTATGTTGTTCTACCCTCTGTATTACCTACAACATCAAAAGATGTATCTGTAGCTGCATCGTATTCTAAAGCATGTGGAGTGCCAAATACTGCAGAATCTTTCCACATAGTTCTAGCAAGAGATCCTACAGTCCATACAGGTCTTTGTGGTGATGAATCAAAATAGTTGTACGCAACCATTTTATTAACAACTGAAGATCCTGTTGTTGGATAAAACCATATAACTTCACCAAACAAATTATTTAGTCCTGCTGATACCATCTGATTACCAGATTCTAAATTTATATTATCGTAAACATGATCCTCTACCAAACAAGGTAATGATTCTAATTTACCAGCATATCTAAAAAACCCATTCTCTGACATCCAATATGCAGAACCATCAACTTCTACACATGCATTCTGTCCAACAAGTCCACAGTGGGTTCCAACTTGTGTGAATGCAAAAGTTAAAGGTGAACCAATAAAACGTTGTGTAAATAGTGCTGTATCAGTCCAAACAAGAATTGCATCACGACCTCTAATCGCTCCTCTAATTTGTGATCCATCAGCTATTCTTTGTTCGCCAGCTGTAGTTTCTGCTGATTGTACATAATTATTTATATCCTCTTGATCTGAAAATCTGATAAGCATATCATCCTGTGTGCTAGGTGTTCCAATAGTTGTTTCTGTACCAAAAAATACTAAATGACGTTGAGCAGATACTAACATGTGTCTTGATGCAGTTGGTGCACCAGATATAATTGTTGCCCTTGTATCTGTTGCATTTGATTGTGCTGAATCCCATTCAAATACTGCACTATCATGAATTAAACAAATTGCTTTGTCACCAAAGTTATCTAATGACCACATACCAGGTTCAAGAACTAAATCACCTGATGCAGCCTCACCCCATGCTACATAATTTGCTGTGCTAGTTATTGTATCACCAGCTCCATGAGATGCAGCCGTTGTATTTCTTACACCTCTTGTTACACCAGTTAATTCGTTAGATGCATTTATACCCGTATAAGATATTTCCTCTGTACCTATTAAAATAAAGTTTGTACCAGAGTCTGGAAACTGTGAGGGATCTGTTAGTGTAATACCAGTTGTAACAGAATCATTAATTGCACCTGATAATGTTGTAGTAAAAGCTCCAACTTCTTCACCACCCCAAGTCCCTAAAGACCATCCAAAACCTTTTGCTTGTACAGCTGGTCCTACAGGATAATAGTGTTGAACTCTTATACCGCCTGATGTGGTTGCACCAGATCCAGATTCATTTGATGGCATTGTAACAGTAAGTGTTGTGCTCGATGGAACTGTTGTTACCATAAATTTTTTATTATCAAAATCAGATGAACCAAAGTTAGATCCAGTTATTGTAGAAAAGTTATCTAATAAAATTATATCACTTGCAGATATACCATGAGCACCACTAAATGTTATTGTAACACTTGATGATCCGTTGGTCGTGGTGAATGCACTTGTAAGAGTGTTTGTAGATTTAATTGGATGTATGTCATAAAACACACCACCTGAGTATGCATATAAAATTCTGTTTGTACCAATGATTGCGTATTTTCTGCCTAGACTGTTTACATAATGATGAAGACCACGTCCTGCACCAGTTAAATTACTTTCACCTAATTGTTTCCAACCACCTATTTTTTCAGGTGTGCCATATCTAAATCTAACATTATCACAGTCGATCCATTGACCTTCTGCTCCTGTCGGTGTTAGTTGTTTATTGATTCCAGGTGCAAAACCTATCTTTTGTAGCATATGACTCCATTATAATACTATTTTACAAAGGACGGTAGACCTAGTTTTGGTCTTCCATCAAATTTGTTCTTATCAGCAAATGGGCCATTTACATGATTATAATGTAAAAATACTTGGCCACAAATGTTCCCGTCAAAAGGCTCTCGCCAATGTTCGAGTTCACAGCCACTATATACTAGCATATCTCCTACTTCAAGCAAGACTTTTGTACCTTTGGGTGCATCTGGTTTATGTATGTTTTTATATTCATCTATGACGCTGTTAGCCCCCGTACCATCGATAA
>Ga0209348_1000959_pt1 | contig 14484 bp, 19 predicted proteins | sample ETNvirenome_2_30_FD_184065 | JGI IMG/M metagenome (GOLD analysis project Ga0209348, IMG submission 184065) | Marine viral communities from the Pacific Ocean - ETNP_2_30 (SPAdes) (version 2) | ecosystem: Environmental > Aquatic > Marine > Oceanic | place: Pacific Ocean | collected 2013-06-22 | reverse complement strand
GCAATATGTTTACTTACAAATGGTTTTTCTGTTCTTGCTGCCGTTGCAAGAGCATTTCTTAAATCTTCTTGTGCATCTCTAAGAGATAACTTTACTGCTTCTGATAATGCCATTTTAAATTCCTAGTAATTTACGTTGACGATTAAAATAATTATGTAGTATCCAAGAGCTACTATTTAACTTATCAGTTCCTCCTACTCCATATTCAAATGTGACATCTTCATTATTAGCAAACCCCATAGTTTCTGGAGTATTACTATGTCCTCTATCACCACCATTACAGAATACAACTTGCTTAGATATTTCTAAGCATTTTCTAATTGCACCCTTTGCAGTATCATCAGAATCATCCCATGATATCACAGCATCGACCATATCTAGATGACGAATGATATCTGCTCTTTCTGTCCAACACTGAAAGTATTGACCTTTCTTTCTTTTTAACCAAGGATCTCCATTTAATCCCACAATTAGGTAGTCAGAAAAATCTTTTGCCCTTTCAAAATATCTTAAGTGACCACTATGTATAGGATCAAATCCACCTGTAACAAGACTGACTTTATCAAAAATCATTATTCAAAAGTAGAATCTGGTTCTAATGCAATGTAGTAGTTTAAATTAAAATTAGTGTTTGTAAATTTAGCAAGCAATTTAGAAGATATTGTTACATCGTAACTACCAGGAAATATTTTAATATTTTCAACTTTAAAATTAAAAGAGAAGTTTTTATCTGTTTCACCCACTATGACAGCAAATTCATTTGATGTATCATTCTTTTTATCCCTGACAACTAACTTAACAACTCCATTTTCACCAACTGCTGCTAAGTCTGGAAGTTGATAAACTGCTGCTGCTTTTAATAATTTTTCTAAGGTAACTCTTTCTAATTGAAAACAAGCATCTTGAGTTGGTAATGTAATCTCTTTCTCAGGTGGTGAAATAATAACTTGTGGATCAGCATAAAAATATTTAACTCTACGTTTACCTTCACGTATAGTTAAATATGAATCTTCACTAAAATCTAAATTAGGATCTTGATGAAGACTTAATCCATTTAAAAATTGATTGAGATCATATATTGCAACGTCTTTTGGAAAATCTTCTGTTATATCTGCTTCGGCAAGAATATTTTTGGCAACAGATATTGTACGAAGTTTACTGCCTTGTTTAACAAGTATTGAATTATTGATTCCTGCAAAATTTTTGAGGAGTTCAAGTGTGATGTCAGATAATTTCATAGATTCAAGAGTTTGCATAATTAAGGCATTTGTTCAAAGTTTCCAGATGGCATGGATGGTTCTCCATAATGTCCATCAAAGTGTAATAACAGCATAGCATAATGTATTACTTTTAACAAGTCTTTTTTATTTTTCCCATCTTTATTTCCATATCTACTTCCATACTTTAGTATATTTGCTTGACAAAAAGAAGATGCCAAGTCTTTTGATGCCATCAAATCAATGGTTTGAACTTTTCGAAACTCATGAGAGTTTCCTGTGTAATGACCTTGATAAGTTCCTGAGACATATTCTTCAATATCTTTTAAAATTTCTTTTTCATGATATTTAAAATAGTGTGCTGACATTTGTTCCTCTCTTACTTGTAGTGACATTCCGTCGTCATAGGTTGAAAAATGATGTGCTCTTTGATCATCTATATCTGCCATGTATTGATCATAGTAATTACTTTCATAATCAAGTCCATCATCTGTTGATATCTCTGGTGGCCATGGACTACCAGGTGTCCATTCATATCCACCAGATTCTTCAATTTCTTTTTGAAGTTTTTCGTAGTATGCGTCGTCTTTCACAATAGGATACTCCTCATCAAATGTGCCACCTAATATAGATGCTGCTAAACTCCATGCATTAACCATAGGTAAATAGGAAATCATTTACAAGACTTTCTGCCTTTTCTTCTCCAAACTTACCCTTCAGATATCCTGATACTGGATCGAGTTTAGTCATGTATGCATCAAAGTCTTTATAAAAACTGGTATCAGTTCCAGTTGGTTTCTTTAATTCTATCATATCCTTATACTTTGTCAAGTATTTGGTAAACATTTCTAAGTGATCATCTACTTCATCCATAGTACATTTAGCAATATAAACATTCTCAGAGAAGTGATTACCTGGTTCAAAGAAACGATAATCTCCTTCACTCTTTGGTAGTCCATCAACTGAGAACAAATAGTTTTCTACAGGATGTTGGAAGTCAAAGACAATAATGACCTTCTTGTCAAAGAATCCCATAAGATCCATACCAAAACATGGAAGATTACTGCCTGTCTTAGGATAGATGATGTTGTTGTATATGCAAGATTTTTCATTCCAAATTTCTACCTCTCTTGATTTAATAAAGTATTGTGTAGTATAAGTCTTTGCTGTTAGGAAAGTTCCTTTACTTTCCCAATTTGCCCAAACACTCCCTACTCCGTTGTGGAGAGGGAATGTTTCATGAAGGACATCTTTGTAATTACTCCACAGATTCATTAGTCTCAAAATTAACTTCAGCATCTACTTTGTCGTAGAGTTCCATGAATGATTGTTTTGTATCATCATCGAAACGATTTGTACAAACTTGGATTGCCTTTGCTTTGTCTTTAAAGATAGAATAAGCACGAACTATATGAACCAATCTACGAGTACTGATGATCTCTTCGATACCACCATCGTAGAATGTTTTACGAATGATGTCTGCCCAATCAACAAGTTTCTTAATAAACTTTTCATCAGAAACATTAACACTCGCACCATGCAAAGTTAACATCTTTTCTTCAGTCTTAATAGATGGATATGATTGTTCAAAGGTTACAGGAAATCTCTCAAGGAATGCTTCGTTAAGAACATTAGTTCCTATAAATCTACCATCCTCAGATCCTTTACCTTTAGTGTTTGCAGTTGCAATCACATTGAATCCTGCAGCAGGTTTTACCCATCTACCTATCTTCTTCAAGAAGACACCTTTACCTTCAAGAATAGATTGTAAACATAAAATCTTGTTTGATGCTAAATCAATCTCATCTAAAAGGAGTACAGCTCCCCTCTCCAAAGATTCGATAACTGGCCCATTGTGCCAAACAGTGTTACCATCAACAAGACGAAACCCACCAATAAGATCGTCTTCATCTGTCTCTATAGTAATGTTGACTCTAATTAACTCTCTATTTAGTTGGGCACATGCCTGTTCAACAGAGAATGTCTTACCATTACCTGACAATCCTGTGATGAACGCAGGGTAGAATTGTTTAGATTTAATTATGCTTTTAACATCTTTAAATCCACCAAAAGGTACAAATGTATTGTCTACATCTGGAACTAAATTTCTCTCAGTTACATCTGCTGATGGTGCATTAAATGTTTTCTCAATCTTCTCAACTGCTTCTTGAGTAACTTCAAGATTCCATTTACCTTTAGATACTTTGTACTTCTGTAGTTTTCTGGTGACAGTATTGTAATGAATGTCATTCATAGAACAGAATGCTTTGATATCTGCTGTAGTAAATTCAGTACCGTAGAGTGATTTTAACTTATCAGTGATTTGATCTTCGGTCATTTTAACAGTGAAGGGAATGTAAGTCATGATGTAGTTGTTTGTTTGATATACTTATTATAATCGATATCAATATCAATACAACCATACATGTGCCACTTATTTAATTGTCTACTCTATCATTCCATTCTTTGAATGATGATTGTAAGTTAAGTGGTTCTGGGTCTTTAATACCCTTTACTTTTTTCCAATTTGAATACAATGCTTGAAGATGCCAAGATTGAGATAAACTCTTAGGTCCATTCTCTAACAATTCAAGTTCCATCTTGTTAGTTGTATATTTTTTGTAGTCTTCTCTCCAATTAGAGATGTCAATTTTGTTATCCATAAGTAAAAGTTTTTCCTTTAATTTGAGATTGTCCCTCTGGGTTTTTACCCCCTGCTTTAAATTTACCTACACCTATTCCTTTTGCTTTTCCAAGACCACCTTTTCTAGTTGCCTGTAGTCTACCACTTTTTTTAGTTTGTGTCAACACAGAGTCTTGTCCATACTTCTTACCAAGTGCCTTTACTGCCTTCTTAAATTTTCTTTTACCCATCTTTCCAGAGGTTACCACATGAGATCTCTCTTTAACTTTTGTTTCTTTACCAGTTTTCTTATCCTTCTCCACATATGATCCAGTGACCTTTGTAGCACCTGGTAAACCCTTACCACGAATATCTTTATCTAATTGCTTTGCCCTTGCCTGATTCTCTTTCTTGGACTTGTCACCCCTCGAACCTGATAGAATAGCCATGCCACCCTTATCAGATTTACTTTTAATTCGAGAGAGACTACTCTCTTGCATGAACTCCTTATAGGTCTTCATCTCTTTTGACATTTTTTAATATTTATGCAATTAAGTCTACAAACTTACTAAGTATACTTCTGTTCATTTTCTTTGCAGTTAATGACTTTGTAAATGCTTTTTTAATTTGTGCTTTAGTTGCATCATCTTCGACCTCAAACTCAGAACTACTTGACAATGTTTTAGATGACATACCAAAGTAAACTTTGTATCCAACATTTTCAATTGCAACTGATTTGGTTTTTTTGAAATGCCTTAACTTAACTTGATACTCTTGAGAGTTGCAATCCATATCATTCATACGTAGAAATCTACCGGCATCTCTAGTATCCAAAATTCTAATTCCTATGAAATTAACATTTGGAAATGTATCACTTATATCTCTTAACAAGATTGGTGTGAACTGATACCAATTACTTGTTAATTGATAAGTTTTACCGGTTTTACGATTGCGTAGAAAACATCCTTCACTAATATAATTAGTGCCCATGTATGGTGTATCTTCCCATGATCTCTGTATTGATTTATGGTAATTTAAACTATTACCTTCACCATCAGTAAGAATAACACAATTAACTTTTTCCAACTTGTGCTGCTTTTGAAATTGAGGAAGTATTTGATGCAATGCAATGACAGTTTCATTCAAGGGAGTTCCTGATAATCCCAAACCGATTGGAACTATACGACTTGCATGATAGTTTCTGAATGATTTAACTATACGGTAAATGTTTAGCATTTGCTCTTCTAACTCTCTAGCACGAACTTTACTTGTGAAAAGATTCATCAAACTGAAATACTTATCAACTGCCATTAAATCATCCTTAGGTTCATAGAGTGGTTTAGCATCAATATATCCCTCTGGACTATATGATCTAGGAAAATTAGAAGTGAAGGCATATACTTCAAATGGTATTTGAACCTTCTTACAAAACCATATCAAGTTGTATAATTGTTTAATTGTATCCTCCATCACATAACTCATTGAACCAGACCAATCAAGAATAAACACTAATCCATGATTCTTACCATCTGGTAGTAAAGTAACTTTCTTAAAGAGATCCTCACTAAATTTATAATTAACAAGTTTTGTTGTGTCAAGAACACCAGTGCGACTAGTGGTAGCACGAGCATATGCACCTGCAGATTTCTTACACTCAAACTCTTTGACAAGATAGTTGACCTCTTTCTGTGCAGACCTTTTGAACTTAACAAAATCTAATTTAGTCTCTTCAAGAAACTTTACCATCGAATAATGGTCAGGCATTTCAGAGTCATTCTCAGGTATATCAGATGCTGTTGCTTTACACAAAGAATGAATAATTTGATTGTCGATGATGAGTTCATTAATATCTAACTTTGGTATTTCAAGATAAACATTTTCTCTTCCAGTTGTGTTTGCAAGATTCTTCAATGCTTCTTCTAAACTTTCAGCAGTTTCTGATACAACTTCTTCTGACAAATCAATAGGTTCATTCGTATCAGAACCTCGTCCCATTTCTGTTGTGACTTGAACAGGTGCTTCTCCTTCCTCATCACCATCTTCATCAGATTCAGTCATATTACCATCTTCATCATACCAATCATCTCTCACATCTTCAAGATCTGCTCCTGTTCCACCACCAAAGGACTCGTTAGATTCCATTTCTTTCTCTTCTTCTTTCTTCTTCTCTAACTCACCTAAAACATAATCAAATATTTGTTTTGATACTTTCAACACTTCATCAAATGTCTCACATAAAGAAACTTTATTTACATAGAACATCTCTTCTGTAGAAAAAGGAATGTTATAATGTGTTCCAATCTTAAACTCAAGATTAATACGGTCAAGAAGATTCATCTCAGAAATATCTTTTTGTTTGACTTGAAAGAAATCTTTTTTGTGTAGCTCTGTATATCCTCTATAAAATGTTTTTGATATACCCTCATAACGTCTCTTCATTAATCTTTCGATACGAGCATCCTCAACAATGTTTACGATGGCAGGATTCATCTTATATTCTTTCCACCAGTGTCTATCTGGTGTATAGAGTGCATGTCCAACTTCATGACTCACCAACATATCAATCACTTCATCGGTTGTATTCTCCCACATGGGTAATGTCAATACTCTTGACTGCACATTAAACTGTGCTGTCTCAACTTTCTTGTGCTCTACAACAAGGTCTTCTGTAGCAAGTAGTTTAGCAAGTTGTGATTTGATTTCGTAATTGGTTGTCATTGGATCTTTGTCTGATATACCTATTATAACAACGAAACCCTACCGTTGGCAGGGTTAAGTAGACACTTTATTAACTGTCTACGTCTTTCTCTTGCAGAACGTAGAGCTTGTGGTTTAAGTTTTCGTTTCTTCTCCTTCTGGGAGTGATGTTGCCAGTTTGGAACTCTCATGTTTTTAAATATTTATATTATAGCACTAAATCCCTTAAGCTTACCAAACTTAATAACTTTTTCAAATTTATCTTCCATACCTGTTTTATGAGATATGACAAATGTATTTGCATCTTTTATCACATAACGTATAATTTTCAAAAACTCTTCAGTTCCAAAACCATCAAGAGATGAATCAAATACCTCATCCATAATTAAAAGATTTGTATTTACAGAATTTTTTAGTCTTGCAACTTCTCTCCATGTAAAGAGTAATGCTAAGTCAATACGCATCTTCTCACCCTCACTAAAAGAAGAATATGAAAAATCCTCATGTATCGGAGATTCAATAGTTTCGTTAAATTCTTCGTCTAGTTTAAAATTAATATAAAAATCCATCATCTGCAAATAACGATTTACTTGCTGATTAATAAATGGTAAATATTTTTTGATTATTTTTGTTTTAACACCATCGTCTTTTAGGAGGGAATATGAAAAATCATAGTAAACCATTTCCTCTCTTTGCGATGAAGACTTTTCTATTGTAGAATTGAGACTATTTTTAAACTCTTTTAACTTTTCATGTTCAGTATTTCTATTTTTAAATTGCTCGGTAATAATTTGAATTTCTGATTCCAAATCTCTGATCTGTCGTTGGCAACCAGATATCTTAGTATTGTTTTTAGAAATGTCATTGTTGAGTTTAATAATCTCCTTTGATAATTTTTGAAACTGACGTTCTCGGTCTTGCTCTTTTTTGATAGTCTTTTCAAGGTCTTTATAACCCTTCTTAAGTTCCTTGGCTTTAGTTTGAACGTCAGTAATTTTATTTAAGCGAAACTCTTCCTCTATAGATTGAGTACATGTAGGGCATGATACATTATCAGTGAAGAACTTATGTTCCTTGGTAAGGGTTGATACTTTATTCGATAATTTACCTTTTAGATTGTTAAGTTTTAGTAACTTTTCTCCTGCACCAGTAAGTTTTTTTTGCTCTTCTATAAGATCATATACATTATCTTCTAATCCCTCAGTTTGCATTATCAGAACACAAACTTCATCACCTAAATTATCTTTTTTCTTTTGATTTTCTGCAATATTATTCTTTCCCTGATCCTCTAATTCCTTGATAAAATTCTTTTGCATTGATATTTTATCACTCAAATTATCTTTTTTTAAATCTAAAGATCTTAAATTTTCTCTTTGAAGTCTCAATTTTTCTCTGATAATATTATTCATAGCAGAAAATATACGAATATCCAATAAATCTTCAATAACCTCTCTACGATTATTTACAGATAATTGCATAAAAGGAACAAACGTACTACTTCCTAATATTACTATTTGAGTAAATGATTTATAATTTAATTTTAAAATATTTTCTTCTAATATTTTTTGATTTGATCTATCATCTGATTGTTTATTTAAGATATTTCCATCTATCTCAATATCAAATATATTTGGTTTGATACCTCTTCTAACAAGATATTTTTTACTGTTTGAAGAAAATTCAATCTCAACGAGACAATCTCTATCATTTGTAGCATTTACTAGTTGAGATTTATTAATTTTACGAAAAGACTTATTAAACAAACCAAATGTCAATGCATCAAGCATGGTGGATTTACCAGCACCATTTGTTCCAATAATTAAATTAGTGGTAGCCTCTTGAAAATTAATCTCATTCCAATGATTTCCTGTAGAAAGAAAATTCTTCCACTTAATTTTTTCAAAAGTTATCATTTTTTAGGTGGTATCACAATGTCATTTTTAGTAATAATAGCATACTTATAATTGTTTAGTTTACATGTCTTAATTGCTAGATCATCATCAATTTCTATTACGTCCATCTCTCTATCATCTTCATCCTCTAACATCATAGCATATCTATCTGCATCGTCTTCCTGTTCAAAAAGAAACAATACTTTATGTCCTCTTTTATCTTCGACAGCAAATATACCTTCATTTCTGCGATTTTTTAAACTAAGAAGATACATTTACTCTACCTCGCATGCTTGTTTATACAAATTTTGAAATATATTTTTAACAATACTTTTATCATAATCAAAATTAGAATCATCAATATATCTATTTAAAATAGATAATGTATTTTCTTCATCATAATCTTCAAAGTTATCATTAGTATTCAAAGCAAAATTTTCAACTATCTTCAGATCTTGAATGCCAGAATTATAAAGTTTATCAATAAATTTTTCAAATAATTTAATATCAGTTTTTTTACGAACAATAACTTTTACAATTTTATTATTATATTGTCTAAAATCAAAAGTTTGATAGGGTGTATCATCATAATAAATGTTATAAAATAATCTATATGGATTATTTATTGATTGATGTGTTTGATCATCAGTATCAAATATGTGGAAACCTCTGTCATCATTTACATCATTCCAATACATTTCATATGGATTTCCCAAATAGTATATTTTTTCATTATCAGATCTTGTATGAAAGTGTCCAGAATAAACTTTTTCAAATTTATCTAAAATACTAATATTCATTCCATCTTCCATTACATGATACTTATGTGCTTTAAATCCATTCAATTCAAGGTGACCCATTGCGACTTTTGCATCAGTTTTTTCAATAAGTGATGCAGTTTCTTCATAATTCTCAGAATTTATCCAAGGCAACATTAATATTTTAAATCCATCCAACTCTATTTCTGTAGCTTTTGAATAAACATTTATGTTTGAATAATTTCTCAATAACAATTCTGGTGAATTTACATCATTGGTATTTTTATAATAACAATCATGATTACCTATTGTCAAGTGTACCTTATACTTTTTTAATGGTTCAAATACAACTCTCTTTGACCATTCTAAACTTTGTAAATCAATTGATTTTCGACTATCGAATATATCACCCATATGAATCACAGTGTCTATCTTATGCTGCTCTAAGGAAGGAAAAAAGATATTCTTATAGAATAGTTCAAAATAATCATGAAGATGTTTTGAACCTTTACGTGCCCCGTAATGAGTATCCGTTATAATTGCTACTTTCATCTATTACTATTTTTATACTGAATATTATCTTTTATTGTGTTATAATCAGAACTTGCACCAGAAAGTGCACCATCATCTACAGTCATCACTTCATCATAACCACTCTTTTCAATGATCTTTGTTTTAATATCTAATTGTTTTTTCTCCTTTTGAATTCTTCTTAGGAATGCATAGTGTACAATTTGAGTAAAGTATGCGAATGGATTACGGGATTTCTCAGGATCAAAGTTATTGATATATTGAACACAATTCTCAATACCATCTGATATCATATCTTCACGAAACATATAATTAACAAAATTGGGTTTAAATGATAAGTGTGTTGCGATCTTTAAAAAACAATCTCCAAGATAATTAGGAATTAAAGGTTTACCTTCCCAAGCTCCTGTTTTTGGTGGATATTCATTATACTTTTCAAAATATATCTCCCTAGCTTTTAAAACTTTAGATCTATAAACGATCATTGACTCCAAGAGTTGCTTATTATTTACATAGTGCTCTGTTTTTTTTCTTGGCATGATCCAAAGATTCTTTTTAGAATTAAATTAATTATAACATATATTCACATACTTGACAACTTATAACAATTTATGTACAATAACTCTGTAAGGGTTGAAAGGATAAGATTAGCTTTCTTTATTACTATTAGGTCTTTTCCAATCATCTTCAAGTTTTTTACGTGCATCGTTAACATTTGATATATAACCCATTTTTGAATCTGGTTTTACTTCATTTTCAATACTTTCAACATCAAATGGATTTTCAATAAAATCATTGTAAATATTAATCAACTTTTTATCATCTGTTTCCGTAATATAAATTACTTTATCAAATTTAATGATAAAAAAGTCTTCATCAGTTAACTCCATCCACGGTTTTACTTTTATAAAAGAACCATGATTACCACCAATCATTGTCATGATGACAGGATTTTGAAGAACTATAACAGTATCATCATTCACTTCATCAGGCATGACTAGTGCAAAGATTTCTTCTCCAGAAACTAGTTTAATAATAGCATAAAATTCTTCTTGCATTATTTTTTTAACGGAATGTTTTTAATATCATAGTTAAAATTTTCTTCATTATAAATTTTTATTCTTTCAATTAGATGATTTAACGTGTAATTTTTTCTGGACTTGTAACTAATATCATCAGCAATATCATATAAAGTTGCCTTTTCTTTCTTATCACTTTTTCGTAGAACTCTTCCAATTGATTGAAGATTTCTTATTCTTGATTTAGATGGTGATGCAAAAATTATATTGTGCAAATTTTTGATATTAATCCCAGTGGAAAAAGTCCCGTAAGAGGCAACGATAATCGCACCACTTTCATTTTCAGTGATTTCTCTAACCTTTTCTCTGTCTTCGGTTTCCACTCCACCATGAATAAAAAAGACATTTCGACTCTCAATAATATTACTTTTATTTATTAAATCAAATAAAGGTCTTCCATGAGTCTCTACTCTTGCAAATAAAATTAAAGTATTACCTCTTAGATCAAGTGCTAAATTTTTAATAAACTTGTTTCTTTGATTGTGATTTATAATGTATTGAACCTCGTCCTCAAATGTTTCAAATTTATTTGGTGGGTGTTTCAATAGTAGCACATTGATATCTAGTTTAGCAAGATGCCCTTTCTTCATTAACTCGTCAGTTTTAATGATCTTATAGGAAGGTCCGAACAATCCCTCAAGAACCCACTTATGTGTTTGTGTTCCATCAAGAGTTCCTGTAAATCCGTATCTATATTTTGCATTACTTAATTTAGTCATTATAGATACTAATGATTTGGATTTAAACTGATGAGCTTCATCACCTAAAACTACATCAAATCTTTCAAAGTATTTTCTTGGAAGTTTATATATTGACTGCCAGGTTGTAATTATGACTTGCGAATCAGTCTCTCTATCTTTACCAGCATAAATTTTGTGACAATATGAACCAACATCCCAACCATAATCCGAAAAGTCTTTATACATCTGCTCTACCAGAGATGTCGTTGGAACAACTATCAGAGTATTTTTATTTTGCTCTACGAAGTAACGAACGATTGAGTAAATCATCAAAGATTTGCCGGAGGCAGTTGGACTTATTATTAACCTTCTATTGCATTTTAGAGCATCGTATACTCCCTCGATTTGATAATCTCTAGGTTTATATTTGGAAATATATTCCATATAGTCTTTTACACCCTCCTTTGAAATCATTTTATTAACTTCAAAAGGAGTTCCATAATACTTATTATCTTCAAATTGATAAGTATAATTATGATCTTCACAAAATTGAATTAACTTATCTAATAAACCTACGTATATTTCTCCAGTATGGTTGCTGAATAATCTTATTTTTCCATCCCAATATTTACTACGATACTGTGGCATAAACTTTGCACCTGGCACCTCAAAAGTAAAGTAATCAGATAATTCATAATATACGTGAGTATCTGATTTTACCTGTAGATGTACTTCATTCTTTTTTGAAATAACCAAATGAGACATAACATCCCTATCATTTCAATTATTTATTTACCTTTCTTTGAGTAAAATCTATACCTTCCATATGATCATATTCGTGTTGAAATACTCTAGATGCAAGTCCCTCTAACTTCATTTTATGTTTTTTCTTATCAGCATCTTCATATTTTACAACAATTTTATCTGGTCTTTTAATTTTAAGAAAAATATCTGGGTAAGATAGACAACCTTCTTCCATTTCTACTTCTTCAGTATATGACTTAATAATACGAGGATTGAAGCATACCATTATTTCGTTATGTTCTAAATTTCTTATCATGGAAAATGCTCTTTCCCATATACCTATTTGATTTGCAGATATACCAATACCATTATAATGTATCATATTTTCTACCAATGTTTTAGATAAAAAATGACGATCTAATTTATAACTACACGAATCAATTCGATGATGAAATAATTGATGTTCTGGTTTTACTAGTTCTCTTATCATTAGAATCCTGACTGAAACTTCTGCCATTCTATGGCATTTTTAATTTGATATGTACGATTTGATACTACTCGTATTATTTCTTCTAGAAATTTTAAGGTAGTATCATAATATTTTATCTTCATGTCAATTGCATTTAACTTGTCATCTGCTTCCATATGCCTCTGTATTGCGTCTTTCTCCCTAACCTTATACGGAAATGGATCTTCCACATATATTTCTGCAGGTGCTTTGCCAGTATAATAGTTATGTCTTTCCAAACGAATACGATTATACGACTCTCTTGCCTTCTCTCTTAGTAGAGAAATAGTATTATAAACTGTATAATACTTTGAATGTAATTGAGGTATTTTTAATGATTCATCATGTAGGTTATCAGGATCAATAACAGAGTCTTTCTGCCACATCTCCTGAATTTGTTCAAGATTCATAAGGGTGTTCTTCCATCTGGTTCTACTATATTATACACTGTATATTTAAAAACTGCTTCAGCTGTAAAGAAATTTATATCAGTATCTGATGCTGTAAAATCAAGTGATGTTAAACTCACTGGGAATAAGTCATTAAACTTTACAATCGCAGTATCTCTGTAATTACTATTCAATATATGTAAACTACCATCACAAAAACTTTGAGTTCTATCTCTAAGTCCATCCTCGTCAATATTTAAATTTTTAAATTCTTCAGTTGTCTCAGGATATCCCAAACCTTTTAACCAATTATGAATCAACATATAGTTTTCTAAATTTTCATCCACTAAAAAACTCAAAGTAAAATCACCAAATTGTAATTTATCACCAGGTATATCAATATCTTTTAGATATGATGTTTGTACACTTGTTCCTAAAGTTAACTCAGGTATTCTTGAGGAGTATGAAAAAAATGTTACTTTACGATTTTTCGATAAAGTAAATTTAAATCCTATGGGTGATAAAAAATTACGATTTTCTATCTGGTTTTCATATGCTCTTGCCATAATTATTCACTCACTACAACTGCATTTTTCCACCAACTAGGTTGATAGGTATATGATTTATTTCCTATTGTACGTGTGACACTTGTATTTTTTTGATTATTTGCCTCAGTTTCATCAGTATAAATTTTACGTGATTCATATTGATTCGTCCAATTATTGTCTCCTGCATAATATTCCACTCCATCTGTTGGTACAGCTGAACCTAAAATACTAGTTTTCTTGATGTGATACGGCATTTTTTTTCAATTGGTTTTTAAATTTTTTTGCGTAGAGTACATCAGCACTTGAATATAAAACTGGATTTTTCTTTGCTCTTTTGAGGATAAGTTTAGTTGCTTTTTTATCATTCATATAAGTATTTATCACATAAAAAAAGAGGGGAATCCCCTCTTTTGATACTGAATTGTAAATTTTTAGATAAGTACCTCCTTACAAATACGTTTACATACAGATTGTCTATCATCACATTCGATTAGACACTCGTAGTATTCTGTAAGTTTTGCATCGTGTTCTTCTTCATATGAACCTGCTAATTGATTATATGATACTAGGTTGTGCATAATAGCTCCATTAAAGAATACAAAAGATAAGATTACAAAGAGGTTTTCAGAGCATCTTGTTTATCCTAATTCTACCATTATTTAGTTAGGAGATCAACACAAAATAGATTTTATTAACAAAAAGAAATGCCTACGAGTTTATACCTAGACAAAAAAAAGAGACCCCGTAGGATCTCTTTGAAAGATATAGAATATTTGAATTACATTAGGTTTTGAACTGTAACTCTTCTATAGTATCTG
>Ga0209348_1000957_pt1 | contig 14491 bp, 19 predicted proteins | sample ETNvirenome_2_30_FD_184065 | JGI IMG/M metagenome (GOLD analysis project Ga0209348, IMG submission 184065) | Marine viral communities from the Pacific Ocean - ETNP_2_30 (SPAdes) (version 2) | ecosystem: Environmental > Aquatic > Marine > Oceanic | place: Pacific Ocean | collected 2013-06-22 | reverse complement strand
ACCCGTTGCTAAATGGAATGCTCAATGGATGCAAAATCCAACAGCAGAAGAAGGGGCAATACTTAAAAGAGAGTGGTGGAGAAAATATGAAGGTGAGAATATACCTAAACTTCATCATGTCATACAGAGTTATGACACAGCTTTTCTTAAAAAAGAAACAGCCGATTACAGTGCTATTACGACGTGGGGTATATTTTATCCTGATGAAGACTCAGCAGCTAATTTAATTTTACTCGATGCTATAAAAGGTAGATATGAGTTTCCAGAATTAAGAAGACTGGCCCTTCAACAATATGAGTATTGGAAACCAGAAACGGTTATTGTAGAGGCTAAAGCATCTGGTTTGCCTTTGACTTATGAGCTTAGGAAGATGGATATACCAGTTGTCAACTTCACGCCCTCCAAAGGCAACGATAAGCACGCACGTGTAAATGCGGTTGCACCTTTGTTCGAATCTGGTATGATATGGTGTCCTGAGCAAAAATTTGCTGAGGAAGTCATTGAGGAGTGCGCGGCATTCCCTTATGGCGATCACGATGACTTGGTGGACTCTACGACCCAAGCCATTATGCGATTCAGACAGGGCGGTCTGGTCGGTCACCCTGAAGATTACGTAGATGCAAAGGCAGAGAAAACTAAAAGGAATTATTATTAATGACATTATTAACTAAAGGTATGGGTGCCATAATTAAAGGTGGTAAAAAAATTAAAAGAGTAGGAAAAGAAGAGAGAAAACTAAGATTAGATTTTTTAAAAGGTCAAAGAAATATTTATAAAAAAGATACCAGTAGAAAAAAAGATATAATGATAGGGTCCATGAATGTAACTTTAAAAAATAAAAAACATACTGCTGGTCCAAAAAAGATTGAAGCTTATCATAGAATAATGACTTCTGATTTTGAAAAAAAGACTGGACCTTATTTTGATCAACCCATAGTTAAAAAAGCATATCAAAAATCACTAAGAAAAAAAGGTAAAAAATAATGTTAAAAATTCTATTACAACAATTTATTCAAAGAACTGGCAGAAACCCTAATGCCATAGAAATGTTACAGCTTAGATTTAAAGCAGCTGGACAAGCAGGAAAAGGAAAAGTTATTCAATTTCCAAAAGATAGACTTACGGACTTTAGAACACCAAGACCTACTAGTGAATTACAATCAGGAATTATGAAAGCAACAGGATCAAAACCAACTGCTGTTAAAACAGAAGCACAGATTAAAGCTGAAATTGAAGCAGGAAACAAAGCTGCAGTTCAAAAAATAAAAATAGATAAACTTAAAAAAGATGTTCTAAAAGAAATAGAAAATAGAAAAAATGAAGATTACATTGGTAACATAATTGATCCTGAAGATTATGGTTTTAAAGTTAGTGATAACACTTTAACAGATGAAGTAGAAGAAATATTGCAAATGTTAAGAGATGAAAAAGCATACGGCGGTGTTGCAGGCATGTTGGGCGAGAGAACTGGATTTAAACTTGGTGGGATTGATAAAGCAAGAAGATTATTTCTACAAGCGATAGGTGCAGGAGCTGCAACGGTAGGAGCTGCTAAAACAGGATTATTTGGTTTATTAAAAGGCGCTGGTAAAAAAAACTTAATACAAGTTCCAATTAAAGAAGGAGCTGATGGCATGCCATCATGGTTCAAACCCCTTGTAAATAAAGTTATTAAAGAAGGAACAGAAGTTGAATCAGGAGTAGAAAGAGTTATTGTTCATAAAACTAAACTTCCTAATTCACAAACCGATGTGTATGTAACACAGCAATTAGATACTGGAGATGTTGCCGTTGATATTGGAACGGGTAAACACGGCTTTGCAGATGGTCATTATGGTCAACCGGTTAGATTAGAGTATAGAGCAGCAGAACTTATCGAACCTGATCTTAAAACAGGAAAAGGTGGTGGAAAAACTAAAGAAGAGTTTACTGTTGAAGAAGCAGAATGGACAGGAGGACATCCAGAAAATGTTAAATTTGAAGAATCAACTATTGAAAAATTTGGTGAGCATGGATCTGATTTTACTGAAGTGGAAAAGTTTGCTACAGGCACAGTTAAAGATACTAAACCAACTAAAAAAAGATTACGAACTGAATATGAACAAGGTAAAGCAGAAGCCGACGCGGATGCTGCTGCAGACATGGCTGATGACTTTGCATCAGGCGGCATAGCCCGAATGTTAGGGGAATAATGGACCTATTAAAAAAGATTATAGATCTTAGTGATGTTTACGATGACAATCCAGACGCAAGAAGATTTGCTACCTTAGACAAAGATCTAGTACCAGGTCCTCTTAAAGATGAAATGTCTGGAGGTTTCGACCCATCACAAGAAACACACGAAGAGTATTTACAAAGAATAAATTTAGAAAGACCATTCAACGCGGCTCAAGGTGGACGGATCGGGTTTTTTAAAGGAGGAAAACCATTATACAAAAATGTTCCTAACCAACCTCATATTAAACAACACCCAGTAAGTAAAAAATATTTAGTTACAAGAACAATTAAAGGTGAGTCTCAGTATAAAGGTGGGATTGACGATTTAGATAAAGCTATAAAAATTAGAGATAAATTCGTAACAGATTTACCGCCCGAAACAACAGCTCAAACAAATATAAGAACTAAAACTTTTACTGGAAAACTAGAAAAAAAAGAATTGAATAAAGCAGCTAAATTTTTTTATAAGAGAGGAGAAATAAGTTCTCCAAACTTTATAGAATTACCAGATTTAGAAAAACGTAAAATTAGGAGTAATGTTGCCACTGGAAAAACTCCGGGAAAATTTAGTAAAACTACAATGTTTGATCCTCTTAAAACATTTCAACAAAATAAAATTCTAAAACAATTCCCTAATGCAAATTTTGAATTATATAAATATGGGTTTAGTCAAGCAGCAGATCAACAAAAATTTGATGCTGTATACGATTTTGTAGAACGAGGTTATAAACCAGCTTTTCATAACGTTAAACAACTTCCAAAAAAAACTCAAAGTCTTATTGAGGAAGCTTTTGGAAAACAAATAGCAGACGCAGGTATTGATTTAAAATTCGGTCCAGGTAGAAAATTTGGAATTGCTACTAAAGAAAACGAACAATTATATAATATGGTTAGAAATTTTGTTGAAAATACAGGGAAAAAATATCCTTATGCGTTTAATTTTAGCAAGGATGAAAACTGGGTAATAGCTCAAATGCATAGGGCGTCTAAAAATAATCCTGCATATAAAATGCTTACTAATGATGCCGGTAGGATAATTGGTGTTTCTGAAAATGGTGTAAAATATTATCACGCTAATTCTAAAATTGGTAATCCTATTACTAATCACCCTGAAGCTGCAAAAATTTCTAAGTTTGTATCCGTTGCAAAAAATGCAAAAGCTAATATTCCACAATCTCTTATGAAAATGTTTCCAAAAGGTTTTGATACAAATTTAATAAGAAACGATAGAGCCTATACAGATTTATTACAATGGTTAGATAATTCACAAGGAAGAAGATTAACAAACAACGCTATTAATATTCACCATAGTGGAGCAGGTGGAGTAAGAGGTAATCCAGCTTTAGCAAAAGATTTACAATTATTAACAAGTCAGGATAATATAACTGCCGAAGTAATTAAAAATCAAATTTTAAATAATGATTTTTCTAGAGTGCAAGAATTAAAAGATAAAGGAATTAGATTAAATGTAGGCGGTAAACAATATGGTGCAGGTGTTGAAACTCCAAAACAAGGTTTAAGAAGAATTGAAACACAAGCTGGTACAAAATTAACAGAAAGATTAAAAACAGATCCCAAACTTAAAGGGTTTAAAAAATTTTTAGAACAAGATGTTGTTAAAAGATTTAGAGATGCTGGTATTCCATGTATCAAAGGTCAAGGAGGTCAGTGTACTTCAATCGTTGATTATCAAAAAGGATACAATAAAATTGTTCAAGAAGGAGCTGAAGGAAGTGCAGAAGCAATTAAAAAATTAGGAAAGTTTACAAAAGCAATGAGAGGAATTACAGGTGTTGCTAAGTGGACTGGTTATGGTCTGTTAGCTGAAGCAGGTTTTATGGTTCCATTTGCAGTTGGTGATTATGCTGCTGGTAAAAAATGGTCAAGAATTATTGGTAATGCAACTGATTATGGCTTTGGTCCTATCTTTGGTGAATCAGAACAAGAAGAATTTGAAGCAGCGCTTTCTAAAGGATCAGCGGCGCCACAAAGAAGAAATGTTATGGAACTTGGAGAAAGATTATATGGAATGGAACAACAAAAAGTTAATCCTGGTTATGGAAGAGTGGGTTATCGTAAAAGAGCAGAAGATGCTAGGCAAAATGTTTATGATGATACATTAGATCAATATTTGTTAAACATGCAACCATTTATAAGACCAAATCCTCAATTAGAAGCAGGACAGTTTTATGATCAAGGTTTAATGGATAAAGCAGAGCAAGAAGACATAGATGCTATGAATAAAATAAGGCAAGAAGATTTAATAAGACAAATACAAAGAGATATAAGAACGCCAATGGATTTTATGGCAGCAGGCGGCGGCATAGCTGAAATCAGAAGACCCAATGCAATTCCACCTGAAAGACAGGGGTTGCGTTCGATAATGATCGGTGATATGAATGACTAGGAGTATAAATGGCAGATATAGATAAAGGACTCCCGAACACACGTAAGCAAATTGATCTTCCTCTAGAAGAGGCAGCCCAAGTTGATGTTCAGGAAGAAATTGTAGAAAAAGGTCCAATTGAAGTTGTACCTGAAGAAGATGGTGGAGCGACAATCGACTTTGAACCGGGAGCTATAAATATACCGGGAACAGAATCACACTTTGATAATTTAGCAGACATTTTACCAGACGATGTATTAGAACCTATTGGAAATGAAATGGTCCAAAATTATATGGATTATAAATCTTCTAGAAAAGAATGGGAACGTTCTTATACAACAGGCTTAGATCTTTTAGGATTTAAATATGAAAATAGAACAGAACCTTTCCAAGGAGCTAGTGGTGCAACTCACCCAGTTTTAGCAGAAGCGGTTACACAATTCCAAGCACAAGCATACAAAGAATTATTACCAGCAGATGGTCCAGTAAGAACTCAAATTATTGGTGTTAAAAATCCGCAAACAGAACAACAAGCAACTCGTGTTAAAGATTACATGAACTATTTAATTATGGATCAAATGGAAGAGTACGAAGCAGAGTTTGATTCTATGTTATTTCATTTACCACTAGCTGGATCTACATTTAAAAAAATTTATTATGATCAAAATTTAGGAAGAGCTGTATCAAAATTTGTACCAGCAGACGATTTAGTCGTGCCGTACACTGCAACAAGTTTAGAAGAAGCAGAATCAGTTATACACACTGTAAAAATTTCAGAAAACGAATTAAGAAAGCAACAAGTAGGTGGTTTCTACAGAGATATAGAATTAGGCCCTCCAGGAATGGACCCTACTAATGATGAATTAAAGAAAAAGGAAAGAGAATTAGAAGGTACTAAGAAAACTGGCAGACAAGAATCAATTTATAATGTTTTAGAATGTCATGTTAATTTAGACTTAGAAGGTTTCGAAGAAGTCGGAGCAGATGGACAACCGACTGGAATAAAATTGCCCTACATAGTAACTGTAGAAGAAGGCAACCGATCAGTTCTTTCTATTAGAAGGAACTTTGCGCCCAATGATCTAAAGAAACGTAAAATCCAATATTTTGTCCACTTCAAATTTCTGCCAGGACTAGGATTTTACGGCTTTGGACTCATTCATATGATTGGCGGATTGAGTCGTACGGCAACGTCGGCTCTCCGTCAATTATTAGACGCTGGAACTTTATCTAATCTTCCTGCAGGTTTTAAACAAAGGGGTGTTAGAGTTAGAGATGAAGCATCACCAATACAACCAGGTGAATTTAAAGATGTAGATGCACCAGGAGGTAGTTTAAGAGATGCTTTTTTCCCTCTACCTTATAAAGAACCATCACAAACATTATTAAATCTTTTAGGTATTGTTGTTCAAGCTGGTCAAAGATTCGCGGCTATTGCTGATATGCAAGTTGGCGATGGAAATCAACAAGCGGCTGTTGGAACTACAATTGCTTTACTTGAAAGAGGCTCAAGAGTTATGTCTGCAATCCACAAAAGATGTTTTGCAGCTATGAAAGATGAATTTAAATTATTATCAAAAGTTGTTGCACAATATTTACCACCAGAATACCCATACGATGTTGTAGGTGGAGCTAGAAATATTAAACAAACCGATTTTGATGACAGAGTAGATGTTGTACCGGTAGCAGACCCAAATATTTTCTCAATGTCTCAAAGAATTACAATAGCACAAACACAATTACAAATAGCAACCAGTAATCCACAACTTCATAACATGTATCAAATTTATAGAAGTATGTATCAAGCAATTGGTGTAAAAAATATTGATGCAGTGTTACCACCACCTGCGCCAAATGCACCCAAAGATCCTTCTATGGAAAACATTGATGCATTAGGTGGAAAATCTTTCCAAGCTTTTCCTGGTCAAGACCACAGAGCTCACATAACTTCGCACTTAAATTTTATGGCAACTAATATGGTTAGAAATAATCCTATGGTTATGGCTGCGTTACAGAAAAATATTTTAGAGCACATTAGTTTAATGGCTCAAGAACAAATTCAATTAGAATTTAGAGAACAAATGCAACAAATGATGATGCTTCAACAGCAAGCTGCAGTTAATCCACAAGCTGCACAACAACTTCAACAGTTAAATCAACAACTTGAAGCAAGAAAAGCTGTGTTGATTGCTGAAATGACTGAAGAGTTTATGAAGGAAGAGAAAAGAATTACTTCTCAATTTGACCATGATCCATTATTAAAATTAAAAGCAAGAGAAGTAGACCTTAGAGCAATGGAAAATGAGCGTAAAAAGCGTTACGATGAATCAAGAGCCGATTTAGATAGAGCAAAATTAGTGCAAGGTAAAGAAATTCATGATGAAAAACTAGATCTAAATGAAGATCTTGCAGAAATGAGAGATGAGACTAGTATGGATAAAGCTTTACTAGCAGCAGATGTTAAGTTATACACTGATAAGCAAAAAAATAGGAGATAAAATATGGCTATAAACTATAAAAAAACAAAAAAGGTTTCAGTACCAAATCAGAATCTAGATTATGATTCACGAAGTAAAGCTAATGTTAAAAGAGCTAGAAACGTGATTTCACAAGGTGATACTGTTACTGTACAAGGTACGTATACACGTAAGCCTCAAAAAGCTACTTGGTATTAACATGTGGTTATCGGCAATTAAATTAGCCGTATCTGCTGGAAGTAAAATTTATGCTAACAAGCAGAAAACGAAGATGGCTATGTCAGAAGCACAGCTTATGCATGCGTCTCGTATGGCCGAAGGTAAGGAAGCTTACCAGGGAAAACTTTTAGAAGCCAGACAATCAGACTGGAAAGACGAGGCAGTTTTGATAATTCTCAGTTTGCCCGTGGTAATTTTGGCTTGGGCAGTCGTATCAGACGATCCGGGAGCCATGGACAAGGTAAAATTGTTCTTTGAGATGTTCTCGCAGCTTCCGTCATGGTTCACTAATCTCTGGATCCTTGTAGTCGCGAGTATTTATGGTATAAAGGGAACACAAATTTTTAGAAATGGAAAAAAATAATGTCAAAATATTTTAAAGCATTTAACTTTTTTAAAGGTAAAGTTTCACCAACTATTAAATCTGTTAAACCTAGTGTTGGACAAACTAAAATTCAAAAAGAACTTTCAAATATAAAAAAAGAAGGTAGAAAATCAGTAGGTAAAATAAAAAAAGACCATATGAAAACTATGGCTCCTTTAGATAAAGCTCACTCATCACTTCGTCAAAATATACAAAAATTAAAAGGTGAACCAGTAACTAAATCTGGTATATCAAAAGGAAAGGACATAAAAAAATGAGAAAATATTTTTCAGAAGGAAAAAAAGGTAAGTCAGGCAAAACGCCAACTACACCTAGAGAAAAAGCATTAGCAGCAAAGTATGGTAATAAAAAAGTAATTACTAGAGGAGATATTATAACTGCAGCTAAAGAAAAATCAGGCAAAAGAACAATGGCTATGGGAGGTGGAATGATGAGAAAAAAATTTGGTGGAGGCGGAAGTGATTCTTCTAAATACCACACAAAAAAAGACGGAACAAAAGCTAGAAAAGGTCTTTACTATTATATGAACAGAGCCAAAAAAAGAGGCACTAGTAAACCAGGTAAAGGATCTGTAACTGACAAAGCGTTAAAAAGATCAGCTAAGACAGCTAAGAAGGCATAATGAGAAGAAATAGGGAAAACCCTATAAGAAAAACCACTACAGGCAAAGGTGCAAACTACAGACCTACAAAGTCTGGAGCGGGCATGACTAAGAAGGGTGTCGCTGCCTATAGAAGAGCAAACCCTGGAAGTAAATTAAAAACAGCCGTGACTGGTAAAGTGAAACCGGGATCAAAAGCTGCTAATCGTAGGAAATCATACTGCGCAAGATCACTTGGACAACTAAAAAGGTCATCAGCAAAAACTCAAAACGATCCTAACTCACGAATAAGACAGGCACGGAGAAGATGGAAATGTTAAGTGCAATTAGAAACAGTAATAAATAGACTAATAAGGTTTATAAATACAAGACTACAAGCTTTATCTATAGCAGTCACATCGGGAAGTGTTGACAATATGGAGAATTATAAGTATATAATAGGACAAATAAATGCCTTAGAGGCAATAAAACAGGAACTCTCTAACCTGCTAGAAGATAAGGAGCAAAATGAGTCAAAAGGAACAGTCATCGATATTAACTCAAAAAACAAAAATTGAGTTACCCGACACATCATTAGTCGGAGTTAAAAAATCAGAAAAAAAAGAAGAATCAAAAATTCCACAACCAACTGGTTGGAGGCTTTTAGTTTTACCTTTTAAAATGAAAGAAAAAACTAAAGGCGGAATAGTATTGGCCGAAGCTACATTAGAACGACAACAAGTTGCTTCTCAATGTGGTTTGGTTTTAGCTATGGGATCTCAATGTTATAGGGATAAGGAAAGATATCCAGAAGGTCCATGGTGCAAGGTCAATGATTGGGTTATGTTTGCAAGATATGCAGGTAGCCGAATCAAAATCGATGGAGGGGAGATTCGTCTGCTAAACGACGATGAAGTGTTAGCAAAACTAGATAGTCCAGAGGACATCTTGCATGAGTATTAAACCATAGAGGAGGAAACTATGCCAGAAGAAGACAAGAAAACAGTAGATATAGATACTTCAGGACCTGAAGTGGATATTGATATTGAAGAAAAGAAAGACGAGTCGGTTGTAGAAACCGAAGCGCCGAAACAAGAAACAGAAAGCACGGAACAAGAAACAGTAACACAAGAACCAGAAAAAAAAGAAGATGAAAAACTAGAAGATTACAGCAAAGGCGTACAAGCTCGTATTTCTAAATTAACTAGAAAAATGAGAGAAGCAGAGAGAAGGGAAAAAGCTGCTTTAGATTATGCTAGAGGTGTAGAAGAATCTAGAAAAGCATTAGAGAAAAGGTTTGAAAAAACTGATTCTGCTTATGTTAAAAAATTTGAGACTAGTATTAAATCAGGTTTAGAATCTGCAGAAAAAGAACTTGCTGCAGCTATTGAATCTGGTGATGCCAAATCTCAAATAGAAGCTAATAAGAGAATTGCAGCTCTCGCATTTGAGAATGCAAAACTTAAAGAAGCACAAGAAGGTCGAGAGATAAAACAACAAGCACAGGCCGAGAAACCTGTAAACTTGGCTCAAGGCGAAACTAATATTCCTTCTACTGATGATCCGATTAATCCGGATCCAAAAGCTGAATCATGGGCTGCTAAAAACTCATGGTTTGGAACAGATAGAGCGATGACTTATACCGCTTTTGAGATACACAAGGACTTAACTGAAAGAGAAGGTTATGATCCTAGCTCTGACGAGTATTATGCAGAAGTTGATAAAAGAATAAAAGTTGACTTCCCGCATAAATTTGGTACAACTAATGAAAAGCAAACGACCGCCCCTGTTCAGACAGTGGCTTCAGCTAATAGAAGCGTAAAGCCTGGTCGCAAAACTGTGAGACTCACTTCTTCACAGGTAGCAATAGCTAAAAAATTAGGAGTGCCACTTGAAGAGTACGCAAAACAACTAAAAATCACGAAGGAGGCGTAAAATGGAAAAAGATAAAAAAACTTCTCGTGCGAACCAAACACGGTCAAAATCTGAAAGACCAAAAGTGTGGGTTCCACCATCATCTCTAGATGCACCCCCTGCACCTGATGGATTCAGGTATAGATGGATTAGAGCAGAGAGTGTTGGTTTCCAAGACACTAAAAACATAGCTTCTCGAATTAGAGAAGGTTATGAGTTAGTACGTGCCGAGGAAGTCGAAAACGCATCTGACTATCCAGTCCTCGATGAGGGCAGATACAAGGGAGTGATTGGGGTTGGTGGCCTTCTACTTGCGAAGGTACCAATCGAGATTGCGCAGCAACGTCAAGACTATATGACAAGACGTCATGCAGAACGAAGCGATGCCGTAGAAAACGATCTTATGAAGGAGCAGGATGAGAGAATGCCAATCAATGTTGAAAGGCAATCTCGTGTAACCTTCGGTGGTACAAAGAAAAGTTAATTTTTTAACTATTCTCGGGATAACAACCAATTCCCTACTATCGATTTAAATCAACCCGTCTATGGGAAACTATAGACACAAGGAGTAATAACTATGGCAAATAGTAATACACAAGGATTTGGTTTGATCCCAGCAGGTACGATCGGTTCAACACCGGCTACATCTGGACAAGGCAAATACTTAATAGATGCTGCGTACGACGCTGATCTATTCCAAGGCACTGCAGTGCAGAGCAAAGTGGGATATATCAAAACTGCGCAAGCGGCTATCACAAATACATGTATTGGTGTGTTGAATGGTATTTTCTATAACGCGGCAACAACTTTGAAGCCGACGTTTGCGAATTTCTACAACCAACCAATTACTCCAGCTAATAGTGAAGACATTACTGCATTCGTAATGGATAATCCTAGCCAACTTTTTGTTGGTGCGATCGATGCAGCGGCAGCTCAAGCAGAATATGGTAAAACATATGGCTTAACTGTAACTGCAGCGGGATCAGACACTTCTGGTCAATCCAGCTCGACATTAACGTATTCAACTAGACATGCTACTAACAACCAATGGAGATTACTAAGATCTGCAGAGGACCCGTCAAATGACACAAGCGCCGCTTATAGAAGCGTCGTGGTCGCTCACAATCTTAATCAGTACTTCACTGGTGCAGTAACATGGCAATAATAGGAGCAAATAGACTATGGCAATATCACGATCACAGCTAGTTAAAGAACTAGAACCAGGCCTAAATGCACTATTTGGGCTGGAATATAAAAGGTATGAAAATCAGCACGCTGAGATTTATACTACAGAGTCATCTGACAGAGCTTTCGAAGAGGAAGTAATGTTATCTGGCTTTGCAAACGCACAAGTGAAAGGTGAAGGTGCAGGCGTATCTTTTGACGAAGCACAAGAAACTTTCACAGCTCGTTACACTCACGAGACCATTGCTTTAGCGTTCGCAATCACTGAAGAAGCGATTGAGGACAACTTGTATGACAGGATTTCTTCTCGTTATACAAAAGCTTTAGCAAGATCTATGAGCAATGCTAAACAAGTAAAAGCAGTACAACCTTTAATAAATGGTTTGCCTTCAACAGCAACATTTAAATCAGGTGATGCAAAAGCATTGTTTACAACAAACCACCCTACAGTAGCAGGTACTTTTTCAAATACCTTAACTACTCAGGCTGATTTGAACGAAACTTCGTTAGAACAATCTCTTATCGACATCGGTAAGATGACTGACGAGAGAGGTCTTAAAGTTGCAGCAAGAGGAGTGAAGATGATTGTTCCTTCGGAAAACCAGTTTAACGCTGAAAGACTTATGAAGTCTGCAGGCAGAACTGGAACAGCTGATAACGATATAAACGCAATCGCGTCTATGGGTATGATTCCTCAAGGATATAGAGTGAATAACTACCTAACTGACAGTGATTCGTTTTACATTGTTACAGATGTACCAAACGGAATGAAAATGTTCAGCAGAGCTCCATTGACAACTGCAATGGAAGGTGATTTCGACACTGGCAACGTAAGATACAAAGCTAGAGAAAGATACTCATTTGGAGTATCAGACCCTAGAGGTATCTATGGCGTTGAAGGTGCGTAATTAAACCTAATTTATGTGGCGGGACACAGTTCCGCCACATTTATCAAATAGAAAGGCAGAAATGAGAAAATTCCTAGTAAAAATCAGTGCATATAGTTATTTCGCTAAATTTGAAGTGTTAGCGGAAGATAATGTTGAATCTATTGAAAATTCAATAGTTGACAAACTAGGAGATAAGAGTATAAAGTGGGAGTATCTTGGAGAAATGCACGATCCCAAGGTAAACAGAATAACCTATGAGGAGGTTATAGATGGTACAAGACCTGTACAAACAAAAAAGGTCCTTGGAGTTGAGGTGGCAACTGGAGTATGAACAAGAAGGTAGATATACTCTGGATATGGTTAGAATTGATGACAAAATTAGAGAAGTCATCACTGACATTAAACTTGAAGAGGCCAAAATTGCAAATAAACAAAATGCAATTGAAGATGCTGCTGCCCAAGTTTCTGTGGCTACTTAGATAAACGCCACATCGCTGAAATCGTATATTTCTGTAAGGATACCTTGCACTTCATTAAAATTTCATATATAAATTAATCACTATACAATTAATTAGAATACTGACGAGTATAGTCGACGGCCTAGAGACAGTATTCGGAAAACTAGGAGGATATAATTATGGCAAACACAACGTTTAATGGACCGGTACGTTCGGAAAAAGGTTTCCAAGTGGCAACCAAAAATACGACAACTGGTGCAGTAACAACTAGAATGAGTTCAGGCATGCCTGACTTAACTGGTTTATCAAAAGCAGATGTAGCAACAGGTGCTAGTTTAACATTAGCAGCAGACACTATATCAATCGTAAACTACACAGGTGCGGCTGCAGCAGGTTGCACATTACCTGCAGCAACAGCAGGAACAGTGGTTGTTTACATGCAAGCAGTTGACACAACTGGTGGAACTAACACCCTAACTTTTGATGCAGCTGGATCTGATGTTTGGGCTACTGGTTCAGTTATTGAATCAAGATCAGGTGGAGAAGCAGATATTGACGTTTCAGCAGCAAGTGAAACTCAATTAGTTTTTACAGCAGCTAACGCAACAACAAACTTGTTAACTGTTGGTGGACAAATTGCTTTCATTTGTTACGAAGACGGTACGTGGCACATCGCATCATCATTAGCTAGAGAAACAACTCAAACTACTGGTGCATTTGCATTTGCATCGTAATAAATAAATTAACTCGGGACGCCTGGTAATGCAGGCGTCCTTTAAAAGGAGGACAAAAACATGGCAGACACAGTATTAAATTCAACTGTATTTGATGGAACTAAAAAACTTATCACTCACTACAATGTAGTTTCTGATTCAAGTGGAGGCACAACTAAAATAGTTGAAGTTGCTAATTTACAATATTCTCGTGGTGGAACAGTAGGCTCAGCTTGTACTAAAGTTAGATTAGTTAAAATTAATTTTAACGTTTCTATAACAGCACCAGTAGACGCTATTAGATTAGCATGGGATGCTGACACAGACGTAGTGTTTCAAACACTAGCGGGTGAAATGGCTTTTGATTACACAACTTTCGGTGGATTAAAAAACACTGAAGCAACTGGATACACTGGAGATGTTAACTTAACATTACCAGCTTGTTCAAATGGAGACACCGGCACAGTAGTTTGTGAATGGATTAAAGTTTACGACTAGGAGGTTAGATGGCTAACACTACTTCTGGTACTGCTACATTCGGTAAAACTTTTTCTATTGATGAAATAATAGAAGAAGCTCACGAACGTATTGGCTTACAAAATGTAGCTGGGTATCAACTTAAAACAGCTAAAAGAACTCTAAATCTTTTATTTCAAGAATGGGGAAATAGGGGTATTCACTATTGGGAAATAGCGAGTACAAATATTGACCTTATTGAAGGGCAAGCTGAATATAAATTTTATAGATCCAGTGATGATGGCACAAGTGCTACTTCAACACCTTCTGGTATTTATGGAATGTCAGATGTTCTTGAAGGACAATTAAGGTCTAATAGAACTCAAACAACACAATCAGATAGTCCAATGACAAAAGTAGATAGATCTACTTATGCAGGTTTTTCAAACAAACTTTCTAAAGGGACACCAGCTCAATATTGGGTTCAAAGATTTATTGATTATGTAAGTGTCAGTGTTTATCCAACACCAGATTCTACAAATGCATCTAAAGATATGCATATCTATTATATAAAAAAAATTCAAGACGTTGGAGATTATACAAATGCGAGC
>Ga0209348_1000955_pt1 | contig 14496 bp, 20 predicted proteins | sample ETNvirenome_2_30_FD_184065 | JGI IMG/M metagenome (GOLD analysis project Ga0209348, IMG submission 184065) | Marine viral communities from the Pacific Ocean - ETNP_2_30 (SPAdes) (version 2) | ecosystem: Environmental > Aquatic > Marine > Oceanic | place: Pacific Ocean | collected 2013-06-22 | reverse complement strand
TGTAGTTGGTAATGAAGTTTAAAATTAAAAGCGAGGCGACATCTGTCGCCTCGCCTCGCTCGGTATCTCGTAAGTTGAATGGTAATAAAGCACAGAAGAAAGCTACACAGGAGATGGAACTACTGGTGAAAAAACTAACAGATGCATTGGGTGAAGATGTACAACTAGAGGTTGAACCAAATATTAGTATAAGCGATTTATTTAAAGATAAAAAAAAGTTAAATTAGCTATTGCAATAACTATGGGATTTGATAAGACAAGCAAGTATTCATAAGAATACATAACTTAACAAAGAGGTAAAAATGCCAAATGCAATAAAGAGAGTTAAGCAAGAAGAAAAAAAAGTTATTCTTGCATATGCTCAATTAAAGCTAAAAGCAAATAGACTATCTAAAGAGTTGGACACAATGAAACAGAATGTTGTTGATGTGTTCGAGAGGTCTAATCAAAACTTAATTATTGTTCAAGATGAACATGGCAATAATTATGGACTACAAAAAATAAATCGTAAGAGAAAGAAATTTGAAACAGCAAATTTCAAGATTGCTCACAATGATTTATTCAACAAGTTCTGTACTGAAATAGAATATCAAGAGTACAAAGCAATAGGGAGTGATGCTGATGCCCAACAATAGTTTAATCAACATTGCTCAAGTATTAGCAAATAGAGTTGGCGAGAAATCGCCAACCCAACTATCTGATATGCTTATTAATAATGGCGCAAAGAAACAACTCAACTATGAGATTATGTTCCAACTATTAATGGGTGAATGTGAAAAACATATATTAGAGAATGTAGGCAACCCAACTGTTGACGAGTTTAAAAATAATATACTGACTAAATTCTCAACATTGGTACAGCAACTACACCCAACTGACGAAGAATAAACCAACAGCGTAGCCACTAGCGTGGCTACGCCACCACCACGCCTTAGAAGGCTCTTAATCTAAAACAACCTGCTTTTTTAAAAACCAACAACCCACAGCGCGTTGCCTGGACTGGTTGCTGGAGCGAAACGCTTTACAAAGCAATATACATAAATATACTAGGGTCCCAAACGGTATGAATTTAGAAAATCTTACAACAGATGAAATAAAAGATATAATTCTGCAAAAGCAATTGCAGTGGATCAAGTTATGCCAGGATAATTTTATTATTTTTGCAGAGACTGTGTGGGAAGATTTTATTTATAGAAAAACAAAGGACCCAAAGAAATATGGGCACCATCAAATAATTGCTGAATCTTTTAAAGATATTGCTGACGGTGATGCAAAGAGGCTCATCATTAATATGCCTCCTAGGCATACTAAATCTGAATTTGCATCTTATCTTTTTCCTGCTTGGTATATTGGAAAGTATCCTAAGAAAAAAATAATGCAGGTATCACACAACGCTGAACTTGCATCAAGATTTGGTAGTAAGGTTCGTAATCTAATGAACACCGCAGAGTACAAACAAATTTTTGGAAACGTAACATTAAGAGAAGACTCTAAAGCAAAAGGACGTTGGGAAACAAATCATGGTGGTGAATATTTCGCAGCAGGTGTTGGAGGTTCCATTACAGGTCGTGGTGCAGATTTATTAATTATAGATGACCCGCATACAGAACAAGACTCAATGTCAGACTCAGCTATGGATAGAGCGTATGAGTGGTATAGTTCAGGACCCAGACAGCGTTTACAACCTGGTGGTCGTATCCTAGTTGTCATGACCCGGTGGGCGGTAGACGATCTTACTGGAAGGCTCATCAAGGCACAAACAGAACCAAAGGCAGATAAATGGGAAGTGATAGAGTTCCCTGCGATTTTACCAAACGACAAACCTGTGTGGCCAGAGTATTGGTCTAAAGAGGATTTAGACGGTGTCAAAGCTTCTATCTCAATGAAGAACTGGAATGCACAGTATATGCAGGACCCTACTTCAGAGGAGGGAGCAATCATTAAACGTGAATGGTGGCAACCGTACAACGAAGAACATCTTCCAAAATTATTACATGTAATACAAAGTTATGATACTGCATTCTCTAAAAAAGAATCTGCAGACTACTCAGCGATTACCACGTGGGGGATATTTGAACCTGTAGAAGGCTATGAGAAATGTATAATACTTTTAGATGCAATGAAGGGTAGGTACGATTTTCCAGATCTTAAAAATGTAGCTTTAGAGCAATATCAATATTGGGAACCGGAAACTGTAATCATTGAGGCTAAAGCTTCAGGACAGCCCCTGATACACGAGCTAAGACGAGCAGGTATACCTGTAATAGATTATGTGCCTGCAAGAGGTAGAGACAAGCATACACGTATAAATAGCTGTGCACCTGTCTTTGAGTCTGGTATGGTTTTTGCACCTACAGATGAGCATTTTGCACAAGAGGTTATTGAGGAATGTGCAGCATTTCCCAATGGTCAGTATGACGACTATGTAGACAGTATGACCCAAGCTGTGTTAAGATATCGGCAAGGTGGATTTGTAAGTACCTATTCTGATGATTGGGATGACCCACCAATAAAATTAGAAAAGGAATATAAATATTATTAGGAGATATTATGGAACCAGATAGTGGACCTTTAAGAAGAAAAATGAGAAAAAAAGTTACTGGCAGAACAAGTGCTAGAAAACCTGGAAAACCTCCTAGACCTCTTGAAAGAAATACAATTGGAAAACCTAGAAACCCGAAGCTTAAACTTGAGAGACCAGCAGGCTCAAAGCCAAGACCTGGTGTTCCTCAACGAATGAGAAATCAACCTCAAGCTAAATTAACATTCTTAGACATTGCAAAAAAAGTTGTAGGAGAAGGAGGATCACCTAAGTTGAAAACAGATCAAGATAGATATAATAGAATAGTAAACACTTTAACTGGTTCAGTAAGAAATAGACCAGGTGACTTTGCTATGAAAAAAACAGGAGGAGTTATGAAAAAAATGTTAACTGGTGGACAATCTAAAATTGCAGCTAAAGCTCCACCGACTAATAAAATAGATGAAAAAGATTTTGCTGTCCTAAGAGCTGAAAAAGCAAAAGGTAGAGGTCAAGGTTTACAAGATGAGAAAATGAAACCAGGCAAAGTTATGAAAGCTAGAAGAGGTAGATTTACTAAAGACCAAAAGAAAAAATACCCAGGTTTAGCTAAAGCTGGATCAGTAAATGAATTTTTAAAAAGAAGAAAACAATTATCAGGCACTGGCACATTTGGTTTTAGTGAAAAAATGAAAGCACAGGAGCAAGGTTTAATTGATAAAAAAACTGGAAAAGGTAGAGCAGATTTAATGAAAAGAGCAAAGTCTGTTAAGTTTGGTAAAAGACTTCTTATTCCAATTGCAATTGGTATCGCTGGTGTTCAAGCTTTGAAATCAAAAATGAAAAAGAAAAAAGAAGAACCTAAGAAAAAAATGGGTGGTGGCATGATGAAAAAATATGCAGAAGGTGGCTTAACGGCACCAGAGCAAGCTAGAAGAAAAGCTTCACCATCATTAGGACAAATGGCAAGAAAAATTAAAGGAAAAGAAGATTCATCAGTGACACTTGCTAAATTTATGAAATCTAAGGTTGATGCATTAAACGAAAGTGTAACAGCTGGAGGAATGAAAAGAGAAAGAGTTACTCAAGGTTCAAGAAAGAGAAGAAAAGAAGATTTTATAAAAGATGTTGCAGCTGGTAAATATAAAAAACCAAATAAGGATGCAGCTTATTATAAAAGTATTGGTCTAACTGGTGAACGTGGAGATAAAGCAGTGAAAGGTTTTTTTGCACCAAAAAAATATATGGGTGGTGGCATGATGCAAAGACCAATGGGCATGATGAAAAAAGGTCAAATGGTTAAGGCCCGTGGTGGCGGAATGGCGAGAACAAAACCTACTAAAATGTTCTAGGAGGGACTATGTCCCTAAAGGGTCTTTTAAAATTTGGTCAGAGATTGCTGAGAGGTAGAAAAGAATCAGCGACACCGACCACTGGACAACAAACAAAATTATTAACTTACGAAGGTAAAGGCTCACAGGCCACCGGACAAGAACTTGCTCGACAAGAAATTAAAAACCCACCACTAGTTCTTAACAAAACGGAATCGTTACACATGGGAGATAAAACAGCTCCTGCGTTTGGATCTTCTACATATGATTGGGTGATGAGAAAAGGTCGAGGTCAATACACTGCTGACGAATGGGTAGATCATCTGACATCTACAAGAAAAGAAAATTTTGAAATCTTTGGCAAACCAGCAACAAGATTAGTGCGGGGTGAAAAAAGATTTAAATACGATCAAGGGCCGTTTGCTGGAAAAGAAGTTACGATTAACAAAGAAGAGTTATTTGATTCTAATGTAGCAATTTTTGATGCTGGCGGTAATTTAACAGGTGGTCTTCTTTATGCTGCAAAACAAACAGGTGATAAATTAGATGCTAACACGATCGGTAATATGATTAAAATGAATCCTGTTAATAGACTAAAACCAACAGAATTTGGTTTGCCTGCGGGTGCTAAAGAAAATTTTTTAAAAAAAAGTGAAAGTGTTAAACAACAGTTAGAAGCATTAAAACAAAAATATATAAATAATGATAACATTGTTAATAGTATAGACGAAATAAATTATCAACTTAAAGGGTTAGATGATACTCTAGGCACAAGATCTTTGACAAATGTAACAGGTGAATTAAAAGATTTACGTAATAATCCTTTCCTTACTGCTGACGCTAAAAAAAATATTAATAAAATAATAGGTGAGCTAGATGAGGCTGTGAGACCATTAAAAAATAAGAAGACATATTATCAAGGTGAAACAAGCTACACTTTGCAAGGTGGTAAAGATTATAGAGAAGTTGTTTTTAATTTAGATGAAGCAATCCCAACAAATCAAACTGCTTTGAAAGAAGGGGGCCACTTTGCTGATACAGGTTTGAAAAATCAAATATATCATTTACGATACGATACTAGATTTACGCCAGATGGGAAAAAAGGATATCTTATTCACGAAATACAATCTGATGTAAACCAAAGAGTTGCTAAAAATTATACTAAGGCACAGATGTTGTCAGGTGAAATTAGAGCTAATCCATTCAATGCAGATATTGAGATGGCAGCTTTATCAAATCAAAGATTTAATATTTTAAGACAAATAGAAGATGGTATTGCAAAACAGGACAGTACGAAGGTTTTGGCATTACAATCGAACTTAAAAAATGTATTAAAAAAAATTGAAAAGATGCAAACAAGAAGAGGTACCAAAGAAGATTATTTTCCTTTGGTTGAAGCTGATGCCTACGGTGATCATGCTTTAAAATATTTGGTACAAAAAGCAGCAAGAGAGGGTGTAGATTTTGTAGCTGTTGCTCCATTTAACAAACTACATTTTAGACAAGGATACAAAGCAGGTAATGAAAGATTTTATGGTTATCCATCAGGTAAAGGAATTGATAATAAGGGTAAAGCGGTTATGCCAGATCTTATGAAAAAACTAAGTAGACTTTACTCTACAAAAGCAGGTTCACAAAAATTAACTTTATCAGATCCAAAACTACCTTATAAAAAAGTTAGCTCTGATGCTTTTAAATACCCTGATAAAAAAGGAGCTAAGGTAATTAAAAGTAATTATCATGAAGAAGCTGTAAAAGATCCAAAAAAAGGATACAAACTTATTTTAGAAAATGACCCAAGGTTGTATTTTGATGCTTTTGCGATTAAGGTAGTCCCTGCAATGAGAGGTACACAAAAAACCTACAAGAGAACAGGTGGACTTGTGGTAGATATATTTAAACCTATGAGGTACAATAGACCATGGCTGTAGAAAAGAACGAAGAAATTATATCAGAAGACGCTAAAATTGAAGAGGTTGTTGAGCAACCAGAAGGTTTACCTATTGATGTGCAAGTTGAGGGTGAAGAGGATGTTGAAGAAAGACCTCAAGATGATTTCAATTCAAATTTAGCAGAAAATATGGATGAGAGAACATTGAGAGAAATGTCCTCAGAATTAATTGAAGAATATAAAAAAGATAAAGTTTCTAGAAAAGATTGGGAAGATGCATACATTAAAGGTTTAGATCTCTTAGGGACTAAATACATTAATGTTACTAGACCTTTTAAAGGTGCATCTAATGTTACTCACCCTATGTTGTCTGAGGCAACCACACAATTTCAGGCACAAGCTTATAAAGAATTAGTTCCTTCAGATGGTCCTGTAAGAACTCAAACAATAGGTTTAAAAACACCAGCTATTGAGCAGCAAGCAGAACGTGTAAAAGAATACATGAATTATCTTCTTATGGAAGAAATGGAAGAGTACACAACTGATATGGATCAAATGTTATTTTATTTACCACTCTCAGGATCTACTTTTAAAAAAGTGTATTATGATGAATTATTAGGTAGACCAGTATCTAAATTTATTCCTGCTGAAGATATAGTTGTACCCTACTATGCATCAGATTTAAAAGATTGTGAGAGAATAACTCATGTAATTAAAATGACAAAAAATGAAGTTATTAAAAAACAAGCCGCAGGTTTTTACAGAGACATAGAATTAACTGAGGGTTCTACAGAACAAGACCAATTATCAAAAAAAATTAGTGAGCTCGAAGGAGTAAAAAGCACAGGTAGTGATTATTTACACACAATATTAGAAATGCATGTAGACTTAAATTTAGATGATTATGAGAATTTTGATGACAAAGCAAAAAAAATTAAAATACCTTATGTAGTAACGATTGATGAGGGGTCAGGAGAAATTTTATCTATTTATAGAAACTACGCTCCTGGAGATTTAAATTATTCTAGAGTAGAATTTTTTGTACACTATAAATTTTTACCTGGTCTTGGGTTTTATGGTTTTGGTTTGACTCACATGATAGGTGGTTTATCGACAGCTGCCACACAAGCATTAAGACAATTGATTGATGCAGGTACTCTAAAAAATTTACCAGCAGGTTTTAAATCTAGAGGTATAAGAGTTAGAGACGATGACCAGCCAATACAACCAGGAGAGTTTAGAGATGTAGATGCACCAGGCGGAAACATCAGAGATCAATTTTTCAACTTACCTTTCTCAGAGCCGAGTGTAACTTTATATAATTTACTCGGCTTTGTGGTACAAGCAGGGCAAAAATTTGCAGCAATCACCGATTCAAATATAGGTAATGATGTCCAAAACAGAGCTGTTGGAACTACTGTTGCATTAATGGAACGTGGTTCACGTGTTATGAGTGGTGTTCATAAACGTTGTTATTACGCAATGAGATTAGAATTTAAAATTTTATCAAGAATTTGTGGAGAATTTTTACCACCTGAGTATCCATATGATGTTTACGGTGGACCAAGACAAATAAAATCTTCAGATTTTGATGGAAGAGTAGATATTTTACCAGTTGCTGATCCAAATATTATGTCCATGGCACAAAGAGTAACACTTGCACAAACACAATTGCAAATCGCATCATCAAATCCACAGATTCATAATATTCATGAAGCTTACAGAAGAGTTTATGAGGCCTTAGGAACTAAACAAATTGAAACTTTGTTGAAACCTGCCCCAAAACAGCCAGAACCAATGGATCCTGCAAAGGAAAATGCACGTGCTCTACAAATGAGATTGCTTACAGCCTTTGAATTTCAAGATCATGATGCTCACATATCTGCACACATGGCTTTTATGGCAACACGGATGGTTCAAATAAACCCACAAGTGTATGCTTTGTTGCAATCACACGTTTCTGACCACATTTCTTTTAAAGCAAGGGCAGAAGTTAATGCATCTATGGCACAAAATCCACAAATGGTGGAGATGCAACAAGCAGATCCAGAACAATTTGCAATTATGTATGATGCAGAGGTAGCAAAAAGGGCTGCACAGATAACTTCAGAGCTTGCACAAACAGAAATGCAGGCAAATGCTGCCAAACAAGATCCATTAGTAAGAATAAAACAGCAAGAAGTTGATTTAAGAGCTATGGATATGCAAAGAAAAGCAGAAGAAACACAATTTAAACAAGATCAAGAAAATAAAAGAGCTGCTGACAGATTAGAATTCGATTATGATAGATTAGCAACTCAAGATCAGCAGTCTGACGAAAGATTAGAAGTTGCAAGGGAGAAAATAAATGCAAAAAACTAAGAGAGGACTAAGCGGTGGTATTAAATCAGGGCCACCTCCAAAATCAGGACCAAATCCACAAGGTCTGAAAGCAGGGGGATGCCCACATAGAGAACCAGGAGCTAAATCTGATATCAAAGGAATTAAAGATATACAAATTACCGGAAAAAAGTTCATCGGTTTACGATAATTTACCAGAAAACGAAAAAATTCTTTTTTTAGCTGGTGTTTTTGACGGAGAGGGGAGTTTTGGTATTTGGTCTAAGCTTAAAACCAAAAAATATTTTGCTTGTTCCGTTGAAATGACTGATAAGGACATGGTTAAAAGATTTCATGATTTTTTTGGCGGGGCTTTTTACCTTTGTAAACGAAGAAAAGAACATCATAAAGACACTTGGCGTTGGCGGATTAATGGTAAGGGGGCTTTAAATACAATTGATAAAATGATAGATTATTTAAGTAAGAGACGTAAGGAGAAATTTAAAAATGTGGTTCAGTGCCTTAAAATTAGGATTAAACGCAGCTAGTCATATCTATAAAAAGAAACAAGAAACTAAAATGGCTATGGCGGATGCACAACACATGCATGCCGCTAAAATGGCTAAGGGTGAAACTGAATACGCGGGTAAGTTATTAGAGGCTAGACAATCGGACTGGAAAGACGAATTCGTGTTGATCGTATTAACGCTCCCGATTTTAGTGATCGCATACGGAGTCTTCAGCGAGGATCCGGCAGCGTCTGAAAAAATAAAAGAATTCTTTGTACAATTTCAACAGCTCCCTACGTGGTTCACAAATTTGTGGATCCTTGTCGTTGCGAGTATATATGGTATAAAGGGAACACAAATATTTAGAGGAGGAAAAAAATAAATGACTAAACTATGTCCAAGAGGTAAAGCGGCAGCGAAAAGAAAATTTGCCGTGTACCCATCAGCGTATGCTAATGCCTACGCTTCAAAAATATGTGCAGGAAAAATTAAAGACCCATCAGGTGTAAAAAGAAAAGATTTCAAAGGACCTAAAAAAGCAGTTCTAGGTGCCCTCATAGGTTTTGGTGCAGCAGCTGCGGGTAAAAAATTTTTAAAAAAGAAAAGTTCTAAGATGCTAGGCATGGATAATATTAAGCCAGGAGAAACAGTTGCTGAACTTTACAAGAAAAAAATGCAAGGCACTCAAGGTCCGATTAGAACTATGAACAAAGGTGGCGGTGCTGACATGAGTAAAGTGAAAACAAAAAAAGCAGGACCAGCAGGTGGTATCAAAAGAAATAGAAAACCAAAAACTATGCTTGATAAAAAAGGTTTTCAATTAAAATATCCAAACAGAGGATCTCAACCTGGTAATCCAGTTGTTATGTATAGCGTTAAAAAAGGTGGTTTAACTGCTGAATTAAATAATCCTGCAAAAGGTTACACTAAGGGTGGAATGTCTGATTATTACAAAGATTTAATGTAATGCAAAAAAATATCCAGTACATGAAAGAGGGAGGCCTAAAGAAATGGTTCTCTCAAAAATGGGTGGATATAGGTTCAAAGAAAAAAGGTGGAGGATTTAGAGAATGTGGAAGAAAATCTGCAAGTGGATCAAAAAGAAAATACCCCAAATGCGTGCCTGCTGCAAAAGCCGCCCGAATGACAGACTCGCAAAGGCGTTCTGCGGTTGCAAGGAAGAGAAGTAAAGCACAAGGTGTTGGTGGTAAACCAACAAATGTAAAAACGTTTGCATAATACTTAAAAATTCTTATAGTCACCATATGCGTGACGTAATCTTAAAAGCTTTAGAAGATAAATATAATGCCGATATATCAGAGGCAGAAGCAAATCTTAAAGTATATCTTGAAAATCCTGTTGGAGTCGCAGAACACCCAGATGTCGTAATAGAAGCCGATAAACTTGTTGCAAAAATTGCAGAAGCAGAGGATAAGCTTGGTATATTAAAAGAATTTAATGATTGAAGGCGATAGTATAGAATATGATTTAATCGAAAAGATTTGCGATCTTATCATGAGTGAAAATCCTTTTACTTGCGAGATTGGTGTAAGGCTAGGTAAAGGTTCACATACAATATTAGAATCACTAAAACATAAAAACCATTGGCACATAGGCATAGATCCATATGGTGATATTAATTATGATCATTTTGATAAAGATTCTACTGTGCAACACACAAGTGGTATTTCACCTACTTATCCTAACTCAATGAAGACAACTTTACTTCAAAATTTGCATTTTGATAATTTTACGTTATTTCAAATGAGTGATGATGATTTTATGTCTAGGTTTAGTGATGGTGTGCCGATTTATAAAAATGAAAGAATTATCAGAAACGACTATGACCTTGTATTTCTTGATGGTCCACACAAAACAATTGATGTGCTCAAAGAATTAATTTTTTTTGGTGAAAGATTAAACAAAAAGGGTTTTATTGTTTTAGATGATTATGAGTCTTACAAATCTCCGATGTGCGTGCAGGTAGCTGAACTACTTAATATAAAACCAATGCATATTGGTAAAAACAAAATAGTTTTAAGAAAGTATTAATGGATTTAAATACAATATCTTTACTTCAAAATTTAATAAGAAAAAGAATAGAAAGGTGTAAAGAATCTGCTATATATAGTGTTGACACTATTGAAGAACTACAATATGTTAGAGGACAAATCAAATCATTAGAAGATTTGCAACAGGAACTTAAAGACCTGCTGAACAAACAGGAGTTAGAAGATGACAATGTCCACGGTAAAACCGAAACGGACTGACCAGAAACTATCAGACTCGTATAAACCCGAGGAAGAAGTTCAAACAGTCTTAGATCCCAAATCAATAGACGATAAATTATTAGAAAGACTACCTACACCTACAGGTTATAGACTGCTGGTGCTGCCTTATGCAGGACCCAAAAAGACTAAGGGTGGAATTATTCTTTCTGATCAAACTGCAGAAACAATTCAGATGACAACAGTCTGCGGTCTCGTTCTTAAAATGGGTAATCTTTGTTATAGAGACAAAGACAAATTTCCGTTAGGGCCTTGGTGCAAGCTACACGAATGGATAATATTTAGTAGGTATGCTGGTTCAAGATTCAAGATAGATGGTGGAGAGGTTAGAGTGTTAAATGACGATGAAGTCATTTCAACCATAAAAAATCCACGAGATATTTTGCACCATTACTAAGGAGGTTAAATGGCGGAAGAAAACAAGATTCCTGAAGTGGAATTAGACACTGATGGAGTGCAAGAACAATCAATTGAAGTTAATCAAGAGGTAAAAGAACCTGAAGTTACGGAAATCAAAAAAGAAGACGTAGATTTAGGATATACTGAACATTCTGATAAGAGAACCTATGAAAAGAAAAAAGAACATGGAGATGATATTTCTTATGAGAATGAAAGAGAGCAAAAACTAGAACAATCAGAAGAAGATAAAGGAGAACTTGAAGATTATTCTGACAAAGTTCAAAAACGTATAAAAAAACTTACTTTTCAGATTAGAGAAGCAGAAAGAAGAGAAAAAGCTGCTCTAGAATACGCAAAAGGAATAAAAGACAAGTATGATACTGTTGACAAAAAATTAGATGAAACAGATACAAACTATCTAAAACAGTATGATGCAAGGATTGATTCTGAAAGGGATAAAGCAAAAAACAATCTAAAAATAGCTTTGGAGGCACAAGACGCTGAGCAGATCATGGAGGCAAATGATCAGTTGACTAAACTTGCTGTCGAAAAAGAAAAAGTTTCAATGTCTCTTGGAGAAAAAGAGGCAAAGAAAAAGGAAGCTGAGTCACAACCATCTCAACCTGTTGAACAACCACAGGCACCGATCAGTCCACGAGCTCAAAAATGGGCAGAAGAAAATGATTGGTTTGGGTCTGACAGAGTTCTCACTGGTGCTGCTATGAGTATACATGATGATCTTGTAGGGCAGGGAATTGACGGAGAAAGTGACGAGTATTATAATCAAATAAACAAACGTATGAAGGAATATTTCCCTCAGAAGTTTGCCGAATCTTCTACTGAAGAATCACCAAAAGCTACACCCGTCCAAAACGTAGCTTCTGTTAGTAGACGATCAGGTGGACGCAAGTCTGTGAAGCTCACCAAATCACAGGTAGTTATCGCTAAGAAATTAGGGGTGCCACTAGAGGAATACGCAAAATACGTGAAGGAAGGAGTATAACATGGAAAAAATAAAAACTTCACGCGAGTCTGAGTCTAGAAAAAAACAAGCTAGACTAAAAGATTGGACTCCACCATCCAGTTTGGATGCGCCAGCTGCACCGCAAGGGTACTGTCATAGATGGATACGTACTCAGACTGCAGGTTTCGAGGACGTTGCAAACGTTTCAAAGAAACTAAGAGAAGGTTGGGAATTTTTGAAAGCTGAAACACTTTTAAGTGAAATAGGTGAACATGATTATCCAATTATATCTGAAGGAAAACATGCTGGTTTGATCGGAATTGGAGGCCTTGTGTTGGCAAGGATACCAGAAGAGATTTTAAAACAACGTGCTGAGTATTTTAGAAAAATTACTCAAGACAGAGCAGACGCGATTGATAGAGATCTTATGAAGGAACAACACCCGGACATGCCAATCAATATTGATAGGCAGTCTAGAGTTACCTTTGGCGGTTCTCGTAAAAAGTAATATTTTTGCGATACCTATAAGTAACTTGGATAAGTAAACTATAACAAACGGAGAAACAACTATGGCAAATCAACTAGAAAAGTTTGGTCTTAGACCTTACAGAAAACTAGACGGAACTCCATTAGCTGGTGCTCAGAACAGATACACGATTAAAGCAAACTATGGATCTAATATATTCCAAGGTGATTTAGTCGTACCGGTGTCAACAGGAAACATTGAAGTTTCTACTTACAATACATCGGAAGCTGTTGTGGGTGTATTCAACGGATGTTTTTTCACTGATCCAACTACTGGTAAGCCTACATTCAAAAACTTTTATCCGGCATCTACAAATGCAAGTGACATCACTGCATTCGTAATTGATGATCCAGATGCAGTGTTTTTAATGAATGCAGATGCGGCTTTTACAAGAGCGGATCTATTTAAAAACTACTCGTTGAGTTCCAACAGTGGAAATACAACAACTGGTATATCGGAAGCGATGTTAGACGTGTCAGTATCAGGAACAGCAACTACTTTTGCAGTACAAGCAATTGATATTTCGCAAGATCCTGAAAATTCAGACACTGCTACATCTAACGCCAATGTATTAGTTAGAATCAATAATCACTTCTACAGAAGTGGAACAGGTATAGCATAAGGAGATTAAACTATGGCAATATCAAGATCGCAACTAGTCAAAGAACTAGAGCCAGGTTTGAATGCTTTATTCGGCCTGGAATATAGTAGATATGAAAATCAGCATGCTGAAATTTATACTACTGAAACATCTGACAGAGCTTTCGAAGAGGAAGTAATGTTAGCGGGATTTGGCTCTGCACCAACTAAACAAGAAGGTGCTGGAGTTGTGTTTGATCAAGCAACTGAAACATTCACTGCTAGATACTCACACGAAACAATCGCGTTAGCGTTTGCTATCACAGAGGAAGCAATCGAAGACAACCTATACGATAGATTAGCTGCAAGATACACAAGAGCTCTTGCAAGATCTATGGCAAACACAAAACAAGTGAAAGCTGCAAACGTATTGAACAATGCACAAGTTACAACAGTAACTGGTGGTGACGGAGTATCATTAATTAATGCTTCACACCCATTAGCAACTGGCGGAACTTTTTCAAATGTTCTATCTACAGCTGCAGATCTTAACGAAACTTCACTTGAGCAGTCATTGATTGACATTGCTGGTTTTGTTGACGAGAGAGGCTTAAGAATAGCTGCTCAAGGTAGAAAAATGATAATTCCAAAAGAATTACAATTTACTGCTGAGAGAATTATGAAGTCTCCAATGAGAGTCGGCACAGCGGACAATGACATCAATGCAGTAAGAAGCATGGGAATGGTTCCAGAAGGGTATGTTGTAAACAACTTCCTATCTGACACTGATTCTTACTTCTTAATGACTGATGTACCTAACGGACTAAAAATGTTTGTTAGATCACCAATCAAAACTGCAATGGAAGGTGACTTCGATACTGGTAACGTTAGATTTAAAGCTAGAGAAAGATACTCTTTTGGATTTTCTGATCCAAGAGCTGTATTTGGTAATGGAAATTTACCAACTAGCTAATACTAATTAACAGTATTACTTAAAAGGGGCGGTGTTCACATCGCCCCTTTTTTTATGTATAATATAAAAACCTAGAGAAACTATTATGTCGACTGGCTAGGCAGACGGTATAGAGACGACATAACTAACGCTATACAAAGGAGAAAATTATGGCTAACACAACATTTTCGGGACCGGTACGATCGGAGAACGGTTT
>Ga0209348_1000954_pt1 | contig 14498 bp, 21 predicted proteins | sample ETNvirenome_2_30_FD_184065 | JGI IMG/M metagenome (GOLD analysis project Ga0209348, IMG submission 184065) | Marine viral communities from the Pacific Ocean - ETNP_2_30 (SPAdes) (version 2) | ecosystem: Environmental > Aquatic > Marine > Oceanic | place: Pacific Ocean | collected 2013-06-22 | reverse complement strand
CGGCCGATCTATTTTATAATTTATCACTACATCATGTCAGATAAATAAAAATAAAAAAAAATTCAAAAAAAAATACACACAAATTCAGTGTTAAATAATAATTTATTTATTGAGAGTAAAATATCAATCATAAAAAAATGTTTTAAAATATTTTTATAAATTACAAATGAAAAAAATAATTTGTTGTAAAATAAAAAATATAAATTACAAAAAATATTTTAAAAGATTGTAAAAAAGTGGGGGTAAAATATAATACTTTTTTTACTCTAACTTTTTTGTATTTAATAAATTAAAAAAAACTAATGATAATCTTGTGCCAGTAAAATCTTCTGTTTCATGATATTTTTTTGCTCCGTCAAATTTATAAAACTTATTTTTTATATCAACATATTCTGGATCTTCATCATCATTATGCCATACTTTTAATCTGCCACCCTCATAATCACCTAGTCCTATAATATATGAATCACCTATATTATTTTTATCTTTATGTTTTTTTGATTTTTGATTTGAATTAAATTGTATAGTAGTCCATTTGAAATCTGGTTCTGGACTAAATTCGTTAAATAATTTTGTTGAAATATCTAATATATTTTGATATTTTTTCCATTTTAATGCTACACATTGTCTAAATATATCGTCTTTATGTTTTCTATATAATGGTCTGACATTTATTAAACCTAATGCTATTCCCCTGTGTTCTTCATTGCCATATTTTAATTTAGGTCTACTATATATTATCGGCCATTTCACATTTATTAAATAATTAGAATATTTTTCCATATATTTAATTATATATTTTTATTTTGTAGTATCTTCCTGATATTCAAATGTAAATGAAACATATTGACCTGGGCCCGCCAGATCACCTCTAAACTCTGGGATAGTTATTGGTTCAATTTTATGAGAGTTCGTTGCATTATAAACACTAATATCTGTATTATCTACTGCTGGATCTACTGCTACTAATTTAAATAATTCTACAGAAAATGGTTGATTCAAGTATAATAATTGTTTTCCATCGTGTAAAACTTTATATAAATCTTTAAATACTGAAGAGTTTTCGTCTTTTATTGTTTCACCTAAACATATCATTCCAGCATGTTCTATTATTTGTCCATTATTATATTCAAAGAATACACTATTTTTTCCATTCAAAAATGATATTTTTGCGAATAATATAGTATTATTTGAAGTTCCATCGCCATCAGAAATATTAGAATTATCTAAATTATGATATATATGTAATAATTTTAGATATTTTAATTTTAAATGTTGCTCTAATCTAATAGTTTTTTTAGCTGGTGCTGTTGTATCATTTGCTAATTCTTTATTATCTATATCTTGTGATCTTATAGTAAAATTTAAAATAGGCATTTTATATATTATAATAAATAAATTATTTTAAGTTTTTATTTATAAAATTATTTTCTATTAAAATATATAATGAGTGAAGAAAATATTTCATTAGAAAGTTTAAAAAATCCAGAAAAATCAGTACATTTTGAAGTTGAAGAAGTTGAAGAAGTTGAAGAAACACATTTAGAATATAAAAAAAGATTAAATAAAAAAGTTTCAGAGTTTTCTGATGAAGAAAAAGCACATTATAATAAATTAGCTGGTAGATCTAAAAGAAAAAATGATAAAGTTGAAGAAATTAATAAAAAAAATGAAGAAGAAGAAAAATTAGAAAATGAGAAAAAAGTTAATATGTATAATCAATTATTTGTATTAAAGCAGAAGTTCCCTGAAAATACAGGTGAAATACATATAGATAAAGATATGAGTTTGAAAGTTTTAGAAGAAAAAAAATCATTAATTTTACAAATTATTACAACAAAAAATTCAGAAAATGTGGTATTTGAAACTTTATTATTATGTTGTAGATCTGGTGAAAGGGGTTTAAATTATTTTGGTGTTGAGGCACTTGACGGATATGCAGAAAATGTTGATAATATGAAAGCGGATATTATTCCCATACTTAAAGAAATGGTTGATACTGGTGAAATAGATACTTCAATGATGACACCTCAGCTTAGATTAATGATTTTAATGTCATCAGTAGCAGTAAAAACTATAGAGCAGAATAATGACAAAAAAAAAAATCAGAATATTGTGGAGGACTTAGATTCAGATACGCCAGATTTTTAACCTGGAGGCGTTGGGGCTATAATATTTTAGATCTACCTAAATGGACACATAAATATTATTGTTCATGTTGTTGTTCTAGAAAAAAATTATCTATATAGTTCAAATTTCAATTATTTTTTTTATATTATATTATATATGTCATTTGCCTCTGTAGGTGGTCAAACAATTTTTTCAGAATATACACAATTTTATACAAGTGAAAAATCCTGGGGTCTTATTAGTCATTTGATACCTAAAAATAAAATAATATATGAGTGTTGTATGTTAAATAGTAATTTATCTACATCACCTCAACTATTAAATAAATTAACTGGTAATACTGTTTTATATGATACTACACATAATTTTTTAGAATATCATAAATATGAAGATCAATGTGATATTATTATTACTAATCCTCCATTTTCTCCATTAAATCTAAAAAAAGAAATATTAATAAAATTAGTAAAAATAAATAAACCTTTTATTATTATTTTAAATTCTACAAATTTATTTAGTAAATATTTTAGAGAAATATTTAAGGATGTAATGCATGATATTCAAATTATTACACCTTCTACAAGATTATCATTTAATAGATTAAATCAAGAAGATAATACATTAAAAGAATATAAACATATGGGTTTTTATTCAGTTTATGTAGCATATAAGTTTAATTTAAAAAATGAAGATTTGTTTGTAAATTAAAATATTTTTAAATAATATAAACCATGGCAATGTCTGAATCACACAAAGAAGCTATCCGCAGAGGTGTTAAAAAATATCACTCTGAATGTAGAAAAGCAATGGGTAAACCGTCTAAAAAACCCGCCCCTAAAAAAAAATCCCCAGTAAAAAAATCAGCACCCAGTAAAAAACCTGAAATATTTTTTGATACTTTACCTTCTCCACCTAAGAAAAAAAAATTAACTGAAGCAGAAATAAAAAAATTAGAAAAAAAAAATCCCAGAAAACCTGTTAAAAAAAAATTAATTAATACACAACAACAAAAAAGATTAAAAAAAGTAAGAAAGAAAAAAAATTAATTAATATATAAATGGTATCTTATAAAAATAAGTTTAATAAAAAATATGGGCAACCTCCAGATAAGTCAAATTCTTTGTCAGACATCAGCAGATTAACAGGTTTTAAAAAATCTGGATTACAAACTATATATAATAAAGGTGTCGGGGCATATAAAACAAACAGGGCGTCAGTCCGCCCTACAGTAAAATCTAAAGAGCAGTGGGCAATGGCTCGCGTTTATGCAGCGGTCAATAGATCCAGTAAAGCACATAAGATAGATAAAATACATTTAATAAAAAAATAAATGTATAATTAAATGAAAATGGTAATAAAAAAATCTGATAAACCTGGTAAAAAATATCAGGCAAATTTCACTCGTGATAATGGGCGGACTAAAACAACACATTTCGGAGCATCAGGCATGAAAGATTATACAATAACAGGTGATAAAGAAAGACGCAGATTATATAGACAACGGCATAGAAAAGATTTAACTACTAATGATCCTACTAGAGCTGGATATTTATCATATTATATTTTATGGGGTGATTCAAAAAGTATAAGAGAAAATATAAAATCATATAAAAAAAGATTTAATTTAAAATAATTATTAATATATAAATATGCCACAAGGTAAAGGGACATACGGTAATAAAGTGGGACGGCCTAAAAAACCTAAAAATACTACTAAAAAAGTTAATAAGATGAAGGGTAAAAATAAAAAGAAATAATTAAGATAATCTTAATTTAGCATTTTCCATAAATATTTGTTGAAGCATTTTATCTTTTTCTTGAAGTTCTTTAGAATGTTCTTTTTGTATTTCTTTTTTTTGTTTTTCTAATTCTTTTTCATGATCTGCCTTTAATTTATCTATAGCTTTTTTCATTTCTTTTTTATGTGTTTCATTTTGTTTTAATTTTTCATTTAGATCTATATCAGTATTTTTTTCATTTTCTAATTTTTGTATCATATTATAATAATTATCAGATTTATTTTTATATTCGTGTGATAATTTTTTATATGTTTCTTCATTACATTTACATTTTTGAATTTCTTTTCTTAAAATATCTATTTCTTCTATATGTTCCTGACACATAAAAGATTTATGATAATCTTTTTTATATAGTTCTTCAAGATCTTCAAATTTCTTGTCCATATCTTTTTTATATTGTTCATATTTTTCAGTTAATGCAGTTAGATCAATATTTTTTTTAAACATAATATAATAATTTTCTTCACTTAAATTACTATTTTCTTTAATAACAAGTTCATCTTCAATTAAATCAGAATCAAGTAATAATTTTTGTCTTTCTAATAAATTACGCATATATTTATAAAACTTTCTTAAATGTTTATTTTCATTATTTAATAATCTATTTCTTTCTCTAACTTCATCATATTTTTCCATATCTTCATATAAATTAGTTAAAAAACATTTAGAATGAGCTACAGTTCCTATAGCAAATGGTTTTTTAAAATCACATATAGGTTTAAGTGCTTTCTTATCATTTTTATAATGTTCATATAAGGGGTGATCTTTATCTTTAAGTTCTTCAGTATCAGTATCTCGTTTTAATTGAATAATATAATCTATTAATTTAATTGTGTCCATATTTTACTTTTATTATAATATATAGAGTATTTTATTTTTAAGTATTTTATTTTCTGGGGTAAAAAAATATATTAAATATAATTAAAATATTATATTATATAATTTTTTAATTTACTATATAAAATAAACACAAAAATATTATTTATTTACTGGGGGTAATTTGTCTATATAAAAATATTTGACTATAAATATTTTACAAAAAAATAATTAAAAATATTTAAATAATTGAAATTTAATTTATTCAAAAATTGTTTCTCACATATACAAATATTTTATATACAAAAAAAAACATATAGGGATTTTACCCTCACTAATTATTAAATTATTTTATACACAAATACTATATAAAAGTTAAGGTTGTTTAATATTTTCTTGTTCAGGTTCATGATCTAATGATAATCTCGGAGTAGATCCAGTATGTCCAGTTTTTTGTAATTTTTCTTCTTGTATGATGGCGTCTACATCTCTATCACATTTTATACAACAACAATTAATTTTTTTACATTTTGATTTTTGTATTATAACTAATAACGCACCTAAACTTGCACATACTCCAGCTATAAAAACTCCTAACTCAGTTAGATTAAATTCGTCTAATTTATTTAATATTCTATGTCCACCTATATATTGAATCGGACAAACTCTCTCCCAGGGTCTTAAACATTCTGCTAATGATGGACAATAACTATATCCACAAGAAATACAACACCCATACTCGTCTCTTACTCCGCCTAAAATCATATATATAATATATACAATTATTTTTTACTAGCAGAAAAACCTTCGGGTGCTGATTGTTGTTTTAAATTATCTATAAATATTTCATATCCAGCTCCTGCTACGGCGAATGCTATATATTTATTCATACCTTTAAATCTTTGATCTACTAAATAAAATAAACTTGCATGTTCAATCACCGCTAATGCTTGGTCAGGCACATTATCAACAAATCCAGAAGTGGTGTATTTTATTAATCTCGGCATATTTTTTATATATTATTAAATATTTTATTTAGAATAATTTTCTTTTTGTAATTTGTGTTTCTCCTACAACATTTTTACATTTATCATCAGTTTTTTGATCCATTATTAATTTATCTTCATCAAAATGTAAAAACTTATTTTTTAACATATTTAACTCTGATTGTGTTAATGTTGATTTTAATTCTTGTATTTCATCATATTTTAATGGTCTTTTACCGTGTTTAACAGGTCTAAATGTTTCTTTATAAGGTGTAATGATTCTGGATCTTTTATTTGGTTCATATTCTTTGGCTGGCACAGGCACATGGTTTGGTTCATCAGAAAAACCTTCTTTATCAAAATCTGATTTAATATCTGCTGTTTTTTTATCTCTTTTATCATATTCAATATTATCGGCAGTAATAAATGGTTCATTGATACTCATATATGTTGGAAATAAATATCCTGATAATACTAATCCTAATGTATAACCTACAGAAAAACCTGATAAAATACTCGGGGCATACTGTTTTAAATTTTCTAATACACTATAATCAGTATTTATTATTTCTTCTAATTGATTATTTATTAATGTTGTATAAACTCTTGAATTGTCTACATCCCTATTTAATCTATCTGTTAATTTTTCTAAACTTTCTAAATTAGTATTTATTTCAGATAATCTTGATTCAACATTATCTATAGATCTTCTTATTACACTTGCTTCACCTATTTCTTTTGGATCAAGACCTGCTCTTAATGAAGTATATTTTTCTATTAATTTTTCTTGTTGATCAGTTAAAAATCCTCTTTCTTGATATTGTCTGTATGCTCCACTTCTTTCTAATGAAGCTAGTTCTTGATTTGCTCTTTCTATTCTGCCTTCTAACTGTCTTATTAAATCATACTCGTCATTTATAATATTTCTTAATGTATTTTTATTTCTAACAGATACATATGAATATGCTATGTAAGACGATGTAATGCCTGATAATACTGGTAATATATTTCTAAATGTATTTCTAAAATTAACATATAATGCTTGATTATCATTAAAATATCTTTGATATCTTAATACTTGTTGTTCAGGTGTAGGCACTGGTATATCTTCTCCAGTTCTAAGATTTATTGGTTGTGTGCCTCCAGGTATTACAGGTGGTTCAAATCCTGGTGGTGCTTCTGGTATTAATCCAGGTGCCTGTGCTGGATCTCGGACAGGCCCTATAGGGCCTCTTATGGGGCCTTGTGCTAATTCAGTCAATATATCACCTACAGGCACTTCTCCAGGTCTTCTAGGTCTTGTATATGGTTGTTCTACAGGTGCTGCTGCCCTTTGTCTTTCTCTAAGTTCTTCTGCTGTAAATATTACTTGTGGTCTTACTTCTATCTGATCTAATCCTAAACTATCATATGTTCTAACTAAATCACCTTTTCTATTAACTACACCTCTTAATATTTCAAGTTGTTCATCAGTTAAATTATCATAATCTTCTTGTCCTATAGCAGATATTATCCGTGCGTCTCTAAAATCTGGTATATTAGAATCATCTAACTGTTGATTTTGTTCAGGCGGTTGCTCGGGCCTAACATATAATCCTTGTTCAATAAATCCATTAATATATTCATCTGAAGGTATGCCCATATATACACCGTTGCTCATCATGTATGATTTATTATATGGATATTCTTGTGCTGTATAAATAATCTGGTCATTATATCTTTCTTCTTGGTCTGATACACTTGCATGATTTAGTAGCCATTCATATTGTAGTTCTGATAATTGACTAGGTCGTCCATCATTCAAATCTCTAAATTCTTTTTCTTGTTGGACTAAATCGTAATTTGCTTCAAACTCTCTATACATACTAAATCTATATGGATCTCTTATTGGATCCCTTGGATTATATTGTGATATTTCTTGTATTCTTTGTTGTGTTTCTAAAAATGTAGATCTACCCCCTAAAAAATCAGCGAATACTCCAGATAATGCTTCATAATCAGATTGTGTCGGCCTTATTTCTAACTCTTGATATGTAGGTTGTATATCTTGTAATCTTGCTATATCACTGTCAGAAGGTATAGGTGTTTTACCTCTATTAGAATAAAAATAAAATATCCCTGAATCTTGTTCTTCTAATATAGGTTGTCCATTATATAAACCTTCTCTTCTTAAAAATGCTAGTTGATCCTCCGACAAATTTCTGGGTTGTCCATCATTTTCTTGTCTATAATTATATTCATCATCAATATCAACAAATAATTCTAATAAATCTTCTCTAACATTTTCTACAGTATCTAAACCTTGTATTTGTTGGACATTACTTCTAAACTGTAATCTTTGTGCTTCTCTAAACTGTGGATCACTATTTAAATATTGTGTTGCTAAATACATTATTTCTTCTCTTTGTTGGTCTGTTAATTGTGTTTGTGCGTGTCTATCTGGATTATCTTGTATATGTATTTGTCTTTCTGCTTCTGTTAAATAATCAACTTCTTCTCTTTGTTCTCCAGTTAAAGGGTCAAATGGTACTGCTCTTGGTAAATATAATCTACTAGGTGTGCCGTCTACCTGTCTAACTCTATTATCGTCTATATATTGTCGGCCGTTTTCATCAGTATGGATATGTCTATATTGTAGATTTAATGCTAAACCTCTACCTGAAGGGTCATGCTGGTTTCTTAAAAATTGTAATTGATTAGGTGTTAGATCAGAAGGTTCTCCATGATTTTGTGATCTTAAAGCGAACTCCATATTTGCTGACTGTGCTATTTGATCAACTCTTTCATTACTATATCCTAAATTAACTAAACTTTCTCTTAATCTATGATAATCGTGTGTCCCACTAGTCCCATAATAATTTTCTAATGCTGTATTTAACTGTCCAGCCTGTGCTTCTTGTATATTTTCTGCTAGAGAAGATATATGTCCAGAATCAAAATTGCCAGATTGTGATTGGTGTTGAGGTAAATTAAATGTATCAACTTCATCTCCCATTTTTATAAATATAAAATAAAATAATTTTTAATATTTTTTTATTTATTATATATATAAAATGCCACCCCGTCTATTATTAAAAGGTGATAAAAACTTTTATGGAGAGTTAAAACCTACAGGTGCTATGACACAAGCGGAGTTAGAAAGACCCGCTCCACCGCCTAATCCTATGAGTAATGTTAAATTATCAAATCCTATACAGAGAGAAAATGCAGTTAACAGAATAACTGCAGATTTAAATAATCCCGAAAATTTAGGGTCATCAGAAAATCCTACTTTTCAAGGTGAATTACAAAGACCTGATATAAATAAATTACAAGATCAGCCAGATAGTATAGGTCAAAAAATAACTAAGTTTTTAACAGCACCTATAGTTGAAGTTTCTGATACTGATAGAGAAAATCAAAAACGCCGTGCCACCGCCAGAATAGTTGGAGACGAATCAATAGCACCTGCTACTAATGAAATAAGACCCGTTGGTGAAGTGCCTATTAAAGTTGGATCAGATATAGTTGAAGGTGTTAATAAATATATTGGTGATAAATTATTTCAAGCAGTATTATTGATCGGTGGTATTTATTTAGCGGGACAATTTGTCCAGGGTGTTGGTAAATCTGTTTCATCTAAAAAATCTGAAGATTAATTAAAAAATTTAAAAAATTAAATTAAGTAAAAATATCTAAAAAAAAAATATTTTATAAAGTATAAAAATGTCAAATCCACAATTAATTCATAGAGCGAATGAAAACTCTTCATTATTTAATACTGTTAAGGCGAGAAACAGTAAACAGAATGTTTTTGATTATGTAAATGAAGGTGAGCTTAATGTATGTGCTTATGCTAAGTCCAGAATTATAGTGAATCCTACAACTTCATTAAACGGCGATGGTGGACAAACAATTAAATTTGAATTGCCTAACTTCGGGCTTCTTGCTGATATGTATTTACAAACTGAATTTGCTAGAGGTGATACTAATGCTGATACTGGTAATAAAGATTGCTTTTTAGTAGATATGGCGGGTGCCTTTACATTTTCTAAAATTAGAGTTGTATATAATGGTAATACTGTTTTTGAAACTACTCCAGAACATTTAGTTGCTTCTTTATATGCTCGTGCTAATAGAGAACAGAGTTTAGTGCTTGACGGTATGCTTGGATCTGGTATTATTGGTGCTTCTGATGATACACACGGTAATTTAGAAGGTCGTAAGGCTATGGCTTCATCCTTTGGTGGTCAAAAATTATCTTGTCCACTTAAATGTTGGTTTAGTGAAAGTGTTGGTAGAAACTTTGATTTATATAGTCTTTCTAGTAAATGCTTTTTAGAAGTAGATTACAGACCTATTCTTGACGTCCATGGTAAAGCGGAGACTACTGCCGACCGTATTACTTACGCTGGATCTAACCTTATCTGCTACTTAAATGAATTATCCCCACAAGAACTTGCTGCCTATCAGTCCCGTAATTACGCACCTAACAGTGTATCTTCACAGTTAGGATACACTACTACTTTACTATCTGAAAGTGTTGCTTCCCCTGTCCTTGCTACAGCTACAACAAAAGGTAATACAATTAAAATTAATAGTATTAGTGGATTAGTCCGCCGTATGTATGTATTTGCTACAATTGACTCAGACCGCTCTAGCACTTCTGATAAAAAATATATGAATCTTGTAGATATTTCTTCTGTTAAATTATCTGCTAATAATCAAACTATTTATGAAATACAAGATTGTGGTATTGGTATAGATAATGTTAATAGATCTTCTGGTAATGGTTATCAAACAGATCAGTTTGTAGAAATGTATCACAATAAATTAACTGGCCCTTGTAATAGTGCCGTTGGATCAGACACTTATAAACTTATGGATATTGGTGTTGATAAATCTGTTGGTAAAACTACTGGTGATCAATTTGATTTTGCTAGAGTTAAAGTTATTAATTTTGGTATGAATCCTGATGATTATTCTAGTGCTGATGGATCACTTGCATTATCCCAGGTTAATGTGCCTGAACTTGAAGTTAAGTTTCCTACAGGCACTTCTGGTGCCCATACTGTCCATGTAGTAGCAGAATTAATTACTCTTAATACTTATAATGTATCTGCTACTGGACAGATTAACTTTAAATCTATTTCTGAATAAATAATATATAATATAAATATATATGTATTTTGAATATTGTGAAATATTTAATAAAAAAATATATAAAATAATTAAATTTGTTATAATAAAATGCCCAGAGTTGTATCAAGACATTCTCTCAGAAGAATAACAGAAGAAAAAGATAATAAAGAATATTTTAAAAAACTTGAAATAGAAAAAGTTAAAAAAGAATCTAATTTAACTGCTGAAATAAAAGATCAAGAAAAATCTAATTTAAAAGATCCTTGATTTTTTACTAACATTTTTTGTTTATATTCATAAGGTTTATCTAATATTTTATGTAAACCTTCAATACTTATATTTTGACATTTTAGATTTAATATAATATGTATTAGATCTATTTTAGATAATTTAATTAATTTACCTATATCTTCTACATTTAATTCTTTTGATACAGATAAATGTAATAATCTACATATTTCACTACAAAATTGATTATTTTTAGAAGGCACGGCTGATTTATAACTACAATAAATACATAACATTTTATTTTTTTTAGCATAATGTGTATCTTTAAAATCTATTAAATCATCAGACATTATATATTAAAATATATTTTTTTATTCTAATCTTAGCGTTATAGATATAGAATTAATATCAGAAAATGCGTCTGTAGTGCCTGACATTAATGCCCAGTCTTTAATTATGCCGTCTGTCATTACATCCCTAAAATATAAATTAAATACTAATGATTTACCACTTGCCCATGTCTGAGGCCTGTTAGATATTAATTTATATGGATATGAATGAGACATAGTATTTCTTGTAGATACAGGTTGAGACCCGACCTTCCCTGCATATCCTATAGGTATAAGTCCATTAATATTTTGTGCTGTATTTAATGTTTCACCTGACCCGTCCCCTAAACTATATAAAACACAATCGGCCTGATCTAAAAAATCCATATGTATACCTAGAGGTGAAGTAATAGTTGTAGATACACTGCCTAATCCAGCTCCACTAGTAGATTTATCAATACTATTTTCTAATTTTTCATTAAATATATTATATTTAACATCCTCAAGATAAAGGTTTTTAAACTTATATTCTTTAGTTGTAGTAAATGTTGCTTGTCCTGTTGTATTTTCACCAGTAAAACTAAAAGTTAATAATACCATTTTTATTATATATAATATATTTTTTTATTCATATTCTTGTCCTAATTTAAACTTTTTATTTATAATATCTGCTTCATAAAAAAAACAAAAATCTTCAAATTTATCTGAATTTGTTGTATTTAAAATAGTTAATGTTTGATATCCTACTGCATATTTATTTATTAGATCTAGTCCATCCTTTTTATTATCATTAATAGATAAATATTGTTTATTTAATGCGTCTTTATTATCAAAATTACTTTGTTGAAAACAAAATATAATATCTACATTATCTCTTTGAACTGGACTAAAATCTTTTTTAATATATTGATAACATACTATTAATGATATCTGATAATGACGGGCACATATAAATAATTTATCTAATATTTTTTGTTGTTTATTATCATTAGTAGCTATAATATCGTCAATAATTAATAATATTCTATGATTACCTTTAGGATTATTTCTTATTAAATATTCTTGCCTCTTCATGATTCTTTCTATAGTATCAACTTCAACTTCATTATATCTGAATTCGTAGGGCACAAAATCAAATCCATTAGCAGCGATCTCTGATGTCGGGGAAAATAAAAATACATTTTTTATTTTACCTCTAAAAAAATTATAACATAAATCTTTAGTTAATACGCCTTTACCCGCCCTTCTCCGACCTGCTAAAACTATACTAGGATTATCAGGAATATCAGTAAGGTCAAATTGTAATAACTCACTCATTATATATTATTATAAAATAAAATTATTTATCGTCCATTTGGTAATGGTAATTGTGGTAGGACTTTTTGGACAGTAGGGCGGACTACAAGATCATATCCTACACTAGCAGCACCCAGCCTGAAACCTTGATTAACGGTGCCCATACTAAATACGGGTTTGCGTTCAAAAACAGCTCTATTTACTCCAGCGATCATTACACCTCTTAGAAGTGAATCAATAATAGTTTGTGTATCCATTTTTATACATTATATAATTTAAATATTTTAAATAATTTTATACTTAATTTTTTCGTATTTTTATGAAAAATAAAAAAAAATAAAAAAAAATGTTTGATAAATATTTTTTATATTTTTTAATATTTATATTAAAAATCTTGAATTTGTTTTATTTTAATCAAAACTAATTAAAATAGGTTTATCTAATTTTTTAAATGTTGGATAAATTAATTTTTCAACTTTTACATCGTCAATAACAGATTTTTTTTTATTTATATATACACCTCTTTGTTCTGGTAATTTCATTTTCATTTTTTTAAATATGTCATATTCTAATGCAGTTATTTGATCTGTCTTTATTCTATAATATAGCTGTTGATAAACTCTTTTATATTCTTTGCTCCATTTTTTCATATTTAATATTTCTTGTTCATTAAACATTATTTTATATTTACTTTATGTTTAGATTTAAATTTAAACTTTATTTCAGGTGTACCATTTTTTCTTTCATATGCCTGGACAAGATTCGGATATTTATTAACTAAATATTGTTGTGCTACTTTATTTCTATCAAATCTATCAGTGCCTAATCCACCTTCAGCATTATATTTAGTTGAAAATGTCAAATCATTTCTTCTAACTACACCTTCATCTTTCAAACTAAATAAAATACATTGTTCATAATCTTCTTTAGTTTCAGATAATTCATGGGGATATAAAAAATTATCGTGTCTATTTATATATCCGTGAAAAACTCCTACACAAAAATATAAGCCGATCGCTGTATTATCGTTCATCCAGTAAGGGTTTCCGTGTGCTACAACACCCCATAAATATTTATTATATAACTGACATACTGTAAAACTACGCAGTATTTCATATTCAATATTATAAATAGTTTTTAATGTTTTTTTTCCATTAATAATTTCTAACATTTTAAAATCTTCTATGTCATCATCGCAGGATACAATATATTTACCTGGATCAAAATATTGACTAATAAATATTCTTTGATTTCTAATACCTAATTTACCTATAATTATTTGATTAAAAGAATCAGGATCCAGATAATTTAAATATTTTAATCTTTCATCATTATTTGCTACAAAAATATATATTCTATCTTTATTAATTTTATTTCTTGCTAAAGTTTTTAATGTTTTTTCTTTAAGTTGTTTATGTCTATTATAACTTGGGATCGCTATCACATAATTCATGGCACTGTTTAAATTATTTAATACATAAGACATTTTATAAAATAATATATATTTTATTTTTAATTATTTATCGGAGTAAAAAAAGTATTATATTTTACCCCCACTTTTTTACAATCTTTTAAAATATTTTTTGTAATTTATATTTTTTATTTTACAACAAATTATTTTTTTCATTTGTAATTTATAAAAATATTTTAAAACATTTTTTTATGATTGATATTTTACTCTCAATAAATAAATTATTATTTAACACTGAATTTGTGTGTATTTTTTTTTGAATTTTTTTTTATTTTTATTTATCTGACATGATGTAGTGATAAATTATAAAATAGATCGGCCG
>Ga0209348_1000953_pt1 | contig 14502 bp, 26 predicted proteins | sample ETNvirenome_2_30_FD_184065 | JGI IMG/M metagenome (GOLD analysis project Ga0209348, IMG submission 184065) | Marine viral communities from the Pacific Ocean - ETNP_2_30 (SPAdes) (version 2) | ecosystem: Environmental > Aquatic > Marine > Oceanic | place: Pacific Ocean | collected 2013-06-22 | reverse complement strand
GGCCAGTCATAGCCATCGCCCTTTGTGTCTTTAAAGAACAACTCAATGACATCTACTTGGTCCTGATCGACGGGAATACATATCATATCGTATTCTTCCAGCGGCTCAACATCATAAAAATGTTTCTTTTTTATTCCCTGCGGATCAAATGGCTTGATGCTTATTGATTTTCCATCGGGCATAATCAGTTCGGCGTGGGAGTATTTGCTTTGGGTTGCGCAGCGGACGACCTTGTTGTGGAACCGCCCCTCACCTTTATAGAAGGCTACGCAAAGTTCCAAAGGTTTTTCTGTGTTTACCCCATGATATAATAACTATTAACTAGTCTCTAAAACACTCAGAATTTTCTGTAAAGAATACTGATCTGGTGTTGACGTTTGTAGATTATGAATCTTGAGGGCTGCTCGGAAGGATCGGGGATCCAGCTTTGTTTTCATTTCTGCGAACAGTTCCGATCGATCTTGTCGAAGGATTGTGATTTCATTCTCAATCTCTGTTAAGCGGTTGACGAATTCCTTCACATTCTTTTCAAAGTCTTTATCTGTTGTCGTCATTTTGATTGCCTTTCTTTGGGTTGCCGGCTTGTTGCTCCTCTGCGTATTCAACCAGCAGTGAAAAAAATTTGCGGCGAGTTTCGCCACTAAACTGGAACTTATCTAGGATATTCTGAATATCTTCCTTGAATTTCTCTATGTCCTTCATTGGTCTCCGCCAAACACGTCTATTGCCAACTCGGCGGAGGCAGTGTCCAACTCGTGAGAGCATTTGTGTAACACTTCTTCCAACAAGTGAAGCGTCACCTCTGCCTTACAGCCAGGCTCAAACTCGTGTGCAAGTTCTTTTGCCTTGACCACCCATCCGATCGTGTCTTCGAGGCGACCGCTCGCTTCGGTGAACGAGGTAAATGTTTTGTCAATAAGTCTTCCGGGTCGTGTAGCCATCGTAGGCTCCTTTCTTATGTGCGCCTATTGTATCACTAAGACAAGAAATAGCAAGTTAAAAATCCCGCCAAAAAAAACAGGGGGTGCAGAAACATATGCACCTGTATGCGACGATAAAGAGTTCCGGAGAGAACCATCATCTCTAAGATCATCGTTCTTAAAAACTTTGGATCGTCATTGCGCATAATGTCTAACAAATATTGTTCGCCCAATTCTTTTGGGTCCATACTGTTTTTCATCTTTATTTTTTAAGCCACTTTGGATCTTTAACCTTGGCAGCACCTTTCCTAATCTTTAATAGCCTAGCTACCGGCGGGATGTTCATCCACTCTAGATCGTAACATCCTTCGAAGTCACCTAACTGTGTTGGCTCACATCCTAATTTGACCAGCTTCTTATTTAAATAGGTGAACTGCCTCTGGCTTTCTCGGGTTACATAAACGCCGATGGTTCCCTCTTTAAAGTTACAATAGAAATGGTCGTCAGCAAACTTACCAATAGCTTTGGCGATCGGAAGTCCGTCACCGGCTTCCTTTAAGCGTAGACGGTTGTTGCGACAGAAAATCTTAAAGTTTTCCATATGCTTGTGAAAAGTCATCTTATCTCCTTTCAAGAGATAATAGTTTTTGTTATTTCTTGAACCAGTTGGCTAGTCCCATCAAAGTAGGTGCCCACAGCCCCACAAAGATTCCAAATCGTTCAGCGTGTGCCGGGTCTGTTTCTCCGGTAAGAGACCACACGCCGATTGATGCTGCAACTGAGACCAAGGAGGCCCAGAAACAAACGTTGGCAATTTTATTGTTAGTCATTTTTTTCTCCTTTCAAGAGATAATAGTTTTTTGGTGTCGCCTTTTTAGGTCGTTGGCAAACCAAGATAGATTTCGATTATTATACACAATCTCTTGCTCGTATACAGTATTGTCGATAGCGAGCGGCAAATAAAAGTTAGTCCACAAAGTCCAATCAAGATCGTTAATGGGATCCATCACACGTTCAGATAACCTTTGGTTAACCTCAGCAAGCGATAAGCCTTTGTGTGCTGAAGCAAGCAATACAACATTTCGTTGATTAAGTTTCTTATATAGCATTTTTACCTCGTATACATATCAGCTATATCAGCAGCCCAGGCTTCTGGTTTAATAAGAACCCGATAACCCATCCCTTTGACCATACCCATTATAGCATCAGTCACCCGATTGCTTAAGTTCTGCTCATCAGGATTTACATCGGCGTGAATAGTGCTGCGCACACCAGTAAGCTCACGCACTTCTTCGGCAAGCTCTAAAGAAGTCACAGCTTCGTGAAGAAGCCTGTCAAGAACACTGTTAAAAGATTGTATCTTTCTTTTCTGGTACAACACCAGGGCTCCTTTTCCTTTTTCTCTAAAACAAATCGTAGTTATTAGGGTCGTTTCCCCTACACGAGGCTTGGTGTCTGTGCCGATATGCAGTGTATAAACGTCAGTGTTAATAAGTTTCTTTATTTCATTCCGCACATCTTGAATGCCGTTACCACTAAGAGTTTGCCACGGTGCCTTGTCAAGAATTGTCATTTATCAAGGATCCGTTTTGACACAAGAACACAACCAATGACTGCTAACATAGTAAAACCCACCATTGTGTTCCAGATGATCTGAGTGCCTTTATCGAACATCTTTTCCCTTATTCCAGAACCGATGTGATCGGGGCAGGTTTAAATAGATCGATCGCTCCAGCAAGTTGGCTAACTCAAGAGCCATCTCTTCCTTTGTCATTGTATCTTTGTAAGCAATGGCACCAATTAGATCGGCGACAGCCTGATCACATACCACCTTAAAACTTAGGGTTTCAGCCAACTCATTATGCTCAACATCCCAAACATTCACAAGTTTATCTTTACTCATCCTCATCACCTTTCAATAATTCTTTGGCCTCTTGAAGTCGAAGCCACATATAAACAAAAGCTCCCCCATAACCAAAAGTAAAGCCAGTTACGGTTCCCATATAAATATCAAAACCAATACAGATTGTTAAAAAGTAAAGGCAGAAGTAATAAAAAAATAGATACTTTAATTTTTTGCGAGGGATATTCCACATTCTCTCAGTGCCTCCACAGCTTCGTCTGCTTTATCAGACAGTTTTGATAAAGTTGCCACCTGCTTCTTAGTTAGTATAATATGTTCACCGTCTTCTGTCAAGTTGTTATGATCCAATTCTACGGTCATAAATGTTAACTGATCCATCAAAGAAACCACAGCATTGGCATATTCCACAGCATCTGGAATCTGATATTCCTCGGCTGGGTCCTCGACTAAGCTACAAAGAAAATCTAAGTTCTCACCTGTTTGCTTAATACCGTAAAGTAAATTATCAAGAACCATCGCATAAGTTTTTTGTTTCATTTTTTTGCCCAGCTTTTTTGTCTTTTTATAAATTGTTGCCGTTTAGCATGAACTCTGCGAGCATACGTTGCAATCTTATCTATGTTTTTAGATTTCATCCAAGCTGGTCCTCCGTTGTAACACGCATATAAATTAATTCCCACACAAGTCTTGTAGAGACGCATCTCCCGCAGAACCATAACAGCAGCTAGTGTGCCATGCTCAACGTTGTCCATGTCCTCTACGAACTGACGGTAGGATTTATACTTCCATATTTTCTTTCCCCAGAATCTCCAGTTTATTTGGAATATTCCAACATCTCCAGTATGAGACGTTTGACCTCTTCTAATCCTAGTTTCTTGCCAGGCGATGGCCATAAGAGTGTACGGGTCTTCGCCGAGTTTGTGTGCTTGTTTGATGATTTCACGACCGATTGCTTTCTGTTCTTTATCAAAGTAAATTGGCATGTGATGCTCTGCCGCCATTAACGTCATGACTAGGCTCACAAACTCTATCATTCGAAATCAATGTCCACGTCTACTTTCACTGTCATCTTTGGAACCCTAATGTGGTTCACTAACCCGTGGCGCTTTGCCTCTTGAGCATCCATAAACCAATCAGCGTGCTTCTTATTAAACACTTTCTTTTTAAAATAATCATCTTTCTTGCCACAGTTACGAGCCATCATAGTGAAGATCTTTTCGTCCAGACGATCTGCTTCAGCAACATCAGCTTTGAGTTCTTCGATCTTTCCCCGTCCTCCGCTGCTTACGTCATGAATCATTATGGTAGCATCTTCGTCAGCAAAGCGCATGCCCTGCTCCCCGAAAGAAAGCAGCACAGCACCACAAGACATAGCTTTACCCTCTACAATAGTAGCAACGGGAATCTCGGATGACTTGATCGCTGAGATCATAGACATTAGAGAATACACCTGTCCGCCATAAGAGTCAATCACAACCGGGACTACCTTTTGTCCCGTGCTTTGGGCGGCCGCCATCTTAGAGTTAAAGTCCTGAGCAGCCTTCTCATCAAACTTATTTACTCGTATAATAACCGGCTGATGCTTTAGCTCAAAGTCTTTAAGCAGAGACGAAAACTCTGTTTTCCATAGCATATTATTTTATCCTTTTAATAATTGTTTGCCTTTATTTAAATACTCTCGCAGGTCAGTAAATCCGCCAATGAACTTTTCTTGACCTTCCGTAATCTCCACAACCACAGGAACCGTTTGCCAGTTATAAGTGTTTTGGATCTCATTTAATAGTTCTGGCTGTCGGTCTAATCCATAACACTCAAACTCTTTTTGGTGTTCGGCCAACAGTGCAACGGCAGCGTGACAAAACGGGCAACCTGCTTTTGTATATAATCTAAACTTCATTTATAACCTCCAGTTGTATAGGGTGTACATCTTCATAAATAGTTTCAGCAAAGGTTACTCGGTAAAGTTCTCTCCCTGAGTAAGGTGAAACATTGCGGGTGGATCCGAGAATTACACCCACCGGATGAGCAGCCTCTGGCTTTTCATCACTCCACTTATTGAACCGATGAAAGACATCTAATAACTCAGGATCAGCAGTCGTGTGAGAGTATGACCTACCTGCCAAATACTGATTAAGACGTCCACTATATTTGGTCAAACCTTCAGATTGGCAAAACTCTAAGGATAGGTCACTCATCTTCTCCTGTAATTTATTTAAACGAGGGAAAAATAATCCTTTTCGAGGGCGTACCAAAGCACCAGGCTGAAAGGGTGACTCGGACCTTAGAAACTCCATAAAGTCATCTACGTCATTCCAGTGGTTATCATCATTCCTTTTCATTAACTTTGCTGCCTCCCGGCAGTTAAAAACCGAGGAAAAAGAAGCAAATATCCTATTGTATTTTTTGAAAAAAGAATTGTTGTTAATATAAATATTGTGGGGGATCGCTAAAATATGACGCTCAGACACCACGAACCGTTTGTTACCCTTGTTTATGGTGAAAGAAACATTACGGTAACCCTCTTTATCACGACCCTCATATTTTAAATTTTTAACCCAGATAAATCGACCGTCTCTAGATAAAGTCTTATTAGTCTTGTTCTTTGCTACCTCTTTTAAAAAAACGAGTCGCAGCGAGCCGGGGATATTCTTAGTAGCATAATTATAACGACGGGCGGCGAGACGCTCAAAGTACTCATTGTCGCCACCATCCAGTAGTGATTTCTCCCGAGCACAGAAATGATCTGCTAGGTCGTACCAAGTATGATTTTTCATATGTTATTGTTGCCCCACCAACTTTTTAAAGTCGTAGTAAGACATTCCTAAAATCATTTCGGAACTTCGAAAAGAGTTGCCATCAATAATGATTCTAGTAAACTCGTCATCAATATCGGCAACACCCTCAAGCATATCCTTGTCTACAGAGCTACTGAACTTGTAAGGATACGCAGCTACAATGTAATTAGGGTTGATCAAACACTCTCGGAATGAATAGACCTTCTTAAGCACCATCCGATGATGCGCTGATTCGGTCCTGACAGTTTCTTGATATATCTCTTTTACTCTAAACACGGGAGACAACCTCCAATGTATCAATGGTTCGAACCAGCCAATCGCTTCCCTCTAGGTGAACCTTATGATAAATATCTTCATTTCTATAGTTAGGCTCAACCATAACTGCTATGACGGGCTCTACCAAGTTAAGCCAACGGTCAGGCACGCTCGTATTCTGAGTGAGCCCCTCACCGATTACCATTATATTAGACGGTAGATACACTAAATCACCCTTCTTGAGGTTTAACATCGTCATCCTCTTCTGTAGATTGGTTCGACTCATTGATACTGTCGATGAACTTATCGAACTGCTGCATACTTTGCAATGCCTTAAGTGTTTCCTGGGCTTTCATAAGCTGCTCTTGTGAAGCCTCAGTGTGAATATGCTCTGGAGGATGAGTGGTTTCAAACTTTGCTCTGGCAAAAGAAACCAACATGCTCTGGTACTGTTCCAATTGGCGGACATTTCTTTGAAGCTGATCTACAGCTTCGTTTAGTTTTTGTTCAAGCTCGTGAGGTTGTGCTGTCTCAATTGTATGAGCAGCCCCACGAATGCTATCAGTCTCAGACTTTACTAAAGCCAACATTGTCTCGTTGACCCTTTCTAGTTCAATGTCAAAATTAATATTTGCTCGCATACACGAAATCCTCCTTAATAGGATTATAGCCTATTGTTATTTGTTCTTTAAGTTATTTCTTGCGTGCCCAGTGATCTGGGATGTCTTCTATTTCGTCCAACTTAGCCACAGGGCAAAGATCGCATCCGTCAGTCCAATCGGTCCTAGGTCCTCGTGGTGCGAATGGGTTTCGCCCATACCACTCAACCAAAGCTCTGCCGCACCACGCATCTTTTACGACACCCATTATCGTGAGGTTAATTGGGCGGTAATCATTAATAACATCGTCATATGTGTAATGATACTCCCGGACCAGCGTCACAATCTTTCTGCCCTCTCGATCATAATTTGGAAATGGACCCATGCCCCGGCTCTCCCTCGCATATACGAGATCTCCGGCTTTGAGATAAGTTCTCCTGTCAATACAGAGGGTTTTCCTATCTGTCATTTATTTACCTTTCTTTTTCTTTGCCGCCTTCAAGCAGCGGTCTTGAAGCTTGACCTGTTCGCCATTTACAAGAATGGTTGAGGAAGCGTAGAGACCCTTGGCGTGGTTAGCCACCACTAGACCCATCTGGTCGTGAAGTTTGGGATTGCTGACCAAGTTGAAGTTGGCTCGCACTTTACACAAGGAGCCCACTGGAAAAGCGGGTGGCTCGGTCGCAGCCTTGATGGCTTTCTGAGCGTACTTGTTTTGAGTGAGGGCATTGTACTGCTTCTGAGTGGGAACGAAGTTCTCATCCGTAGCAATCTTAACAGACAGATCACGGAAGTACATGGTTGTAACGTAGTAGTTCGCACAGATCAAAGCTGTGGGGCGGAAATGCTCCTTGTAAGACTGAGCCCAGCGCTCTCGCTTGAGTTGTGCTTCGGGGGAGTAGCGTCGCTCCATACTATCAATACACTGAATCTGTTTAGGGGTCAGCTTGCCGCCATCCTCAAACTGTGCCTTGAGAGATTCCGCAAAGCTGCGATCTTTATCGGACAGCTTCTTAGCCATCAATGCTTCAAAACGAGCAGCGCCGTTAGGAACCTCAAGGCGTTCTGTGCGTTGGCGCTTAGGATACATTTGATGCCAGTAGCTCATATCTCATCTCCCTACACTGTTATATTAACATAAGCCAGTAGGGTGTCAAGTTTTATTTAAACTTTATAATCCCAGATCCAGGACCAGCGTTTGCGGCGGTTTGTATAAAATTCTGATGATGCTTTGTGGTAAGCTTCCTGCTCTGCTCGAATGCTGTGATAGGCTATACGACCGTGGCCATATTTTATATATCCCTTGAGATAGTCCCAATAATAAAGGATTATGAATCCGATTAATAAAGTTTCCAACATCTGCTGGAAGTGAATAGTCTCGTGACGTTTGGTTTCTTCACTCATCGTTCCTCTACTGAAAACCAAAAAGAAGATTGTGATGGCACCTATATTAATTGGTGCAAGATAAGATAACCATACGGGAATACGACTGTTCTCAATAAAGATGGGTTTCCAGTTTCTCATTTTATTCTCCCCATTCGTTCCATTTCCAAGAGTTTTGGATTATTTGCTTTTTCTTTTCCTCACACTTCTTAAGCTTGACACGATAATAAATCGTGGGAATAGAAAATATAATCGCTGCAATAATAAAGCCAGTCATTTCATCATCATATCCATAAAGTGTTTCACCCACATACCACCAGCAGCGGTTGCTATAAGCCAGATGACTCTAGACATATTGTGCTTCCACTCTTTTAGCTTCTCAAATTCCATCTGAAGTTTCTCAAACTCTTCAAGTTCTTTGTCTGCTTGTTTTTTCCAGACAACCAACTCTTTAGAGAACTCAAGGGCAGGTTTTGATTCTTGAATAAACTCCATACGACGGCTAGATTCTGTCTCAAGTTCTTTTACACGACTGAACAGTCCTGAGTCTGGTTCATAAAGATTTTGTTTTACTCCACGAACACCCTCTAAGATGTCTTTTTGAGTTTTTCTAATATGATCAACTTCATTTAATAATTTGTCAAAGCCACCATTCATGGCTCTTGCGCTGGAGATTTTACTCTCCATTTTTTCGACTTTATCTAAAACAATTTTTAAAATCTCATCGCTCATAATGGTTGCTCCAAAAAAAAAGACCAGGCATCAAATACTCTGGTCTTTTGTGATATAACCGGCTATTCTAATTAGTCGCTAGACTTGTGTTTTTATTCACCATCCTTCCGAAGAACAGCACAATTTGTTGTGAGAAGCGTCCCAGCCGCTGAGGCTGCATTACGCAACGCACACTTTACAGTCTTGGCAGGATCAATAACTCCTGTCTCGACTAGGTTTTCAAACTTTTCAGTTCGAGCGTTAAAACCAACATTCTTATCGTGATCATCATGGGTCAGCGAGCTAACGACGATATCACTAGAAACCTCAGCATTCTTAAGTATCTGAGTGATTGGGGCGTAGCAAGCTTGGACCAGGGTCTGGGCACCTCGAAGCTGATCTTGGTTCTTAGGCTCGATATCTGCCATAGTGTTAGCAGCTTTAAGAAGAGCAGATCCCCCGCCAGGAACAATGCCTTCCTCTTGGGCAGAGCGGACGGCTTCGAGGGCATCTTCAACACGATGCTTTTTTTCTGTTACTTCAATCTCAGTAGCGCCACCAATTCTTATAACAGCCACACCTGATGAGAGTCTCGTTAGACGCTCTTGGATTCTTTCTGCTTCGTGTAAGCTGTCGGTCTCCTCAAGTTGTGCCTTTAGCATCTCCATTCTTTTTTCAAGCTCGTCATAATCTGTCTTGCCATCAGTCATTGTGGTAAAGCGCTTACTCGTTTCAATTCTTTTAGCAGAGCCTAGATGTTCAAGTTTAAGTGATTTTAATCTTATCCCACAATCTTTGCTGATAAGAGTAGCACCTGTCACTAGAGCTAAGTCTTCGAGTAGGCTGCGCCTTTCTTCACCGTACCTTGGAGCCTTGATCGCCGCTATCTTCATACCATTACGCATGCGGTTGATAATTAATGCAGCAAGAAGCTGACCTTCGATCTCTTCAGCCACGATGATAAAAGGTCTTCCATCACGAGCTACAACCTCAAGGATTGGCAGCATCTCCTCCACATTATCTAAGACCTCATCAGTGACTAACACCAGGCAATCACGATAATCGATAACACCTCGGCGGTCGTCGGTGATGAACTGGGGAGAAACAAACCCACCATCAAACTGAAATCCTTCTGTTACGTCCAAAGACGTTTTTACTGATCGACTTTCTTCGATGGTTATAGCGCCGTCCTTACCAGCAGCGTCAACCGCTGTAGCAATGAGAGTTCCAATCGTTTCATCACCGTTGGCAGAGACTGTGGCAACGTGGCAAATCTCCTCCTCGCTTGATACAGGCTGAGACATTTCTGTGATTCGTTCACAGATAGCATCAACAGCCATATCAATCCCACGCTTAACATCGATCGATGAAGCCCCAGCAGTAATGTGTTTATTAGCTGCGGTCAGAATAGCCCGAGCCAACACAGTGCTGGTAGTGGTTCCATCCCCGCTTGTTTTCTCTGTCTCCAGAGCAGCTTGGCGGAGAACTTCAACCGCAGCTTGTTCGTAGTCGTCATCCAGTTCTACAACCCGAGCGACACTTACGCCATCTTTAGTGATAACTGGATCTGCACCACGCTTGTAGAGGATTACATTTTGTCCCCGTGGTCCTAGTGTAGATGCCACAGCATCGGTGAGCTTGTTTGCCCCATTAAGTAACCTTTGTCGGATATCATCTCCGAATAGAATATGATCTTTACTCATTTCTTTCTTCTTTCTTTATTTTTCTTAAGCTGTTTTATTTGCTTTTGAACTGATGTAACCGACGCCTCCAAAGCGTCCAGCCGCATATTGGTTGTGTAATAGAAACCAACAAGAGGGACTAATAAAGAGGCAATTGTTATTATTATCTTAACGTCAACTTTCACTGTCTTACCAAAAATACATCAATGAAAAGTTAGGAATAGGATGCATACCCAGGAACTCAAGACTCTGATTCCTTAAGCCAATCTGAACCGCTAATGGCAGTTCGAGTGATACAGCAAACTGTTTCCAGCGGCGCTCAAGTCCTACACCAGGGCCAAAAGAAAACATCACGCCTTCGTCAAGTAGTGGACCTTCGGTATCCCACTCCTCACGGGATTGTCGAGTATAAAACGCTGCCATACCCAGTGACCAGTAGGCTCGACCCCACGTTGTGGAGTTGAGCGTCTGAAACATTGTGCCGCCCAGAAAGACTGTAGCATCAAAATCATCTTCAACAATCGGCAATGCTGACACTTGCCAACCTCGACCATCCTTGAACTGCTTACTGTAACCAAGTCCTACTCCGTAAGTTGAGCCAGCCACGAAGCCAATTCGCTGCTCTTCGGCTGAAGCAGCAGCAGGAATTAATAGACTAAGGAAGAGTAAGTAACGCATCACGAGGGCTCCTCGACGGTAATCACCTCGATCTCAAAAGTCAAGTTTTGACCTGCAAGTGGATGGTTAAGGTCAGCAGTAACTGTGGTGTCAGCAACCTCAGTCAACTTTGCCATTACCTGCCCATTAGGTCCCATCAAAGGAACCGTCATTCCTACCTCAAACTCAAAGTCGTCAGGGAACACTGTCCGGTCCAACTCTGTAAAGGCATCAGGGTTGTGATCACCATAAGCATCGGATGCTTCAATAGTAAAAGTTTTGTTTTCCCCTGCCGTCATTCCGGTCAAAGCATTTTCAAAACCAGCAATCAAATTACCCTGACCTGTTGTAACGGTCATCGGCTCGTTGCGATTATATGAACTGTCAAACTCAGTCCCGTCATCTAGTGTGCCTTTATAGTTGAAGGTCACTGTGCTTCCGTTCTGTACTGTTGTCATCTTTTTGTCTCCTTAGTATTTAAGATGAGTATTTCTTTAGACTTTTTGTCCTTAGACATTCCGTAACTCCATTCAGGATATACGATTTCATAATCTTTGTATAGTTCTAAAATAAATGGACTAGGATTATATGATAAAATCCAGTTATTCTTTTTCTTTAGTGCCTCCGCCAGACCCAGATGGTCAAAGCCCTTGTGGGCTGAACCGTTCTTACCATAGAGAACTGGGTTGTCAATTGCGTAGGGTGGATCGGCATAAATGAATGCATTGTCGTGATGGCGAGCAAGACTTTCTTTAAAGTCTGCGTGCTCAACACTTAGAGCAGGACATAGAAAGTTTCTAAGCCGTTCAATACTACTTTGGGTGAACCGGTTGTCTGCTGCTTGTTGCGAGTATCCACCGCTCAAAGTTGCCCCGCTAAATGAGGAGCGATTAAGAGCATAATACATACAGGCTCGCATCTCTTTCCAAAGATAATGAGTATTATCCATGTGAGTCCAAGACTGTTTTCTCTGGTACTCTGTAAACTTCTGTTTATCACACGGATGGAAAAAAGATTCCAACATATTAGCCGTGCCGTGTGGGTCGTTTAATGTTTGTTTCCAGAAATTAACCAGAGGTTCAAAGATCTCATAGCCAAAAACTCTTACACCCTGAGAGGCATAGTGTATTTCTATGGAACCTCCACCCAGAAAGGGACTGACAATTTCTGTCAGGTCTTTTGGGAAATAAGGCGTGATGTGTTTGAGGGCTCTAGTTTTACCACCGGGGTATCTTAAGAGTGATTTCAAGTTTCCTCACTTTCTTTTATTCGTCGTCTCTGTTGTCCGCAAAGTCGCCAGCGCCCGTAACATAATCTGGGAATTCGTCTTCTGGTTCTTCTTGTGGTAGTTGTTTTTGTTTGGCGCACCAAGATAGTCCGCCATCCACTAGTGGTCTTCCGGTTTGGCGTCCCTGAGCGCACAAGGCTTCTACAACTTCCATCACTCCTTGGGCGCTTCCTAAGTCATATTCTGACTTCGTAGCGTTTCGTTGCGCTTCTTTGTCGTACCGGGCTGATGCCCTGAAGGCCACCTTGCGATAAAAGGGTGCTGGCTGGGCAAGCAAAAACGCACGTTCTTCATCGGTTAGACCCTCTATCTTCCTGATAAACCTTAAGACATTGGTGTACTCTCGGTTGCGACCGTAACCCTGGAGGCGTAGCTCAATATCCATTGCGTCCATCGCTAACTGGGTGACTCCTATAGAAGACAAGTTCGCAGGATCAGCATTAAGATAAAAGAGTCCCAAGCCGCCGATCTGAATATAGAAGACATTCTTTTGTGCGTACTTCGTCAAAACAAATGAGGGGTTTGCCTTGAGTGGGTTAGAGCCATACTGGTCAGCAAGGCGGCGGGAGTTTGTGCCGTATTGACCAGAGTTATCCCACGCTGCATTAGTTGTGTGAAGGGGAAAACTCAACGCTCCAGCCTCATGAAACTTAGCCAAGGCAGACTTGGCAATAGGGTTATTGATCCCAGGGTATTCAAAGCTAGCCAATTCATCAACCACACGCTGTATTTCAGCTTTCTTTTCCTCGCCGTTTACTGAGGCTAGGATGATTTCTAGTGTGCCGGGCTCGTTGAGTAGCCCCTTGGTAGCGGTAAGGTTATCCAGTGGTCCCAAAAGCATACCGGAACCCATATAATCTTTTACCGAATACTTCAACTCAAGATTATAAAACTCTCCCTCAATAGCAAAATCCGCATCGGCAGCGCCGCCTGAACCAGCAGGGTTAAGAATGTTTCCAGCCAATAATGTATGAGTTGGGTCAGTCCCTTTCATTAGAGCAACAACGTCTAGCTCATACTGATCGCCTTTGTTGATTTTCTTCTCCACTATAAGTGACTCCACTTTGCTGTCAATGAGTTCATTCAAGAACCCTAGGCTCTCGCTAATCTTCACAGTCATATCAGGAGCCATCTCTTGTTGTTTTTCTATTTCCCTCATCAAGACTGGGGAGTGGTGGTGTAGGTCTTCAACTACATCTGGGCACCCGCAGCTAGATACAGCACCACGCACATAGTCTTCTGGGCTTGTGGCGCATTCGCCATCAAGGAATAGGTTATCAATAAAGATGCCGTGCTGATGGTCTGTAAGAGTGTCCCATTGCTGGTAGTTCATCCCGTTCATCTTCAGGCGACGATCTAGTTCCTTAACTTTTTGAGCGAACTCGTCACGGACAGGACCGCTGGCGATCACCAAATCTACTTGCTGAGGTTTTAAATGCATTACAGGTTCTTAAGTTCTTGTTGGATAAGGGCACGAATAGAATCAAGAGATTCTTTTTTCATCTTCTTGTCTTTAGCAGCCTTTTTCATTGGCTCTTCTTTGTCACCGTCACCATCCAAGTCAATGTAATCTGGCTTTACATCGTCTTCATCACGATTTGCTGTTCCACAGTGAGCTTCGTCAGTACGTTTAATGGCAGCATCATACTCTTCTTTGATGATTTGTGCCAACCTTTGTTTAGAAATCTTATATTGGGACATTGTTTTTTCTCCTTGTTAGAATAAGACTAACTATAAATAGTCAGTTCTGAAGGTGTTTCCTTATTTCTTGCTCGGTTAATAAAGTGTAAGTAAAAGAATTGCCGTAGACACTTGCTGAGAGCTTGCACACATCCATAAATTCATCGTAGTCTTTTATAGATGAAAACACTTGACATCCAGCACTCCATTTCTCAACCAAGTAAGACTTATCATAAGGATTGCTACGGTGAATATTAATTCCAAAGTAACCCTCATTTATTGTATTAAACCCTTGATAATCTATAATATTATCTTTATTATTATCTCGCCATACTTTCACGGGCTTTGCCTGGACAAGTGCTCCATATTTATTCTGGTGCTTGCCTAGTTTCCAAGTCCCACGATATTGACCGGGAACTAAAACAGCAGTGCCTTTTGGGTTAATTGGGTTCTCTAACCAGTGCTCGCCTGGATCGGTCGTGATTGGATAAACTTTACAAATTTCTTTAAGGTTTTTATCCTTGTAGATCATAACCAAAAAGTCATCAAACTTATTTGTACCTGCATTATCTCTTCTTATGCCGATAAGGTTTACGTTTAACTTTTTGTTTCCATCAAAAAAAACATAAGACTTGCTATTCATCACCTTGCGGAGGTTTTTGACCGTA
>Ga0209348_1000952_pt1 | contig 14506 bp, 15 predicted proteins | sample ETNvirenome_2_30_FD_184065 | JGI IMG/M metagenome (GOLD analysis project Ga0209348, IMG submission 184065) | Marine viral communities from the Pacific Ocean - ETNP_2_30 (SPAdes) (version 2) | ecosystem: Environmental > Aquatic > Marine > Oceanic | place: Pacific Ocean | collected 2013-06-22 | reverse complement strand
CTTTTAATAGATTAACAAGATCTCCTATCTGCACCTGTGAGTTTACAACACCAAGTTCTAATAATTCTCTGTAAGCTGCTTGCGCTTCTGCAGAGTTTGGTCCAAGTTTCAATAACGCAGATGTATCCACACCTTCTTTAAATGCTCTGGCTAATAGACCAGGATTAGTTAGTCCCTCAAACAATATACCGTTAGCACCAGCGAATGCACCAGCACTAAAGAAGTTACGTAGGTGTGTAGGTATAGATAAAACTGTTTTTGCTAGTTGTGATATACCTTTTGGAAATAGTAAAAGATTTCTGTAAAACCATGTTACTGCTTTTTCTGCAGGGTTTGCACCTTCTCTACCTCTGATAACAGATGTCAAACCTGCACCAATATCGTTTGCATTTTTTATACCATCAGCTATTTCTTTTGTTGTAAACTTACCTGACAAAGGATTAGCAATACTATTACCACCAGGTAATTTTTGCACCACACTATCAATAGGAACTATTTGAATACCAGTAGTCGGTGATTGCACGGCCTCTTTTGCTATGTCCTCTGTTTCCCAAAAGAAACCCCTACCACCTTCTTGTTGCACTTTTCTATTCTGTGCTGCAACATCATCAAGATATGTAGCTGTTCTTGCAACAGATGATAGATTAGTCATTGCATTAAATATAGAGTATCTTGGGTCATTTATCTCACCAAATAGTTCTCTAAATACTTTACTACCTCTGCCCGGTATGCCCTCAAAAGTTTTTTTCTTGGACATGGCTGTACCATTTTGATACGTGATGTCTGGTAATCCTGCAGGTCTACCTTTAATTTGCGCTTGATTTATTACATCGTCAACTAAAAATTTTGCCTTCTCATAATAGTCTGTGCTGTCAGGATCAAATGGCGTTTTTCTATTTTTATCTGTTTTTGCAAGATATCTTCTAAATAAATTTATTGCATTTGCATACGCCTCATCTGTTGGTTTAAATTTTTGAAACAATTTAAATAAACCTTTTGGCTTTTGAAATATTCTATATGTGCCTCCCAGCCATCCCTCGATCCTATCTTTCATTATCTTCTGTAAATCTTTTGCACCTGCAGCAATCTTTGTTCCTGCATTTCTATTTAGTATATCAATAAGATTAGTAAATTCGTTTCTTGCACTGTTTAGATTTGTAACTATGTTTGTTATTGATTCTTCTGGTATTTCTTTTTGTTTTAATAATTTAATTAAATCATCAGATGCTTTTGGATTTATTGGTTTACTTAAATCACCCTCAAACAACACGTCGTTTAATTTTTTATAAAAATCTACCTGTTCTTTGTTTGTAGTTGTATCAAAAAACTTACCTGTGCTAGGAAATATCTTATCTACTTCTCTTGTTATATTTTCTACAATCTCTTTTGCTCTAAACGTATCTCTTGCTTTTAGTCCAGACTTTGCCATTTCTGCTTCAAAAACCTCTGTTGGTAGATCACCTCTTGGTCTAAATGGTGAACCAATGTATTTATCTACCCATCTCTCAAATGCGCTATCACTGTATGCAAGATCTTTGCCTCTTTTTGCAAGAGCCTTACCACCTGCTCCTACACCATAAACAAAAGGTGTAATAAATATAGATTCTGTTCCAAACTTTAATCTATTTAATATTCTTCTACCTGCCTCTTCTCTACCAAAAGTCTCTCTATCATCTATAGCTGTTGGTCCATCAAAAAAATCACCAAACGTTCCAATATCCTCTACATCAGCAACCAAAGTCTCACCAGCTGCACCACCAAACACACCAGCTACAAATCGTTTTGTTTTGCCAGGTATTCTTTCATTTAATGATTGTGTTGTTTTCATGCCATTTTGAATAGCTTTAGATCTTGGATTAACGTAATTACCAGCTTTCTTTGCTTTGATTGCTTTATCAGCTAATTTAGTTGCAGCTTTAAAACCAACACCACCTGGTATACCTATCTGTGTAAACACTTCTACAAGTTTACCAGCAACTCGGTCTTGTGCTGTGTCCTCAAATATATTTATGTCGTCAAAAAATTGTTCTACTTCTGCTGCTTTGTTTGTATCTGCTCCAAGATCAATGAGCTCTGCACCTAGAGATACAACTCCCTCTACTGTTTTAAGAATACCGGATGCAAAACCTGCAGCAACAGATGAAAATATACTACTGTCGTTATTTAGTTCTGCCTTTGATAGTGGGACATATTTTGCCAAGGTTTACTCCTATTGGTAAAATTCCTCGTCAAATCCTGGATCTACAAAATCTGGTAAAATCTCTTTTAATTCTTTTCCTGGTTTTGGTGGTCGACCAAACAACCCTGGATTTTCTATTGGTGTTGGTTGCGTGTCACTCGTATCATCTACATCTGCAGAATCCGCAGGTATTAATTCAAATTTATTTGTAACTGTATTTTTTACAAACTTCATCGCTTTACCTGTTGCAACATCGTATACAACCTGACGAGCTAATGTTGGGTTTTGTTTTACAAATCTATCAAGATCTTTTTGTTTTTGTAAACCAGAAGAGTCAATTACAGTTGTGGCTACTGTTTCCTCTCCATATTCAGCGCTTAATGTTGGATATGTTTCAGTTGCAAAATTAACTTCTCTTGTTGCTTTGATTATATCACCTTCGTATTTTGTATCTGCGATTTCTTGTATTCTTTCAGTTGTATCTGTGGTTTTTATACCAGCTATTCTCTCTTGTGCAGCTAATTTTTCTTTTTGTAATCTTTCTTGAAAATCCATTTCTTCCTGTGATAATTCTCTTGCAAATGCTCTGTCAGATGCTGTCTTCATAGCTGCTGTCTGTTGAGCTTGTAATCTATCAAACGGATCTCTTGCAGCTACTGCAGCTGTTTGAAATATATTACCTTGTGGTGGTGTTGCTAAAAGATTTAAACCAAAACCAGTTAAGAAACCTGGTAATCCACCTGGTTGAAAAGTTGGCATTTGTGTACCGTTTGCATATTGTTTTCTTGGTTGATCTAGCCCTGATGTAATACCAGTGCCTGCTGATCCACCTATTCTAAACATTGGTCTTTTTAATATTCTATTCATTATATCGTTTTTCTTCCAAATACGTTTCCAAAATCTGACGTTGTAGGATTTTTAAATGCACCGTATACACCTGCAAGTGTTGTACCAACACCTAACGCAGTCTGTAGTGGTGTAGGATTAGGGACAACTGTTGATTGGAATTGTCCAGGGTATCCACCCATAATTCCTGTTACTTGTCCAGCAAATCTATCTAGTTGTTCTTGTGGTAAGAATGTAGCTTGTCTTGCTGCTTCTCTCTGTGCATCAAGTTGAGCTTGAGCCTGCGCCTGGTTCAGTGCGCCCAACTGACCTAAACGTCCAATATTTGTTCCCGCTATACCTCCAGCTGTTTGACCTAACTGTAATTGTTGCGATGCTAACGCTCCTCTGTTAGTTATATCTTGTTGTCTTTGTGCTGCTGCCTGATTAAAACCTTGTTGCAAGAGACCGGCCTGTAATAACGCACGTTCTCTCGCAGCCCCTGTGCCAAACTCTGCGAGTTGCACTCCCGCTCGACCACTGCCGAGCGCACCCAAAGCTGCTTGTTGATCTCGTATACTTTGTTCTTGTATAGCTTTGTTACGATCAAACTCCGCTAATGTAGCGTCAATAACTTGGGATTGAAAAGGGGACATGAAATCTTGTACGCCCTGTTGAAAAGCTTGTGCTCCCACACCTACTCCACCTAATGCTGTTTGAGCTTCAGTCAGAAATGGTTGAAAAGTTCCTAAACCTTGTTGAGCAGTTCCAACACCTGCTTGTTGTTCTGCAATAGTTTGCGCGATGCCTTGCAATCTATCTTGACCTGCTACCTGAGGTGCAAGTCCTGCTAGACTCTGTTGTCTAGTTTCAAATTCTCTTGCTGCCTGTTGTCTAGCTGCAAAATCTTTAGGATCTTCTTCTGGTCTCTGTGATATTCCTGCTAGTCCAACCGATACTGTAGGTACACCTGATTGAGCCACTACCTGTTTTGCTAGATCTTTTCCTAGATCTTCGACAAATTGTGCGGGTAAGGTTCTTGTAGTTGTAACAGCCATTATAATACTTCCTCTAATCTTTGTGATGTTTGAAACATTTTACGTGCGCCTTCTAAGCCTTGCGATTCTTCAGATACGTCACCCCCGGCTTCGAGGTTCTTCATCATGTTATACATAACTTCTGCGCCTTTGTCCACATCTCCGTCACCGGCATTTCTAACAGCATCTGCTGTAAATACAAACTCATTTTTGGACAATCTTGCAGGGACATCATCTGCCTTTTCCATACGTCCTATTGGCACAAAGCCACCTTCAGCTCTTAAATCCATCTCTTTGCCACCCATATCTAGCAGTGGCATAGTTTTTTTAGCTACGGGTTCTTTACCCTCTGCAGGTCCACCCTCAGCTCTAAATGCTAGAGCTCTTTGATCTTGTGGAGTTCCTGCCTGTAAAATCATTCTTCTAGCTGCCTCTATATCTATACCCTCACCTCTTGATAATTGTTGTGCCTCTTCTTCCTGTTCTGGTGTCATTAATCCTGCTAGTGCTGACACTCCTATTATACCTGCTCCTACCTTACCACCTACTAAATCAAGTAAACTTTTACCAGTTTTACTTGGTCCCACGACATCTCCAAAAATTTTATTTGTAAACAAAGCTTTTGTTTTTCCTAAATTAGCTAAAACATTACCTGGATTAAATATACCACCAAATCCAGTCGTAGCTCTTGTAGCTCCTGCACCTAAAGCTCCCAGCCCTGCTGTTCCTGCATATAACAATGCAGCTTTTCCTATTGGTGACTTTGCAATCTTTTTAACTGTTCTTGTAACTTTCTTAACAAGTTTACCCAGACCATACATCTGTCTTGCTGATTCAAGGTCCATGATCCCACCTTCGTAAGGCATGCCGCCTTCCATAAGACCAATACGACCACCCTCTGCTTTACCTAAACCTAAACTTTTCATTAACTCAGGATCTTGACTTACCAAAGAACCTGTTTGAGTTGTTAATTTTTCAAAATTTTTAGCAGCGTCTGGATTAAGTACAGCGTCTACTGTTTTTTGACTAACACCTGTTTGATCATCATCACTACCTAAACCAAAAAAATCCATAATTTTTTGAACATTACTTTTTTCTTTTACAATGTTAACAGGTGGTTTTTCTTTTATAACCGGTCCTTTACCACCACCGCTACCACCTGCACCTATATTTTGCATTCTTCTATTAATAGCTGCATCATCTCTAGCGTCTCTGTCTCCAAAACCAAAATCTCTAGAACTGGCTGTACCTAAATCGGCACCTCCACCTTGGAATCCTATCCTACCCCCATTGGCTCTGAATGCTAATCTTAAACCCTCATCCTTTTCTTCTGGTTCTTGTTCCGTGATGCTTGGTGCTTGGGTCATGATACCTTGTGGTAATAAAATATTAGAACCTTCTCCATCACCTTGATTTAATTCATTACCATAAGCATCTGTTACACCAGACATTCTACCTGCCATATATTTATCATATTCTTCTTGTTGTTCCTCAGGACTCAATAGTGAAAATTGTTCTTTAGTCATAGGTGCATTTTTAGAACTTAAATAGTTTTCTAGAAAAAAGTCTTTATTGTTTAGCGGACCAAACTTTGATGCAAACATAGAAACTGGTGAAATTTTTGTTAAAAAATTTTGAAACTTTCTTTGGTTGCTTCCTAAATTTCTAAATTTTTCTAAATCCTCTTCTATTTTTTCATCACGTATTCGATTAGTTATATTTCTTAAATCCGCTCTTCTTTGTGCCTCTTTCATAGACTCTTCTCTTCCTCGGTCTCTATTACTCATACCACCTCTTTCAACAGGTCCTTCTTCAGCTCGTCCTCCGACTCCGCCTACTCTATATAATTGTCTTGCGATTTGAGTTCTAGTTATGGCCATTTATCTATCTTATTTTGTTTCTCCAAATAAATCAAGGCTAGGTAGAACCACTTTGACATCTTTTCTTATGTCAGATTCTGGCACACCTTTTGCTTTCCAATCAGCATCGTCCTTATATTTCTCACCTGTTTTAAGGTTACTGATAGTTTCTATGATATCTTCTGGTTTTATTACTACTACATCTTTCATTATGATATTACCTCTCTTGGCTGTATTTCTAATATTGAAGCTATGACGTGCAGCTCGTTCGCGCCAGCAGCCTGTACTTTAAGCACCTCACTCTCCTCCATGACAAGGGGTTGGGTTAAAAGTTCTGTTGTTGCCTTAGATGCTATTGCTTTATCTTTAAATAGATTGAATATAGCACCACTAGAATCAACTAATGTTATGGTTATCGTGGTCCCTGATCCGGCGTCCTCTGATACCAGTAAAGATTTAACCACAGCTGTTTTTGCTGACGGCACAGTATACAACGTTGTCAGATCTGTTGTTGTTAAATCTACTTTTTTATTTATAAAACTATTTGCCATTAATTTAAAAAGAAGTTTTGAGCTTCTACCTCGTCTTTTAGATCCTGTTGATACGTGGTATTTAATTTTACTATTATACCGTCTAGATCTCTAGCCTGAGCCTCTGCTACAGTGTAGTCATACTCTTGTGCTGGTCTGGTTATAATCTGTGTAATCTTTGCCATTATCTACGTCCGTCTGGTTGTACATCTAATCTAAAAGTTCCTAGCTTCCAACTCTGATCAGCAGCCGTGTTTTCTATTTTTACTGAGACTGCTCTAGCTCTTGCACGTGTATCAACTTTGGTTGTAGCTGAAGTAATATCAAATGGTCCAAGAGGCGAACTAGCCTGTGTGCTATTTGGATAATTCTTTAATTGTAATGTAACTCTTGTGGTTCCTGTTTGTGATATAAAATCTGGTATAAATCTTCTTATCTTCATTATAAACTCACCATCTCCTCTAAAAGTTGCAACACCTGTTTGTGTTCCTTGAGCCGATCTTTGTTGTGTAATATCAAAATCACCAGAAGATATATTTGACAATACTGCTGTTATAGTACCATTTTTATTTTGATCTGTGCCTGTCTCATGTTCATAATATGAAGTTCTTCCTTCTGTGTTTCCTACAACATCAAAAGATGAATCATTGCCTGCAGTGTATTCTAACGCGTGTGGTGTTCCAAAAACAGCAGAGTCTCTCCACATAGTTCTAGCAAGTGTGCCCACAGTCCATACAGGTCTTTGAGGTGAAGAATCAAAATAGTTATATGCAACCATTTTATTAACTACATCTGATGTAGCAGAGGGATAAAACCATATAACCTCACCAAATAGATTATTTAATCCTGCAGACACTAGTTGATTACCAGATGCTAGATTTATATCATCGTAAACGTGGTCTTCTACCAAACAAGGTAGTGATTCTAATCTACCACCATATCTAAAAAAACCATTCTCTGACATCCAGTAAGCTGCGCCATCAACCTCTACACATGCATTCTGTCCAACAAGTCCGCAATGTGTTCCGACCTGTGAGAAAGCAAAAGTAAGTGGTTGACCAACAAAACGTTGTGTAAATAAAGCTGTATCAGTCCAAACAAGAATTGCATCTCTACCCCTGATAGCACCTCTGATCTGTGATCCGTCGGCCAGTCTCTGTGTACCAGCTGTATTGGTTGCTGTAGGTGCGTAAGTGTTTATATCCTCCTGATCTGAGAATCTTATAAACATATCATCTTGCGTAGATGTGTCTCCAATAGTTGTCTCTGTTCCATAAAATACTAAGTGACGATCAGGTGTAGATACAATCATATGTCTTGATGCTGTTGGTGCACCCGATATGATAGTCGCTCTAGTTTCTGTAGCGTTACCTAGATTAGAGTCCCAAGAAAAAACAGGACCATCATGAATTAAACAAATAGCTTTGTCACCAAAATTATCTAATGACCACATACCAGGATCTAAAGCTAAACCTTCTGCTGTCTGTTCATTCCATGCAGCGTAATCTGTACCATTAGTAACAGTAGCACCATCGCTGTGAGATGCAGCTGTGGTTCCTCTAGCACCTCGTGTTACACCAGTTAATGTGTTACTGCTTATACCTGTATATTGAATCATCTCTGTTCCAATCAATACAAAGTTAGTCCCTGTTGCGGGAAACTGTGTAGCGTTTGTTAGAACTATAGTTGTTGTGCTTGCATCTATAGCTCCATTCAAAGTAGTTGTTACTGCTCCAGTGTCCTCACCACCATATGTACCTAAGCCCCAACCAAAACCTTTTTCTTGAACAGCTGTGCCTACGGGATAATAATGTTGTACTCTAATACCACCTGATGTTGTTGCTCCGGAACCTGATTCGTTTGATGGCATTGTAACTGTTAGAGTTGTTCCTGTTGGAACAGAGGTCACCATAAATTTTTTGTCGTTAAAATCTGAAGCTCCAAAGTTAGATCCTGTTATAGAAGAAAAATTATCTAATAAAATTATATCATTAGGAGATATACCATGAGCTGTAGAAAAAGTTATCGTTACAGCAGAGTCACCGTTGTTTGTGCTAAATGCACTTGTAAGTGTTGTTGTAGTTTTAATAGGGTGTATGTCATAGAACACACCACCAGAAAAAGCATAAAGTATTCTGTTAGTGCCGATGATCGCATATCTTCTGCCTGCTGTATTTATAAAATGATGTAAACCTCTACCAGCACCTGTTAATTCATTAGAATTAAGTGCCCCTAATTGGTTCCAGCCACCTATTTTTTCAGGTATACCATATCTAAATCTAACATTATCACAATCAGTCCATTGGCCCTCTGCTCCGGTTTCTGTGATTTGTTTGTTAATACCTGGTTGAAATCCTATTTTTTGCAGCATAATAAGACACTATATATAGTTTTTAATTTTTTGGTAGCATTATATCCCAATCCAGCTTGGATATCAAATGCTCTAAACCACGTTGAAATTTATGATAGATCTAGTTCCCTTGATGGGTTGTTCAGCCGTGTGCCACAAAGAACCATCAAAAGTCAATATTGTGCCCTGTTTAGGAGTAACTCTTTTCCATTCTTTTTTATTTTTATAGATAATAGTATCTCCATCAGAGTCTAGTAAGTAGTATATAAAAACTGTGTGAGGCTCGTCTCTGTCTATGTGTAAGGGATCTTTTTTTCTTATTAATTTTTTATTTAACGGCAGCTGTAAAAAAGCTCTGGCTTGAACAATATTACCTTTTACAACATGTCTAAACAACTCTAACATATTAGCCTGTTCAGATATGACTCTACCATCTTCTATAAATGTGTGACCAAAAGCAGGAGTATAGTTTCCGCTGTCTTTAAAAGTTACATCATTTACATAGTACCAAGGAAAGGTCGATAGAATAAAATTTTTTAATTGTTCTTGAGTCGCCTTGTTAAGAACGTTCTCGATAATTTTCATGAAAAATTATTATGGTGTCGGTGTATCCCACGCAAGAGTTTCAGCGTTCCATTCAAAAGTATTTGCTGGAACGTTACGATCTAAAGCTTTCCACATTTGTTCATCTTCATCCCAAAAGATTGCATATGGTATTACATTTCCGTTATCGTTATATGTATCGATTGTAGGATATGGAACTGGAGCTCTCCAATCATCGTTATCATCTAGGCTCCAAGACGTATAAGGTTGTTGTTGTATAAATTTATCTTTAGCATAATCATATACATCTCCCTTACCTGCGTATTGTTTTCGTATGCCATTTTGAAATGTTTGTTTCCAAGTGCCACCTTTAAACCAATTAGCGCACCATGTTTCTCCATCAACGTGCATTGGGTTATCTTTTAATTGACCATCAGCAGTGGCAATGTCATCTCCTACTGCTACCACTTGTACGACTCTCCATACCGTTTTTGAATCATCAAATGGATCAGGTTGTTTTTGTAATTCTGCGAAATATTGTGCCATGTCAGTCTATACCCTATCCTTTCCGTGTTGTAAATAACTATCTTTATTGAAATATTGTATCCTATTAACCCTTAATTTAGGACAATCTCTTGCTTGTATTTTACCTATAAAAAATACCAAACTCAACCTATCTTCTTTAGGGTTAGAATAGATATTGTCTATACCGTGCCATTGAAAACCATCAAAAGCCACCAAAGTATTATATATGTTTTTAAAGGTATGCGTTTTTACAAATTGCTTTTCTACAAAAGCCATTTCTTTTTTATATTGATTTAAGTTTATTTTATTTTTTTTATAAAAATTTATTTTAGCTTTAATTCCTTTTTCATTATCAACGGGTTCTTTTTTAAGCGCATACAAACTTGTGCCACTTTCAGGATAACTTTGCTTGTTTAAATAAATTAGACCTCCCAAAGCTGTACCGTCACGATGAATCCAACCTTTGTTTCTTACATCTTTTAATGATTTTGAGTAAGGTTTAATTTTATGAAACTCTAGATAAGTGTCAGAATAATTAATGTTTTCAAAATCTTCAAAATAAACTGATAATATTGATAGGATAGTTCTGTTAAAAAAATCATAATCTACTGTATCTAGATTTTTAGTTCGCACTCCTGGATAATTACCTTCTTTTGGTTTTTTATATTTAAGACTGTTTGCAAATTTAACGACTTCATCCGGTTCTGCAAAAAAATTATTAATACTTGTTATTGGAAATATATTCATTATACCCTTAACTTTATGTTACCAGACACAGTGATTCGATAGCCATCGCTAGTGTAAAATGGAAAGACCTCGTGTACCTGTGGTGCAGGAAAAAATACTATCTTACCTTCAAAACTTTTATCTACATTTAATGGCCACAATTCTATTTTGCCAAATTTATTAATAACATGAAACACAAATTTTGATGTGTAATTATTATCAGCATTAATGGTAAAATATTTACTTTCCTTGTTAAGAGAATAAGGTATTTTTATAAATATTACAAAACTAAACACACCAGAGTGACGATGAGGTGGATTAAATTCATGTTTCTTTTGAAAGTTACACCATACATCAGCGAGATCAAACGGTAAATTTTTAGTTAACGTTCTTATGGTATCTAAATATTTAAAAAATCTTTTATCTACCATATTTATTAACATCCTTATAATATCATCAGGTGGACGATCTAATGCATATTCCTCTTTAATGTGTCCTGCCAACTTATTGTTTTCTTGTATATTTTTTATTTTAGCTTTTTCACATGCTTGTTTAAACCATTTATAATGTTCTTTAGAAAGTGTTGCATAATTAAATTCTAATATGTCTAATGATGTTTTATCTTTCTGCCAATTACTCATTGTTTTCTAAACTCGGACGGTAGTCCCAACATAGGTCTGCCGTCATATTTATTCTTAGAACCAAATTCATTATAATGTAAAAAGGCTTGACCAGACACATCGCCTTCAAACTCTTCTCTCCAATGTTCCATTTTATCTCCGCTATATATAAGTAAGTCACCAGGAGTTAAGTCAACTTTAAATCCATCTTGAGCACGATTCTTTGTAGTATTTAAATATATTGGCCAGGGGTCTCCTCCTAGATTTAGAGTAGCAGATATAGCACATGATCTTCTATCTTTATGTCTGGCTAAAATATCTCCGTGTTTATAAAGTCTCGCATAAGAATATGTTTCAACTAATTTTATTTTTGTTTTCTTCTCAATAATATTTTTTAAAGATATTAATAGTGTTTCCATTGCATGGTCTGAGTAAATAGAGTACGTGTTTGGAACTAGTTCATCTAAATAATACCCCATGGTTTTATCATAAGGTGAAATAAATCTCATTGCCTGCATGTGATCTAATACGTGCTTTTTAAGTTTTAAATAATTAAATAAAAAATTAGCCATGTCTTTATGTAAGACATCTCTTACAACTTCAAATTTATGTTTTTCAAACTTCATGTCTAACTTTCTTTAACCATTCTTTGTGAGTAACGTAACTGTATGTATCGTCATATTTTATCTTTATCAATTCTTTAAAATTGTTATTAAGCATACTATATTGTTTTTTTATTTTTTCAATATCTATTAATCCTAAGCCATGCATAACTACGATATAATTAGGGTCTCTAAATAAAAGATAATTAGTCTCACTAAAATCTTCTCGTATGGGTAGTCTAGTTTTAAACAATTCTAATCTATCCTTGAGTGAATCAGGCATTACCTGGGTTTTCCAAAATTTTTCTTTTCTAGGGGTTATATAATGTAGGCATATAAAGTCTCTTATATTCAACATGATATGTTCCATAGTTTTATTAAATTTATCTATGGTCTTTTGATTGTAATTAATTATGTAATGCGAAAGTAAAAAAGCTTGTTGTATAGAAGTACCAATGGAAGATGCCTCGAGTGGCTCTACAAAATTAGCGCTTAACCCCACAGCAAAACAATTTTTTATCCATGACTTTTCTAAATACCCAGGATCGAAATTAATTTGTTTTTTAACCTCAACATCTTTTTGTAATTTTTTCTCTACTTCTTCATGTGCTTGTTCCTTAGTAATTATATCACTATCGAATATATAACCATTACCTGTTCTACCCCATACCGGAATACTAAACATCCAACCTGCTTTCATAGCTGTAGCAGTGGTATATGGGTTATAGTTTTCCATATCCTCTGTTGGAAAAACTATTGCAGATTTAACTTTTAAGTATTTACTAAAACTAATCCATCTGTTTTTAAATTTATTTATTAATACTCTTCTAAACCCTGTGCAATCTATAAAAAAATCTGCTGTGTATTTTTGATTACCTTTTATATATTTGATTCCATCTTTATCTAATTTTACTTCTTTAATTGTGTCCTCTTGTATTGTTATATTTCTTTCCACGCATTTCTTTTGCAAGTATTTATTTAGTTTGTATGTATCAAAATGAAGTTGATTAAGTGGTCTTGGATCATTAGGGTTTATTTTTTTAGATAGGTATTTTTTACCAAATACTCCATCATTTAATACATAAGAAAGATAACCAACTTGTTCCTGTCCTACTTTTTCATCAGGATGTGCAGAATGCAGATAGTTCTTTTTACCCCACTCTTTAAAATAAATTCCTGATTTTAATGTTGAATTACACTCTCTTATTATCTCATGAAAATCTAATTCACACCAATCAATAAAATCTAGCCAGTGTTCCGTGCTCCCTTCTCCAACACCAATGATACCAATATCATCAGACTTAATTATTTTAATGTCCATACTTTGACTAAATTTTTGTTTTAAAATTAAGGCGGTAACTAATCCCGCTGTGCCTGCACCTACAATTGTTATCTGCATAATTTTTTTAAATTAAAGTTATACGCTAAAGAAATCCTCTCTTTGTTATGTGTTTGCATTTGTACACAGTGATGTAGAGAAGATCTAAAAATTAATAAATTACCTTGTACCGAATTGTATTCTACTTTTGAACTTAAAGCAGGAGAGTCTATATCAAAGTGTGCATTGAATAAACCCTCATCTCTTTCAAATATTATTTTAGGATCATTCCTAGTTGATTTTAAAACATAGATCACAGATACCATCTGATTAGGATGGCAGTGAAATTCTTGGAAATCGTGTTTCTTATAAATATTAAACCAACCCTCAGAAGTATGTATGGTGTATGTACCACCTATGGCTTTTATATACTCATGAACTTTTTGATAAATAATATTATTTATTAGATCGAAGTTTTTATCTTTACAAATATTATGTGTGTAACAGGTTTGATATAATGTTGCTACCCATCCGCTTTCTTTATATTTTATTTTTTTCTGTAATTTTTTACAGATAGGAACAATTTCTTTAGCTATCTTTTCGTGGTCCTGTAAGATCTCTTGACCAATAAAAGTAGGAAACCAGGTCTCTATATTTATCATACACCTATTTTGTCTGCTTTCGGCACTGCTTGAACATTCCAATGTATAAATCTAAATGGGTCATAGCCCACATCAACAGAGAATAGATGTGGTAGGTAAGAGGGAAAAAACATCATCGTGCCTGGTTTAACTTTATAATGTATTTCTGGACTTCCGTAGGTAATCTCAGTTGCACTTTTTACAGGTAAACCGTTCATTGCATGACCGGGTCTTGGATCATGAAAGACAGGTCTAGAGGTGCACTCACTTGCCTTTAAAAAATAAAAACCTGATATGTGACCATTCCAATGAGTATGTAGAGTATGGTGTCCTCCACCAGATTTAGCAAACTCTTGAACCCAACTTTCTGTTAACATGATATCAAATTTAGATAAATCATATCCCATCTCTAATAATAAATTTCTAGCAGTAAGCGTAACGTACTGATGAAACGATGTAAAATTTTTATCTTGTATAAGAGATGTTGAATGAAACACATGTCCCATATCTTTTTTATTTCCATAAGTTTTGTTTCTTTTATCTATCATTGGTTTAAAATGTTTTTTTGAAGCAACAATATATGGGTCTGAATATTTATTTAATTTTTTAACATGTTCTGGTACTTGGGTTACCCAAACAGGTGTAGGAAATAAATCCGCTCTATCTAATTGTTTTGGAAATTCTATCGCCATTTTTTACCTCTCATCCAACACACTAGGCTGTGTCTAACTCCTTTAGTAACAGGGGCTAC
>Ga0209348_1000951_pt1 | contig 14508 bp, 25 predicted proteins | sample ETNvirenome_2_30_FD_184065 | JGI IMG/M metagenome (GOLD analysis project Ga0209348, IMG submission 184065) | Marine viral communities from the Pacific Ocean - ETNP_2_30 (SPAdes) (version 2) | ecosystem: Environmental > Aquatic > Marine > Oceanic | place: Pacific Ocean | collected 2013-06-22 | reverse complement strand
CTGATATTCCACCCGCTGATGAAGCAAGTCTTATTGCAGGGCCAGTAGCAGCTGATGAGTTTAAATTTAAAATTCCACTCGAAGAAACAGTCATGTCTGTACCATCGCCAGATATAGTTTCACCTGAATCACCGAACTCAATGACTTTGTTAGCACCTAAAATAACTTTATCATTAAATGTAGCAGCACCTGCCTCAGACATATCAAGTTTAAATGCATTGATTGAAGCTCCGCCATCATTACCATGCACTTCAAAATCACCGTCTGATATAGATGATTTTATTTCTAGATTTTGGCCACTTCTTAATATATGAGCGTAAGTGGTTCCATCATGCATTAAATGAATTCTACCAATATCACTAGCATCTAAATTAATTTGACCTGCAACATCTATTGTAGCATCATTACTTGAAGCGATTGTTAAGTCTGTACCATCACCAGATATGTTTTCACCTGCATCACCGAATTGTAGTTGTCTGTTAGCATTTAATAATAAACCTGTGTCATGTACGTGTGCTAACGTTACATCTGAGTTTACACCGAATCTTATTTCAGAGGCGTCACTATGTAAGAATAAATTGTCACCAATTGCTACGTTAGAAGCAAATGTTGCTTTTTGAGCACTATCAAAAGTTAAAACTGTTGTAGGACCCGAACCAGATTGAATTTGTAACTGACCATTACTTTCTTTTCTTAAAGCAGCGAATGTAGTACCATCATCTTTTAAAAATATATCACCACCGCCAGCATCAATATTTAAATCACCTGCAACATCAATGGTTAAATCGCCTGAACTTAAATCTATTTCTGTGCCATCGATTGTGATGTTATCAGCTTTAAGACCTGCATTTGCTGTTACTGTGCTGTTGAATGTAGCGGCACCAGCTTCCGATGCATCAAAAATAAGAGCGTCAAGTTGTGATCCACCATCATTTACATTAATTGCAAAATCAACATCTGATCTTTGAGAATGTAATGTAAATCTAGTTGAAGAATTAACAAAAGCACCATAATTTTGACCACCATCGTTAAACATTATTTGTTGATCGCCGTCTAATAATAAACCGTTTGTAGCAGTTATTAATAAATTTGTGCCATCAAATTTTATATTATCACCAACAGTGTGAAATTTTAATTGTTTACCTGAACCTAATAAAACATTGTCATTAAATGTAGCAGCACCTGCTTCACTCATATCTAAACTTAATGCTGTAATTTGTGAACCACCGTCATTACCTCTGAACTCAATGTCTTTATCTTGAACAATTGCTCTTAATTGCACTGTGTTTGAAGAGTTTTCAAATTTAGCAATACTTGTGCCACCAATATCTAACTCAAGGGCACCAGAGGCAGAACCAACCTTTAATTGAATATTACCTGTGCTATCTACGATTGTTTGAGAACCTGATGCAATAGTTAAGTTAGTGCCGTCACCTGATATAGTTTCACCTGAATCACCGAACTCAATTGTTTTGTTTGCATCTATAGGAATATTACCACTTGCATCTTTAATAACTGCTTTTGAAGCAGGTAAAGTACAAAATACAATTTTAGTTCCTGCGGAAAAATCTACAGGGCTATCGCTGTTGGATGATGAGATAACTTGTGTTCTAGCTAATTGACCTGCAGAAACAGTTCCACGACCTACTTCAAACTCAGTAGTTCCAGGTAGTTCTATTGCATAGTAAGTTGTATTACTATTACCAATAGCTGATGAAAATGTTTCAAAACCTTGAACTGCACCATCTAAAGTAAGAGTGCCTGTTCCAGTCGTAACAGAAGTTTCTTTAACTCTATCGTTAAATACAAGTGCCATTTATTTAATCCTTAAAATTATGCGTCGCCAACTCTAATGATAGCTGCAGAACTAGATGCGGCTGGGAAAACAATTTGAAAATCTCCACTTGTGGAAGTTTTTGTCCCTCCAAAATCTAGAACTAATACCGCTTCATTATTTGAACTACTCTTATAAATCAAAGCTCCAACTGCAGTAATAGATGCTGAAGACCAAGTTGTATCATCAAAGTCAACAAAAGCAACATTACTACTTATAGATACACCAGCATTAGTTAAAGTATTTCCACCTGTTGTATAACCGTTACCATTTGCAACTTGATTCGTAGTTATATATTCAGTTGTAGAAGTACTAAAAGCAGCTAACGATGTATACAGAGCAATTTTAAAAGTATCTCCTCCACCTTGACCGCTGGATTTGAAATTAAACGTTCCTTTTAAAAGATCTGTTTTAAAAGAGTCAGGTACTATATTAGCCATAAATTATCTCCTTAGTATTTTGATGGTGAATCGGATCTTAAAGGAGTACGAATAACCCCATCTTGCCATTCGTCTCGGCGTCTTCTACCTTGTTGTTCAATAGAGTACGATTGTAAAGCTCTTTGATAAGACCCTTCGTAGTATTGTAGCATATCTACAGGTCCTTTCAAGTATCCATATGCTTCTACCAGAGCAGCATATAAAAGTAAATCTTGATATTTATTAGATACATAGGTTCCGGTAGCACTAACACTAGAATCAGTTAAACTTGTTGGTTGTTTAATATAAGCTAAAGTAATTTCATACGTGCTATCAGGAGTAGGAGCTACAACCCAAAAATTAGCATCCCAATTAGCATAATATCTTGGAAGACCTGATTGAGTTGCAGGTGTATTATAGAACTCAGACATAAAAGATGTATCTCTTTTTTCTAAAAATACTTGTTTGTTATTTGAATCTTTTAATTGAATATATCTTATTACTCTTAGATCAGATGGGATGGTAACATATCTATTACCTGTAACTAAATTAGATGTTGCATAAAATCTATTATCATCCGAATCAGAATCTCTGTATATTCTATTTTCTGCATTTTTAATTATAGTATTTAAGACACCTGAAGAAAATACAGTGCTGTCAACCTCAGTGTAATCTTTAATATCATCTTGTAAGTTTGTTAAAGTATAAGCCATATTATGGTGTTAACGTAACAGGTCCTGCTGTTACTGTCATTCCTCCTGCGTTTTCTGTTACTGTTGGTGTTCCACCTAGAGTAAAAGTATATTTATCTGCATCTACTTTTGTTATAGCATACCCAGATGCACTTTCAAAGACTGTATATGCAACACCTCCGGGACTTCCAATTACATTTCTAAATACAACAGTATCAGATGTGCTTCTGCCATGATTTGGTTCCGTAACAGTCACTGTTGATGATCCTGAGGTTAAACTAAATGGATTTGCTGGTAATAAATTTTGTGTTGCAGGTTCTGTTCTATCAGGTCTTGCATTTTGCAATCCTTGACCATCTGAAGGTGCTGGCTTTGGTTGCAGTTGAGGATGTTTTTCTTCATACTCAGAAACATGAACAAAGGACCCATTCCATTCTCTCACCATTTCATTGTAAGGAAATTCTTGACCTGACCTATCAGAAATTGCTTTAGAAAATTTACCTTTAGCTAAATTGGCCATTACATTCCTTCATAATAAGTTCTAGGAGTTATAAAAGAACTTGTTGAAGAACCATCTTCTTGTAGAGCTCTTTGTAATTCATCTTCGTATAACATTTTTAAAACTTGAACTCTTTCAGGAGCATATTTTACTGCTAAATAATATGAAAGACCTGCAATCATACAAGGAACGAATCTATAAGGCACATCAGCATCATTAGTATAGTCTCCTGCATCTTGAATTCTTTTTGCATAATAATAATTTATTTTTTTACCTGCCTCATCAGATCCAGGTGTTAGATATAAAGTAATAGTTACTTTATCTATAAATCTTTGAACAAAATATTGTGTTGGCACACCTTTATCTGATTTGTTTGAAAAAGACTGATACTCTGATCTATTTATTTTTGTAAGTGGAAAATCAATATTGTCTGAATTTCTAAAAGATGCTTCTAATACATCTTCAACACCATATACAGCAGTTGCATCAGATGTGCCATCTGAAGTTGACCTAAACATAGTATAAACAGATTGACCATTAACTAATGTAATTGAATTGTTTAATATTTCCCAATAATGCAAACCTCTGTTTGCCCACTCTTGAAATAAAATATTTAATGATCTTCTTGCACCTTTTAACTGATATCCTGATACACCTTGAATACCAATTCTTTCATAGGACTCTTCAACAATGTCAGCGATAGAAAAACCTTTTTCGAACGTAGCTGTTCCAGAGGTAGTGTTAGCCATTTAACCTCCTATTTATCAATTAATAGTGTTGCACCTACTAAGTTAGCAATTGCAGAAACTTTCATTCCACCTGGAAATAATATTCCATCTTCAGGGATGTTAAATGAAAAAACATCACCTTCAGGACAATCTCCTTGAAATAAAGTTGTGCTGTCTGTGTTATCTTGTAGAGTAATTGATCCAGCTCCAGATCCGTCAGAAGCTAAAATCATTCCTCTTAATCTAGTTCTACCAGCAAAAACTGCACCAGTTCCTGAAACTCTAACTGCTTTTACGTCACCCTTCATAATTTTCTCCGTTAAATTAAGTATGGGCCCGAAGGCCCACACTAAATTAATTATTAACTTACTGCTGCACTAAATGGCGTAGCTAAGTTACCAGTTCCACCAGATGTAACTTGAACACCCCATCTGTTGGCACCAATTGCTTTGCAAGTTATGATTGATCCTGCTAGTCCACCTGTTGTAGTACCATTTAAAGTAATGGTATCTGAAGCGGCTGCAGTCATAAAACCTTCAGCGTTATCACTTGTATCTGTATCAACAAGAATTGCATTACCAGTCATTGTATCATTAGCATTTGCAACTTGTAAAACAAAGTCACCAGTTTTAGTTGTTCCAATATAGATTTCAAAAGAAGCACCTAAATTGTTTGCTGAGTTTGGATCATTACCTGGACCCGCAACACCTGAATCAGATGAAGAGTTGATTGCAGGTAAAGTCAAAGTAGCTGCACCAGCAACGTTGTGATATAACATTCTACCAGCGTGTGTATCAACAGTTAAAGAAGTTGCACCTGCTGCGATGCTAACAGAATTTCCTGTTCCAACACCTTGAAAACCATTAAGTGATTTTACTGGTCCTTGAAATGTAGTTTTTGCCATAATTGTATCCTCCTAGTTTTCCGAACATAGTCTCTAGGCCGTCGACTATACGCGTCTATGTTCTAATAATTGTATAGTGTGTTTTTTATACAACAGTTTTAAATAGAGTGCAAGAGATCCCTTAATGTGGATTGGATTTTTCCAACGATGTAGCTTTTTTTCTAAGGTGCTACTGAAACCTCAGAAGCAGGGTTGTGTGCAGCTTTTGCTTCTGCCATTTTTATATGGTTTATTAACTCTTTAACTTTATTGTCAATCTTAACCATATTAAGAGTGTATCTTCCTTCACTCTTATGTTCCTGCTCCCACTTGTTGTCTAGAGCTTTTTTCTGTTGGTAAAGCTCTTGGATGTGGTTGTCCATCTATAACCTCCTCATAGGTTATTCTATGTTTACGAGAATCATACATATCTCCCGTGAACTCCCAAACTATATCATTTTCTCCTAATTTGTCAAGAATAGCTTTTTCTAATGAAACAGGATCATCATCAGATTTTACCTGAAATTGTGTAAAATAATCATATGCATTAATTTTAATTAGGAAACTTTTCATGATTTTTTCTTTCTATTTTTGAAATGAGGCGGGATTTTGTCCCGCCCCAAATTTTCAAGTATTACGCACCTGGTGATGCAAAGATACCTCTGAAGTCAGATACTCCAAATGAATATCTTTCTCTAGCTTTGTATCTTACGTTACCAGTATCAAAGTCACCTTCCATTGCAGTTTTGATAGGTGATCTTTCGAAATACTTCATACCGTTAGGCACATCAGTAATGATATAGAACGCATCTGTATCAGTTAAAAAGTTATTAACTCTGTAACCTTGTGGAATCATTCCCATAGATACGATTGCATTTACATCGTTATCTGCTGTTCCTACTCTTCCTTGAGACTTCATTAATCTCTCAGCTGTGAATTGTAACTCTGAAGGAATAATCATTTTGACACCTCTTGCAGCAATTTTTAGACCTCTTTCGTCAGTCATTGCAGCAATATCAATTAATGATTGCTCTAAAGAAGTTTCATTCAAGTCAGCGGCTGTTGATAAAGTATTTTTAACAGTCCCTGAGATTGTTGGGTGAGATGTATTAAATAATGATACACCATCACCTGAGTTGAAGCTTCCAGATGGTAGACCGTTGATTAACGGGCTAACAGCTTTTACTTGTTTTGTGTTCGCCATAGATCTAGCTAATGCTTTTGTATATCTACTAGCAAGTCTGTCATACAAGTTATCCTCAATTGCTTCTTCAGTTATTGAGAAGGCAAGAGCTACAGTTTCGTGACTGTATCTTGCAGTGTAAGTCTCTTGAGCATTGTCAAAAGCTACACCAGAACCTTCTGGTTTAACTTGAGCTTGAGCGAAACCTGATAACATAACTTCTTCTTCAAACGCTCTGTCTGAAGATTCAGTAGTGTATATTTCAGCATGCTGATTCTCATAACGTTTATATTCCAGGCCGAATAAGGCATTCAAACCCGGCTCTAGTTCTTTGACTAGTTGTCCTCTAGAAATGGCCATAGTTATCCTCCTTATACTCCATTTACATTCATGTCTAACTCATGCTCGTTAATTCTAACTACCCAATTGACGTTAGCTGAACCAACATCGTTATTGTCTGGGTCTCTAGATAAACCTAAGATCTGCAAAGTTGCAGATGAGCCACTCGCTAAAGTTGAATCATTTAATTCAACTGCTGACACGAAGTCCGGTGAGCTTCCTGCTGTATATTCGAGATCTGCAACGTTGAATATATCTGTTTTAGCAGAAGCACCAGTATTGTTTGTTTGTATTTCAAACCTCTGATACGGGTCATCAGAAATGAATCCAACAATATCTGTTGCAGTGTTAGATGCATTTAAGTGATTCGCAAAAGTAGGCTTGCTTGTAGTTGCGTCTGTAAAGAATACGCCGCCTAGTGATCCTAGTATTGCGCCTCCAGCACCTGCTACTTCAATTGTTCCGTCAGATTTCATTTTGACTGGGTCATTGAAATATATAGCAGTAGCCGAAGCAGCTATATCGTACTCGGATAAACCACCAGCGTCTCTATTCTGACCAACTTTTCCGATCGGTTTTAAACCGAACGCAGCGTCTTTATTTGCCATAGTTGTGTCCTCCTTAAGACATTTATTGATTTATCCTTTGATGGTTAAGAATTCTTATTAGGATTTCTTTGAGCCACCGAAGGTTACACGAGTCTGTCTATCTACATCGATAGGCATACTTGGGTGCTGCTCCTTCATAAGATCGTTATCTACCGCTTTAACTTTGTCATCATGCATTTTTGCATAATACTCTGTTCTCTGCTTTGCGATCTCTTCCGGTACCCTTGCAAGCAAAAGGCCACCAACTCCGATCACGCCCTTGTATTTACCATCTTCAACTACAGGATAATCCGAATCAGGATATTCGTCTGCTCTTACTAATTCATAGCCAGATCTTAATCTGCCTTGAATATTTTTAGAGTCATTAAATCCTAAAGACTCAGATCTTAGCCATCTGTGTTGAAATCCTGTTGGCGCAGGGGGTGCATCTAAAGATGACGGTGGAGCCCAAACTTTTGGTCGAGATTGTTTTTCTCTAGTTTGACTCGCACGAGAAGTTTTTTTATCAGTACTCATATGCTTATACCTCCTTCGTGATTTTTAGTTGTTTCGCATATTCTTCAAGTGGCACTCCTAATTTTTTAGCGATTGCTACCTGTGATGAAGTGAGTCTCACAGTTTTTCTGCGACCAGTATTTGTACTTCGCTTCGCTGAAGCTACTGTTTGTACAGGTTTGGTCGTACTATCTCCCTTATCAGCATTATTAGCAAATTTATGGGGGAATTCAAGTCTTATTCTTTTATCTATTTCAGAATAATACTCATCACTTGAAGGGTCATAACCTTCTTCCTCAGTTAGTTTCTTATGAAGATCAAAAGCAGTATATGTCATGGCATTATCTTGTCCGAACCATGCATTTTTTGCCGCCCATTCTTCAGCCTTTGGATCTGGATTAGTTGTAGAAACATCCTGTCTTTGAAGATTTATGTTTGGTTGTGTTGTTGATTGTTGTTTTTTATACTCTTCTTGAGCAACTTTAGTTTCTTCAAGTTTAGCTTTTTTGTAACCTAATTCAGATATTGAAGTTAAAGCTTCTGATTCAGCTTTTAAATCATTGGCTTCTCTTGCGGCTGCAAGTCTAGCTTGAGCTGCCTGTATACCTGAAGTGATACTATCTTCTGTTGATTGAAGGTATCCTGGTTCAAGCTTAGAGATTTTTCTCTCAGCTTCTTCTTTTGCTTGTATTTGAGCTTGAGCATAAGTTAAAGCTTCATCTTTTTGTCTCTCAGCCTCTCTCCATTTTTTGGTTAGTTTAGCTATTCTTCTTTGTACTCCTTCTGAGTATTCTTTTAATTCATCTTTCTCTTCTTTTTTCTCCTCTTGATCTTCTTTTTTATCAAGTTTCGTTTCTCTTTCATTTTCGTAAGTCTTATCTTCCGATACGGGCTCCACTGATTTAGTATCACTCGTCTCAGTTGATTCAACTGGTGTTGTGTCAGTAGACTCCTCCTGATTTATTTCAACTTCAGTATCAGGACCGGATGTGTCTATGTCAACTGTTTTATTTTCTTCTTGCATAGTTTTCTCCTTCTATGTTTAAAATTGATGAAGTATATCTTCGGGGTTGGTGATTGTAGCTAATACTTCATCATCATTTAGCAATCTAACTTCGCCCCCGTCAATTTGTATTCGCGATCCGGCGTAACGCGCAAAGATCACCCAGTCACCTTTTTTACACCAAGGTCCTTCTGGAAATTTTTCTTTATCATAACAATGTGGTCCCATTTCTAAAACAAGTCCACATGTAGATCCAACCTGTTGTCTCTCTAAAGTTTCTTGTCCTAAATATAATCCACCTTTAGTTTTATCCGACATTTTAAATGGAAGAATTAGCATTCTCCATCCAGTTGGTTTTGGTAATTTAGCTGATTCTTTTGTTTTTATACGCTCATAAGCATCAATTTCTTTTTTATCTTCTTTTTGATACTTATCTAATAGTGCTGATTTATTCTTTTGATTCGAATTGGATGATGTTGTCTGGTCCTTTATTATCATTTTTTTGCTCCTTTGGATTTAGCAGGATAGAGATTTCCTGTAATATATTTATATAGGCATGTGCCTGTCCCAACATATACTTATATTTTTCCATATTGTCAACAGCACCTGCCATCATGCTTTCTCCAACAGATTGATACTTATCCTTCAACTGTTTTTGAATTTTGTTAATTACAACAAGTTCTTCATTTAACATTATATTTTAAACTCCTGTAGTATTTTTAATTTTTCCTCTGCATTTGCAATCTTTTCAACTAACTTATCTACCTCTTCAATATGTTGAGGATGTTCACCTATACCTACAGAATTATTTAAATATATATGCATGGTTGCATCTGCTTCAGATATTTGTGCATTATATTTATCTTCAAGTGCTTTTAGTATTGCTCTTTTCATTTCTTCTTATAGTTTCCTTTCCTTTTTTAGCGATAGAAACAACTTTATTTTTTCCCATTACTTTAGCTCGTTGTTCCATTACCGTAAGTATTTGTATTTTTCTTGCAAAAGGTTTGTTGACACGTTTAACTTTTGCAACAGTTGCTCTTGCATCTGCTGGTGTTGCAAATTTTATCTTAACCGTATCTCTAGGGTTTTCGTCTGTGTAGAGTCTTCTACCAGAACCTTTAGGCTTTTTTCCCGTTCCCTTTTTTGGATCCGCCATGTAAGACTCCTTTCAAAGTTTTTGCTTGAGCTGCATGCGTCTTAGACGCTTTCTGCAAACCTTTCATAACTTTTTTTATTTTAGCTTTACTTTTTTTCATATTAACACTTCCATCTTCTACGAGCCTGACGAAGTCTTGAGTTGGGATCTTTTGCTGCTTTTGGAAACTTTTTCATTTGGCCAGCGCTTCTTGCGCAGAAGGACTTACGTCTCTTCGCAGCTTTTGATCCTGGCTTGACCTTGCCAGTAACCGCTGTTTTTAGTTTAGAGCCAGGATTTTCTCTTCTATATCGGGCGACCCCAGCTTTAGTCATCCCTGCTCCAGACTTTGTAGGTCTGAAATACTTTTTAGTTTTAGGAGGTTGTCGGTCTTGCTTTCTCACTAAATCATTCCTTTGTAATATTTTATATAACTAGGATTAGATAAATTTACTCCTCCGTACTCACCTTTAATACTTCTTCCAATATATGTTTGCATGCTACCGCCTGTAGATGCTTTTTTTCTTTTTGTTTTTGCAAATGTTGCAGCTCTACTAGGTGTAGGGCCTGTATTCGCTACTGCCTGTTTTCTTCTTACGGCACCCGCACGCTGACCTTTGGTCATCGCTCTTGCTTTTGCAATGGGCACGCATTTTGGATAATTTTTTCTTTTTTCTCCACCACTTCTTCCACACTTCGGGTATGAACCATCCGGCCGCTTGTTTGCAATATCGACCCAGTTTTCTTTCACCCATGCTCTTAAACCTTTTTTCGCCATTATACACAGGCCGATCTTTTTCTTCTAGCTAGTCCGCCTACTCTATACGAATCACGCATCATGCCACCACCCATAGCTTTTTTTCTTTTCTTTTTACCACCGGGTGTAACTTTACCGCTGCAAACAGCTGATGCGTACATATTTGCATATGCGCTTGGGTAGACCTTGAACTTTCGCTTCGCTGCCGCTTTACCTCTAGGACATAGTTTTGCCATTATTTTTTATCCTTTCCTTTGGATACTCCTGATTTAGTAACTTTCTCACCTCTTAATTTTTGATTAATTTGTCTAAAAGAACGAGCTGTTTTTTCCATGTCTCCCATTATAGAACTAATCATATGTCTTCTTTTTACTTGACCAGGGAGTTTAGCTAAATCTACTTTATGTTTTGATTCTCTAGTAGATGGATTAGGTTTAACAGAACTAATGACTTCTGTGCCAGTAGTTTTTTGTTTTTTAGCAAGCTTACCTAAAGCTTTTCCAAAACCTCTTAAAGCTATTCCTAGTCCAGCCATTACGCTCTCCCACCTTTTTTAGCAACCATTCTATTAGGATTAAAACCCATTTTTTTAATTGCTTCTTTTCCTTTTGCTGTCTTAGCCATTTTAGCTAAACCTTTATTTTTACTTTTACTTATTGGTTTACCATTTGATCCTTTTGAATATCCCATTCTACGGCCCATCATTCCGCCGCCCATCATTCTTTTTCTCATTATTTTTTTCCTCCGTTTCTAAAAATCTGTGTACCCTTTATACCATAAATACTCGCCACGACAAGGATCCACAAATTTGTGAACCATCCCGGAAGCTGCGAGAACATTTCGAAGAACAGTTTTACTTTATTCATCGCTTCAGGATCTTCACTTATCACTGACCACGCCAAAACAGCGATTGGCGCAGACAAGATAATGAGGACCGCCTCGTCTTTCCAATCTGATTGTCGAGCTTCTAACAATTTACCTTGATAAGCTTCTTCACCACGGGCTTGACGCTCCGCATGTAGTAACTGCGCTTCAGACATAGCCATTTTTGCTTTTTGTTTATTGGCGTATATCTTACTACCAGCATTTAAAGCAATTTTAAGCGCACTAAACCACATAATTAATAAGCTTTAGATTTTCTTTTTTTTTCCGGAAGCACAGCACCTTGACCTTGAACTTCTAATTCAGGATCTCCTGTACCTATTAAGTTAAAAGATTTGTCTGCAGTTGTTTTTGATCTTGGATCAACTTCAACTTTCTGATCTTCAACTTTAACATCTTTAATGTTATCTAGTTTTTCCATTTTTTCTCCTTGTTTTTTGTTTACCGGCCTCAGATAAAGCAATTGCAATGGCTTGTTTACGTGATTTTACTTTTTTATCCGAACCACCAATATTAAGTTCACCTTTTTTGAACTTTTTCATTACCTTTTTAATCTTTTTTTCTGATTTTGTCATTTTTTTTCTTATTGTTTTCTTATGATGTTAATATTTGGCACCATTTGATCAGAATTAGGTAGTGTCTTACTTAAAATTGTCTTTTCAATTGATGTATCAGCTCTTAATTTTGCTAATTCTTCATTTTGATCTAGTTTTTCATCAGTGTTTGCTTGATTTAACATAGCTCTCATCTTGTCAAGGTCCATTCTTTCCTTACCTTCACGTTCTTTTCTAGCATTTTCTTGAGCTCTTAGGTCTAATTCTCTAGATCTTAGTTTTGCAATTGGATCATTGTCAAATTGTGATGTAATTTTCTTCTCTTCGTTCATAAACTCTTCCATCATCTCTGCAATCAGCATAGCTTTCCTTGCTTCAATCTTTTGTTGCATCTCTAAAATTTGCATTTGCATCTGTTGAGCCATCATAGGATTCTGTTGTATCTGCATTTGCATCTGTTGTAGCTGTTGTAATTCATTTCTAAACTCTAATTCAATCTGTTCTTGAGCCATTAAACTAATATGTTCAAAAATATTTTTTTCTAAGCTTGCCATCACCATAGGATTGTTTCTTGCCATGTTAGTTGCCATAAAACTTAAGTGGGCTGTAATGTGAGACCTATGATCTTGACCTGGAAAAGCTTGAAAAGGTTTACCACCTAATGCATCAATGTGTTCTAATGCAGGATCTTTTGGTGCAGGTGGCATTGGTTTCATTAATATCGAATCAATATTTTTTACACCTAACGCTTCGTACATATTTCTATAAGCTTGATATAAATTATGCATTTGAGGATTAGATTGTGCCAGCTGCAACTCCGTTTGCGCGAGGGAAATACGCTGAGTTTGAGAGAAAATGTTGGGGTCAGCAACTGGCAAAATATCTACTCTATCATCAAAGTCTGTTTGTTTAATCATTCTTTGACCCCCAACTACATCATATGGATACTCTTGTGGTAGATATAACTTAAATACTCTAGCTAATAATTGAAATTCATTTTTAAGAGCTGAGTAAATTCTTTTGTGTATAGCAGACATGGTTCTGGAACCACGCTCCAATAATGCAACTGTAGTTCCAACTGCTGCTCTTTGATTTCCATCTCCAACTTGCATGTCAGCAATTGATGCAAATCTTTGACCCGCTTGAACTACGATACCCATTAGACTCAATAATGTTTGTGATGGTTCCTTAAATGGTAACATCATAAATGAATCTCTTAAATTACCACCTGGTGCATCTACATCTCTAAACTCACCTGGTTGTATTGATTGTGCGTCATCTCTGATTCGGATGCCACGCATTTTAAATCCTGCGGGTAAGTTGGAGAGCGTACCCGCATCCAATAATTGACGAAGAGCTGCTGTTGCAGTTCTTGACAAACCACCAATCATATGGATGAGACCGAAGCCGTAGAAACCTAGTCCTGGCAGAAATTTAAAGTGGACAAAGTACTGTATTTTATTTCTCTTCAGATCTCCAATTTCATAATTTCTTTTTATTGATAAAATTTCTGTAGAACCTTCTTCTAAGGTTACAATGTAAGGAAGTTTGATTCCAGATGGTTCACCAGTTTCTTCATTTATATTTTCAAATCCTTCTAAATCTAAATTTACATGACACTCTAACAAGGTATATAAATCTTCGTCTTTTGTTTTTTTAACTCCTTCTAATTCTCTTTCTTTTTTGTCAACTTCAGATTCTTTATCTTGAGCTTGTCCTAATTCTATATCTCTATAGAAACCAGCAACCTGTTGTTTTCTTAATTCGTTTTCAGAAATTTTTACGCGATGAATAATCGCTTCCGCATCGTCTAATGAGGTAGCCGTGTACGGAACGATTAAATCATCTGCAGGAACGAACTTTGATACAGCTCGTCCTTCCACCTCATCATAGTAAACTTTTTTAAAAGTTGAACCTGATAAAGGTAAATGGAATAACATAGAATCAAATTCTGGCTCGTATTCTTTCATCTGATCCATGATTTGATAATTCATGAAATCTTTTACACGAGAAGCTTGTTGAACTTTATCTGGAGTTTGTAGTCCTAAGATTTGTGTTCTGACTGGTCCATCAGCCGGGAGTAACTCTTTATAAGCGAGCGCTTGAAACTGAGTAACAGCTTCCGCCAACACCGGGTGAGTCGCGCCAGAAGCGCCTTGAAAAGGTTCTGTTCTTTGATCATATTTAAACCCTAATAAATCTAAACCTTGAGTATAACTTTTTTCCCAATCTTTTCTAGAAGAAACATAATCCATGTACTTTGAATTTAAATCAGAAGACAAAGATGCTAATACTTCATCCGGTAAAAAATCTGCTAAGTTTGCATAATGCTCATCGCCACCTTCCGGTGTTGCAGCAGCCGGATCTAAATCAATGTCAACAGACCCATCTTCATTTTCAGTTATCTCTACGTCATCAGGAGACTCTGAATCTTTTTTAACTTCTTCTAAAACTTCTTCTTGAATTTCTTCTCCACCAGGTAATGAGAATTCTT
>Ga0209348_1000950_pt1 | contig 14526 bp, 22 predicted proteins | sample ETNvirenome_2_30_FD_184065 | JGI IMG/M metagenome (GOLD analysis project Ga0209348, IMG submission 184065) | Marine viral communities from the Pacific Ocean - ETNP_2_30 (SPAdes) (version 2) | ecosystem: Environmental > Aquatic > Marine > Oceanic | place: Pacific Ocean | collected 2013-06-22 | reverse complement strand
AATCGAGGCCGCTTGGTTCATGCCAAAGAACTCGCTGACCACCACTAGCGACGGGTAGAGAAGCATTCCCCATAGGGCGAACCAACTCATAGCTCGCTGCGCGTCTGCTCTCTCATGCGCTAACTGCATCTCTTGCAACTTCTCTGAGGTTTCTAGTTCTGAGTCACTCACCACACCGTCGCCGTCTAAGTCCTTGTCGGCGTAGATCGAGCCTTCTTCAAGCCGCTTAGCCGCCATCAGTTTTCTTGGCCCTTGTGACCTTTGGCATCACACCTGACACGCTGGTGATCTTTAACGTGAAGTCTTTACCTGCTGCCTCAAACAATCGCTCTAATGCGACCTTGCTGCTGTTTACAAAAGGCGCTTGTCCATTGAATCCCCACCCTAGTCCCGGCGCTATGCATCCTGCCAACTGTGTCGGCTTGTTCGCTGAGTGAAATAGTATGTGCGTCCTGCCTTTAACGTCTTTGACCTGTACCGCATCTGGGTACTTGTCGCTGCTGTAATCCTCGCACTTATACTCGCCCTCTGGGATACAGGACACCCAAGGCTCGTTATTGCGCCATGCTCTCTCAACCGTGAAGCATGAGAAGTCTATATCGGCACCCTCAACGGTCAGCCTTCCTGCCGTTCCCTCTGGTGCATACGCGAATCTTTCGATCACTACCTTCATCTGCCCTCACTTTCAAGGATCGCAAAAGCTGCATTTTTACCGATTTGTGATCCTTTATTCTAGCAGATTCGTAAAGAAAAAGTTTATTTGCTGATTTTATTGTTTATACTTTTAGTTTATACTGTGCTTGTCATTAAGGAGAAACGACATGGCTATCACAAACGGAACCGAAGTCGAGTATCAGGGGCGCGTTCTGCGTGTTTCTGGGAGGACTCTCAACGATATGTTCGTGGACGAAGTCGATGTGATTGGAGACGACGGGCATATCAGGACGATCATTCTAGGGCAACAGACGAGCGATCACCGATCAGCAACGGTCGATGCATCCCCAGAGTGGCTAGACAAAAATCGCGCATACGAGAAGCGTCGGGACGCTGAGAGACTAGCTCACGCCGCACGAGATACAGGATTAACGCCAAAGCAGTTCGCAGACGTACAGAGTGCGCTCGCGTCAGAACGTGTAAGCAGAACAGACATCGCTATCAGGCTTCGTGATCATCAGAGAGATTCTTCGCCTAGCAAGTTCATGCATGGTCTGGCTGATCAAGTGATCGCATGGGCTAAGACGAATCCTAGTGACCGTAAATACCGCACTCCCTTGAGTGTCAAACAAATTACTTATTTCAAATAGGCAGCGCCAAAATGTCTAATCACTACACAGATGTGCTACTCGAAAACTTGTACTTGGAAGCTATCGACAAAGGCATGACTGACGAAGAAGCTGAGCAGTACGCCAACGAAGAGTCTGAAAAATATGGAGACCTGCCATGCGAATTAGATTGAGATACCCTCTGCTTGCGCTTGTGATCTTGGCTTTCGGTTATGCTGGCAATGCAGACTTCGATGATGCTATGGCTGAGGAGCAACGATACATTGAGCGCGTCTGTGATGGCGCTCACTCTGATTATCTATCACTAGGAGTCACCTGTGCCGAAGTACCACGTCCTCTACCATGAGCTAGTGACTAAATACATTTCGGTGACTGCTGATAGCAAGGAGCAGGCAGAGATGCTCGCCTGTGAAGATCGAGGTGTCTGGCTACACTTACCTGAAACGACTAGCCACCATTGCCTGCACGTTTGGGACTCTTCGGTGCCGCACTTATCGCACGAAGAGATCCACGAAGTCCTAGCCGACGCTCATGCGCTAGAATCTGCTGATTGAAGTCCTCGATCATATCTCGATAGTCCGCAGCATAGAGCTTGTGCACATCTTTCTTCGTGGCGATCATATGGTCAACGAAGTCTCTGCCGTAATAGTCAACCATCCACAGAGTATAGGAGTGGGGCGCAGTTCCATGCTTCATTGAGAAGCTGTTGCAGCCTTTGCACTGAGGATGAACATTCTCAATCTTCAACGCCCATCGGCTCGATGAACCCTTAGCGATGAAGTGACCACCGTCCATGCTTTTGTAGTGATCTACCTTGCCGCAGGTTACACAATGACAGAACCCACTGTCGTCAGCCGCTTGTAATCTAGCAAGCAACTGTATCTTTTCGAGCGCCTTTGCTCTCAGTGTTTTAGGCATTAGACAATACCGCGCTGATTAGCTTGGTTCGTTCTCTCTGCATCGAAATAAAGCTCTGCAAGTTTGATAGAACGCTTGGCTCTTTCAACCTTGAGGTTTGCTTGCTGCAACTCCTTGTACTTCTCAAGCCAGTCTGATGTTGCTCTTAGCATAGCCTCAGCTTTCACTGCGCTCTCTCCCGCTTGCATATAAGCGAGCTTGGAAGCCGATTCCATGCTCTTAAAGTTTGCTTCTAACTCGATGCAATTCTCGCTCTCGCTCTCCCATTTATTTATCCTTTCAGAGAGAGAGTTAAGAATCTTCGCTAGTCGATCTTCCATATTTACCTTTCAGTCACACACCAGCCTGCGCCTGGCAATAGCACAAAAACCTCTGGCTCACGTTTTGGGTTCCACCTATCTGGGTGCCCCCTATGCCTAGTCAGCCAGACTAACTGTCGGCGGTGCTCGCTACTGTGTCTCGTAGTCTCCGTTGGCTACCTAAGTCATCCAACGGCATCACACCCGCTTAAAAACCCGCCTTCGATCACCTGGACGGGAACAGGCTGGAGCAGGGATTGCCTGCGATCTGGGAGTCCTGTGTCTGGGCACCTCCACAGGCAGAGGCAGGAGAGCGTGTGTTCATCACTCGGCCCGTCCGCATTCGACCACACCAGCGGGAGTGCATGATAGGTGAAAGCACACCTTGGTCTAAACTCGCCACTGGGCCAGAAACACATCTGGCCTAATTTGATGAGGCGTGACCTTTCCTTCGGTCAACTTACTCATTCTCACGACGTAGTGCGCAGGGACTTGATTATTCCGCCACTTCTGCAACATCTGAGGGCTTACTCCCAAGCGCCTTGCAAATGCAGACTGACTATCCTCGCCGCTGCTGTCAATGATTGTTTGGTAAATGCTCTGATCCATGCGCGCAAGATACCATACACTTTTTGGCAAATAAACCTTTAGTTCATATCTTATATCGGTTAAACTTTTGGTGTAAACACTAAGGAGAAATAACGTGTTAGACCGAGCCGACGAAGATAAACACAACCCGCAAGCGCCGTGGAACTTGCCGGACGCAGACATATGCTCATGCGGTGAGCCTAAAAACTTCTGCTATGAATCACAAATTGACTACTGCCGTTATTGCGATGGTGGCGAGGTGCGAGTGATCGCTAGGGACTTCAAGCTGCACCTGTACGGTTGTGACGAATATCGGAGCCTTGAAGCTGGGCTGATCGCAGAAGTAAACACCGAGATGGATCAGTACGCCAAAGAGCTAGAGCGAGAAGGCTTTACCTTCTTTGAGTACCAGTACCGAGAGGGCAAGGCGAAGATCGAGGTGCCTGCCGACTTCATCAACTCCAACCCAGCACGACAGTATTTCGTAAAGAACAATGGCTACGAGATTGGCTGCATTACCGAGGAGCGAGCATGAGTACCACATACCCTGACATCGACGTCACCGATCCCAACGAACCGGATTACGACCCAGAACCGACTGAAAAGACCGCAGAGCAGATCAGCTATGACCTCAAGATGCCGTGGCCCACAAGCGAAGTGAAGAGCAGGCAAGGCCCAGGTGGTAAGCAGTTGAGCTACATTGATGCTCGGCAAGTCATGCACCGGCTCGATAAGGTTGTAGGGCCAGAGAACTGGTCCGACGACTATAAGAGCCTCGACGGCAAGACCTGCTGCACTCTCAGTCTCTACATAGGCGGTCGATGGATCGCCAAGTCGGACGGCGCTGGTGACACCTCTATCGAGGGCGAGAAGGGCGGTTTCTCAGACTCATTCAAACGCGCAGCCGTTAAGTGGGGCATCGGCAGATACTTGTACCGCGACGGCCCTCTCATCACTCCAGAGCAGTACAAAAACGGATGGAAGCGCCCTACCAGCGTTGCAAAGACAGTCATAGATGAGATGAAAATAACAGTCGATGAAGACTCTGTGTATGAGTACTACAGGGCAATCAATGAGGCGTATGAGAAAGAAGACCATTATGGGTTGATTCAGATTTGGAACGAGCTAATAAAAGACAATGATATGTATACGGTAGTCTGGAATAGGCTCGGATCTGAGATCAGAACCTATGTTCGGAAGCAAGACTATTTCAGATCAGAGGAGGAATAATGGATACTCGATTGGACGAAATGCAGGCTGATTTTGACAGATACCACAAGGAAAATCCTTGGGTTTACGAGGCGTTCAAACGACTTACCTTTCAGCTTATAAACGCAGGCCGCCAGAACTTTTCTGCGAGCGCAGTGGTTGAGCGAATCAGGTGGGGTGTAAGCATTGGCGATTACGGCCCTGATGACTTCAAGATAAATAATAATTATCGCGCTTTCTATGCCCGACTGTTCCACGTGGAACACCCGCAGCATGACGGCTTTTTCAGGACGAGGAAGCAGAAGTCAGCGGATGAGGACGCCACGAACCTGCCGCCGCTCAAGCGCAGTTGGTTCGATGAGATGACCGATGAAACACAACAGCACCTAAACCTATTGAGGATCAGATAATGGCAGATATTGAATGGATGGACGGCTTGCGGATATTTCCGCCAAATGACAAAGCTCCTGATTTCGTGAAAGGCGACATCGTAATCAACCCAGAGCAAGCGATTGCATGGCTAAAGAAGCAAGACGGCACAGTACGACTAGAGTTGAAGACCAAGAAGAGTGACGGTTCGCTGTACGCCACTGTAAAGCAGAAGCCTCAACGTCAAGGCAGCGCAGACGATTATAGAGCGATGAAAGAAGGGTACAATACTGCCAGGCAGCAGCAGCAAGGACGCAATCAAGATCCTCGGACTCAGACCAATGAGCAGTGGGTCAAAGACTATGGCCCAGAGCAGACGCCTATTGTGCGGGCATCATTCCCGCCCGACTTCACAGATACCGAAGACGACATACCCTTCTAGGAGAGGACATGGACGAGCGAACATTCGACAGAGCATTCCACGACTGGCTGACAATGAAGCCAAGCAAGCGCAAGGAGTGGGCCGAGCAGCGGCCTATCTACTATAAGATCTTCGGCAAAGAGTCCGAAGCTGCACTCATCAACGCTTTATGTGATTTGATGGAGAAGCCATCTCAGAACTTCTTCCCCTCTCCCGCAGAGATCAAGACTCAGCTTTACGCCAACGCTTCAAGGAACACTGAGCAGCCATCCAGCAGGCAATCAACCGACAGTGAGATGGTCGCGTCACGCTTGCTAGATCATAAGCTAGGCAAGAAGCTCTACGATGAAACAGGCGAGGCGAAGGACAGTCCCAGACCGCCAATGGTTCAGCCTTGGATTGAGGACCTAGTGAACTTTGTAATTGGGAATATTGACGATCACGCCCAGCAAGGAACACTGGGTCTGATGGTCATTAGGAAGGAGGCAGGACTACCCGTCGGCTTCGGATTCTGAGGGTGGCTGGTTATGGTTGATCCCTTCCTGCTGCTCTTTGATGATCTTAGCGTGGAAGGCGATGTTGTTATCCGTCTCTTGTTGCTCGATAACAAGGTTAACATTTCGCTCTTTGAGGAACGCGATACGCTTGGCCCGAATCACACCCTCTTGGGTTAGGTCTTCCTCTTCATACTTAACGCCATCAATCTCAATCATGCTCAAACCTTATCCGTTTTGGATATGCTAACCCTTTTGGTTAATCATAGAAAGTAGTCGTGGGCGGGACTTTCACAGGGATGCAGTACGCCGTCACGTTCTCTTGTTTGTTGATACGCCTGTCCTCGATAGGCTTGATCGTGCCTTGTTCTAGCCAATATGCAAACTGATTGCATCTGTGAATGTTGCGGAAGTGAAATCTACCCGCGACTTGCTCGCCTTCTACTAACATGACTAACAGGAACGCCATAATCATGTCATATTCAGCCAATAGCTGGCGGCAAATAAAAACGTTGGCCCTGCTATGCCGGTAATCAGAAGTGCCCATAGAATTTTTTCCAACAGGCTCACCCAAACGCTTTGATGATCAAAACGACAACCGCAATAGCAAGCCCACCCCCTATGATGAGTGTAGTGCCGCCAACAAGGATTTGTTGAATCAGTATCTGTCTGTCACGTTTTCTTTTTGCCACGAGCTTTGCGTGTGCCCTCCTGTCATGCTCCTGTTGCCTGATGGCACGATCATAGTCCTCTAACAACTTCGGGTCTGCGACGAGTAGCAAATCTCTCAAATCCTTTTGGTATCGCTCCTGATTCCTTCTGAGCATTTGCAGCTTGAGGATGTCATTCTTAGAGAGAGCATTGAAGGCAGAGCTTTTGCGATCTACCTCAAAGCTGTTAAGAGCTTCGCCAAAGTCCGAGACCAACGCCATTGCTTGCTGTACGTTGGCCTTGCCCTCATTCACATTTTGAATGACGGTATTGATTTGCTGGAGCAGCATTCCGGCGGCTGCAACAGACTCAATGATCATGGCTTACCCCATAAAAAACTGTGGAAGGGCTGCCGCGAGAATCAGCGCGTAAAGGCCATAAATTAAGTTCTCAAGGTGTTTGAACTTGGCTGAACCCTCTGCCAAGCGTTCTTCGATTCGCTCGTAGCGTAGCGCACATTCGCGCTCATGGGCATTGACCTCATTAAGTGCTTGTTCCCCTTTGTCACTCATACGCTTATGTTCACCCTCTGACTTGATGCGAGCGGCTGCGCCTCAATGGTTGTGCCAGTCTGCGTGTAAAGCACGGGCATGATGGTCTCTACAGCCTCCTTTATCTGCTGGCCTTCAGCGCCAGTTCTGAGACGCTCTTGTTTCTGAACTGCGACCTGCTTCCAAGAAATCTGTGCAGATTCTCCAACATCACTAACGTCCATGTTACCAGGGGACACCAGTGCCAGTGGTGGGTGTCTTAGCTTCTGCTATCTGTGCCGCTACCGATGCCTCTGCCGATGCAACCGTGTCATCACCCAGCCCCGCTTTAGCCCACGCAACCGCTGTTTCTGCCGTGATGTCCGCGTAAGGGGTAAATGAGTCGCCTGGCTCTGCCAAAGCTACTGTGCCGTAAACTCTACCGCTGAAATTATCGTCTCCTACGGTCTCGATGTCCGTTACTTCATAATGAAGCATCGTAACCACATCGGCTTTATCGCCCTGCGTTAACTCTCGATCCATTGCTGTGATTGTCCAGGTTGCTGCCATCAGGGTGCCTCCGATTGTGCTGCTGTATATGCCGCTTTCGCTTCATCGGTGAAAAACCGAGTCGCCATAGCTTTAACATCCTCACTTTCACCAGAAAAATCATCAGTTGGGTTTAGTAAGTGACGGTGAAATGATCGACTAATTTCTGTTCCATCCTTAGTGATTATGGTCGCTGTGCGAACTTGAATAACCTTCCAGCCGCCGCAATCGACTACTTCTATTTTGTCCTGAACAGTGCTTTCTGCGAGTGCCATGCTTATCTCCTGCGGCTATAGGTCTGTGAAATATGTAAAAGAAACGAGCCAGTCATATGCCCCGTTTACATCACTAGCTAAAATGCTTCTAAAAGTTCCCCCACCAGTATTATAAAAAGACACAACAGTTCCTCCGACAGATACATGGGCTGATATTGCGTTACCCCCTAATATAGAAGTTCCTTGATAAAAAACTATGCCAGTCCTTGAAGCCCCGCCGGGATTATTAGCCGTGAAAGGTAAACTGAAAGTCAGTGCGGTACTGTCATTGGTGCTGCCTGTCCAAGTTACTCGCATGTCACAAGATACAAGTTGTCCTATTTTTGTGTAATTCGCAGCAGTAACATTTGCCCCTGTAATACCAGTAGTTGTGGAAGTCCATGAACCTTGCTCATAATCATCCAGCTTATTGGCTGATCCAACTCCGCCAAGGTATATCCCTCCTGAAAGTTTGAGATCCTTAAATCTTAAATTAGTTCCACCAGCCGCATACCCCAGATCAATTGAATTATCTACGTTGGCATTTGTTGTGGTGTTGTGCGGGATGATGGCGTTGACAGCTTGGTTTGTCTGAATGCCCGTGTCACCTGTACCAATACTTAACTGACTTGATTTTGCTTGAATGACACCGACTGCGCTGCTGTCCTTACGAAACTCCAACAAAACACCGTCGCTTGCGAGGCGATTGATAAATGTAGGGGTCTGCCCACTGGCGACCATATAAGTGCTATCAGTGTTCGTCTTGAATCCAACAGAGTTGTCATCACTCGTTTTGCCGACGAGGAGCGTGTTATTTCCGAGAATGCGCATGGCTTCTGTACCTGCTCTGTCAAAAGTCAAAGCATCGTTAGAAGTGTCATCATTCTGAATTAGCCACGTTGCTCCTGTGTTCGCTAGTTCTAAACCTGCGCTATCAGTTGCTGTGGGAGCAGTTATCCTTACGTAAACATTTCCACTGCCTGCTACTTCAAGCTCTCTTGCTGGACTGGTAGTACCAATACCCAAAGACTCCGCAGAACTATCCCAGAACAGAGATTGACTGGTGCCGCTCGAATTGTAGAAGCTGATATCGCCGGTCTCAGCAACACGCAAACGCTGCCTGTCCGTTCCGTCTACCGTGTCAGAAGTTTCGACAATAAAATCGGCACCGAAGTTAGCGCCAACACGCTCGCTAACCAAGTTGACATTACAAACACTGCTTACGTTTTGGAGAACTGCTTGGACTCTTGTTCCGCTTGCGTTGGTCGTGTTTGTAAAGGTGGCGGCTGTTACGGTTCCAGCACTAGCACCATCAACAGTCAAACCATCAGCAGTCACTGTGCCAGTAACGTTGATGCCTGCGGCGGTTGTGGTTAGTTTTTCATTGTTTGTGTGATACAACCTAGCGGCGTTAGATGCGCCTCGAAAATACCTATTTCCACCGCCTGTTTGAATTTCTATGTTAGCGCCTCTGATAATTAAGTCACCAGTGCCTCCTTCAGTAATATGGCTATTAGACCCATCATGAAAAATCTGTAGGTCGCTGCCCGCCCCAAAGATGGCCTTGTCGTTGTCGCCGAAGGATATGTTGTTGGTAGTTGAAATAGCATTGGTGATAGCCCAGTTGGATCCGTCCACCCGCGCAAGCTCAAACCCGCCTTGCGTGGAGCCATCGTTGACGTGGACAGAATCGTTGGTCGTGTTTACAACGATCTCGCCCTCTGCGCCTGTGAATGCGGCTACCTGCGTGGAGGTGCCGCGCCTGATTTGTAATTGTGTAGCCATGTTATGCCTCTATGATGGGCCAATCTTCGTCTGCAAGATCAGGCCAGTTCTGGTGTAGTGTAATGTCGCGCAAAGCCTGTCGATAGGTTCTGTACTGTGTTTTTTGATCGTCTGTAAGTGGCGCATCAAGCACTTGAGTCCAATCACTTTCCCTTAGCAAAGCATCTCTCTGTAACCGCGCATTTGTTGCTTTCAATTCGTCCGTTACTGAATATCCTTTATCTACGATCTTTCCATCGACGATCATTTGCGTAGCGTCATCTGCTACACCTTCTAGGACAAACTCACCATCTTGAGCCTGGATTGATAAATCTGTTTCTGCACACACGCCAGAGCGTAAAATATTCCCACCTTCTTCATACACAACGAAGTTTTTCACTTTTTAACCTCCAGCAAGGCCAAGCTCCTGCTCGAAACAGTCGAGGTGGTTGCTGCTGCTTGTGGGCTTGTTCCGTTGTTTTCAGCGGTAAGTGTATAAGTCACCGACCCAGCACTCGCGCTAAAATCTGTTAGCGAAAATGAGAAAAAGTGTGTTTCACCAACTCCGGTGAGGGTTTGAGTGAAGATCGTGGAACCGCTGCGCTTAACCCGCGCAGTGACACTATGCGATCTCCCGCTCGATGGCACGGCCTTGAAGCTCGCAAAAATCAGAACGGATGCGCCTGTAGCCGTATGGCTGACAGTTTGGATTGTCACCTCATTATCACTATTGACAACACTGATGTTGCCCGCTGTAAACGCTGACGCGGCGTTACTTACCGCATTGTTTTTTATCTGAGCGGTGTCTACGCCAGCGGCGTGGATAATTAGCTGCCCAGCGCCATCGGTGTCTAGCGTTACGTTGTCTATGTTAATGCGGTTAGCGTTGATTGTTCCCGTCGTGATTGCGCCGCCAGATATAGCAGTCACATTGGTGTTGACCTGACCGCCAGTAATGAAGCCACTGTTGTTAGAAAGCAGAGAAATGTTGCTGCCACCGACAAGAATGCCGCCAGCACTGATGATTCCCGTCACATCGAGCCTAGCGGTTGGCACTGTTCCTGACGCGATATTCGACCCGTTTATATTCGAGACCGTGACCTGAGCCGCGTTAATAGAACCCGCAGTGACAGCACCGAGATTTGCCGATATAGCCGACAAACTTGTCACGTTCAATTTAGAAGCATCTATGGTCGATGCAGCAATCTTGCCGCCGGTAATCTGGTTTGCGGCGATATTAGCGGTCTGGATAAACTCGAAAGTACCGATAGCTGCGACCACCGCAGATGTGGTTATTGAGCCGCTTTGAATCGCCCCGATAACTGCAGAATCAGCGAAAATCTGAGAAGTGTTGATCTGTGCCGACGTAATCGTATTCGCAGCAATCTCAGAGGCCGTCACTGCGTTTGCCGCTATTGCGTTTGCAGTTACGGAATCCGCTGCCAGCTTGACAGCACTAATCGCCCCGCTTGCGATGGAATCAGCGACCACTGCACCGGTTTGTATGGACGCGCTAGAAATTTGACCGGCAGTGAGGCTCGATGCTTGAACCTGACCGAACACCTGTGTTGCTAGGTTCACTTGATCGTCAAGGTCAGACGCGCTTATCGCTTTGCTGAAGCTGGTGCCGGTGAATCTGTAGACCTTGTTATCGCTAGAGAGCAGGACGACTCGACCCTGGAAGTTGCCTGTCGTCGGCAGAGATGAAACGACCTCCACCGGTCGCACGGTGTTACTGAATCTGTCTGCTGCTAACGTGCCAGTCAAATCCGCTGCATTGACTAGCGAGGTGAACTCTGGAACCGCGCTGTTGTAGCGGTAAATCTTAGGCGGACTGTCGCCTGTATTAAATACGAACTTTGGCCCTGTGTAGCCTGTCGGGCTGGGCAGACTCGTCACGACCGACACTGGCTCAACCCCCGACGCGAACGACGCAGCGGTTACTGCGCCAGGGCTTACCGATGACGCTGTGAATAGGTTTGTACTCCATGACGAACCTGTCCACACGAACAACGTGCTAGTAGTCGTGAGGAACTTGATTTGCCCCACATGGTCGCCCGTAACTCCTGACAGGGTGCTGACAGGTTCGATCCCGAAGGCGTCACCTGCTGCAAACTGGTCAAGCACCGGCTGCGCCAAATCATCAAGTACAATCTTTTGCGTCGTCGCGTTTACGGAATTGCTGATCCCAGAGAAGTTGCCAGAGCGATCCGCGCTTCTGAGCCAGTAATATCGCGTGACGTTATTACCTAAGCCAGTGACGGTGTGCTGATCCGACTTGGTTTTGACAATTAAGGTCGAGGTGGCTTGGTTGTCTACCGTGTTCTCAAATATCTCTACGAATGCCAAATCGCTATCAGAAGGCAGGTCGTAGTTGAGTTTGATCTGTTGGATGCCGCCAGTTGCACTGATGTTGCCCGGAATCCCTGGAGGAGTTTGGTCGCCCTGGAGCGTAATGTTGAGGGTAACGAATGCCGATACCTTGCCAGTAACTGTGACGGCCCTTACGCGGAACTGGAACTCCTCAAGCTCTTTCATGCCGGTAACAACAGTCGAGAGACCATAGACGTTGACCGAGGAGAAGTCGGGATCAGCGCCTGAGATGGCTTCATTGACGCCACCAAAATTTAACTCAATAGTTGTAGCGTCTGCTACAGACCCATAATCAACGGTGGATGTGAAAGAGTTGGCAACCGCGCCTAAATCTATTTCACCGGCAGTTGTGCGCTTGAATTGGACTTCGTAGAACTGGACGTATGTGTTTGGTGTCGGCGCAGTCCATTTCACCTTGACCGCAGGCAGAACAGATCCATCGTTGCCCAGCGCAGTTGTCTCCGTAAGCGTTAGATTGACTGGCGGGTTTTGCGTCGGCGTGTCGTCTACGATGTCGGCATAATTTGGATTATTTGGGCCGACGGTCGCCTGGACGTTAGAAGTATCGTTGTCGGGGTTGCGATCTGATCTTACAAACGGGCTGGCGCTGTTCTTGTTCTCCGCGTAGGCAAAGGCTCTGATCCAGTAGTATCGCTGATCGCCTATAGCAAGCGGGTCAACTGGGTTGCCTGCATCGTGAAAAAACTGAGTACCTCTAGTCTCGCCAATCAGTTGCCCGTTGTTCCACGAGGAGTCCGCAGAAGCATAGATTGCAATGGTCTCGAACAGCTTGGGATTACTTGGGTTCGTCCAGTTCAGCTCGATATGCTTGAGGCCAGACGTTGCCGTGAGGTTTTGAGGGTCTGGGACACCCCTAAATCCCGCCGTAACGACACCACTCGCCGAGATTGTGCTGTATTCACTCGCCGTCGGGTCTGCGTAGCTTCCAGAGTCATCTTCTGCGAGCGTCAGATTTACAACGCCATCCTCTGTATCACTGAAAGAAAAGGCCGCACAACGGAATACCTTGGCGCTGTAGTTTAGATCGCTAACCGTAACGCTGACGCGATCCCCAACCTGTATGCGCAGACCTCTCAGATTAGCAGGGTAGTTGATCACCTTTTGCTGATCGCTGAGTTGGATTTGCTTGTGCGCAAGCCTTTGCGCCATGAAGCTGTCATTGGTAAAGGATAACTGTAAGTCTCTGCGCAGTACCTCGTTGTTATCCCTGCTTACTGCGCTGGTCAGTTGTACTTCTGGAGCCTCAACGCTTTTGTGATTCTGGCTTGGGTCGATAAATACCGGCCTAATCGTGTTGAACCTGCTGCCTCTTTCTACGCTTGTCTTAACGGTTATCGGCCCTGCCAAATCGTCTTCGGTCAAGGCTTCAGTCGGCGCGACATACGCACCCGCTTGGACGGTATACACTCCGTTGGCATAAATGAGAGTGCCATTCATTGCCGACAGTATTTTATTGATATTGGCTCTGTGGCTGTCGGTAGCGTACAGAACACCGTTTGCGGTGAATCGCTTTTGCGTCTGGCTGTTGGGTATTGCGACGGTAGCGTCACAAATATCCGCCGCTGTAACGATTGCTGCCCAGTTGATCTTGCTCGCAGCGACACCCAGGCCGAATTTAGTATCTGTGAGGTAATTTGCAGCGCATAAAGCAGGGTTTTCGCTCCACGCTTGATATGTTGTGTTAGTCGGCGAACCCCCCGCAGCACCGCCCGCAGCGACCTCTAATCGAGGGTCATAAATGTCGTTTTTGCCCTTTACTAGCGCCTTGATGTCCCTCGGTGTCAACCGATCCCACATCTCCTGCGATGAGTCTGTCATCTGCCACTTAGTAACGAGATAGCTGATGCCTCTCGCTCTATGAGAGCTAGTGAAAGCGGTGAAGGTTGGAGTCAGTAGGGTGCTAGATGTCTGGGTAGTTGTGCCCTTCTTGCGCTCAATCGTACAGATAAACTCTGACGCTGCTTCAGTCGTCGGGCCAAAATCACCCGCCGTGACTCTGCCTTGGGTATCAATTTGGGCATCGGTTATCACCTCGTTGTCGAAGTGAATGTCTGTGATGTCTTCTACCTCATGCCCCGTTAAGGCAACACCATGGTAGAGATCTTTGTTGTCTGTACCTGCAACACCAACGAAGAACAAAGGGCCAGAGACTAATGCCTGACCGTAGACCACTTTCTGTGGCTCTATTGTTCCCCTTACTGTTTGCTGCCTTGTGCGATCTGTGTCCGATTGAGGCATCGTTAAATCGGGCATCAGACCCTTGATTGCCAAGGGCGCAGACAGAATGGCGGCACCTGCAACGATGCTTCCAACAGCGCCAAAGGATGCGCCGGTGGCAATAACGCCCACGGTCTCGACTGCACCGATGATTATACTACCGATGAGCTTGATGGCAGCTATAACCTCACCCATCTAAACGCTCCATCCAGCTAATAGGTGACGCTCTGGCACCCTAGCCATGCCGTGCGATGTCAAACAAACCACATGCTCGCCTAACTTGATTCCGCAAACTTGGTCAACTATCGGAAGCTTAACAACGCAAGGGTCGCCGTCATCTATTTCCGCGCTAGGCTTTCCTAGAATGCTGCTGATTAGATCTATTAACTCACCGCGCCGCCCGATCAGCAGCTCCGCTTGAGCTTGCGAGCTATAATTGAATTCGGCAGCGTAATCCTTTCCGGTAAGCTCTCGCACGATAAACGCTACAAACTGGCAGCAGTCTGCATCACCGTATGAAAAAGGCCGCCTTTTCCACTTATTCAAAGCCGCATAAACCGGACTCATCTGCCCCGCCTGCCGCTTT
>Ga0209348_1000948_pt1 | contig 14550 bp, 10 predicted proteins | sample ETNvirenome_2_30_FD_184065 | JGI IMG/M metagenome (GOLD analysis project Ga0209348, IMG submission 184065) | Marine viral communities from the Pacific Ocean - ETNP_2_30 (SPAdes) (version 2) | ecosystem: Environmental > Aquatic > Marine > Oceanic | place: Pacific Ocean | collected 2013-06-22 | reverse complement strand
CAAAACGCCTCATGCAATGTGTAGATTCTATGGTTATTACGGCGGCTTGAACGCGGTGGGCAATTTATCAACTTATGGTATGTATGCAGATGATTCAACTTTTGAAGTCATCCCGCCATATCAAAACAAAATGCAAGCCATGGCCTATGAAGACGCGATTTACACTAGAAACTCTCATTATTCTTATGAAATAAGAAACAACAACATACGCATTTACCCAATGCCTTCCGGTGTCTCACCAAGAGAGATGTATTTTGACTTTAGTGTCGACACTGATGCGTTCGACGACCAAGATGACAGAAAGAGCGGGGTTGATGGAGTTAATAACATGAGCACCTTGCCATTGGCCAATGTTCCATTTGCGAACATAAACTCTGTTGGCAAGCAGTGGATTCGAAGATTTGCTTTGTCGTTATCCAAGGAGACGCTTGGTCAGGTTCGGTCTAAATTTGGAGCAATACCCATTCCAGGCAACAATGTTAACCTAAATGGAGAAAAATTAATATCTGAGGCTAGAGAAGAACAAAAAGCCCTTCGAGAAGAACTGCAAAAAGTGCTTGATGAGTTAACTTATCAGAAAATTACTGAAATACAAAAAACAATGGCCAAAGACTCTTTAGAGACGGCCCAGGTTATTCCTTACTTTATTTATACAGGTTAATATTAGATGGCAGATGAAGAAAACAAATGGACACAACCAGCAAATCCGCCACCTCCCCTGTTTTTAGGTGAAAAAGAGCGCGATTTAGTCAAGCAAGTCAATGATGAACTTATTGAAAGAGTCATTGGGCAGACTGTCGCTTACTATGCAATAGATTTAGACAGAACAAATTACCATCCGTTGTATAATGAGGCTGTCACAAAGACTTTTCTACCTCCCATCAGAGTGCATGCGCTTGTTGATTTTGCGGGTGAAGAAACAACAACTGATAAATATGGAATTGATAAAACTGTTAAGATTACAGTGCACTTTCACAAGCGCCGGCTAACAGAAGACCAAAACTTGTTTGTTCGTGAGGGAGATTTTGTTTCTTACGGAAACAATTTTTATGAGATTGTAACATTAAAAGAGCCAAAAGAACTGTTTGGCCAAGTAGATCGTAGAATAGAGATTGTGGCAGAATGCATTAAGTCACGGGAGGGCTTCTTCAATGGCGAATGATGATGACAAAGTAACAAATGAAGACGTTGAGCGCGATGTACCTTACTTTAAGTCTGACTTAGAAGATATAGACTTCGCTGTATACAATTTTTTAGACGAGTCCATGGCGGTCAGTGTAAAAACCAACAAAGGATTCAAAAAAGTGCCTGTTATTTGGTCTGGCTCTGAAAGATCACAAAATATTAAAACACCAAACATCGAAAGAGATTCGCTTGGTCAGATAATATTACCTGTTATATCCGTCGAAAGAACAAGCATCAAGAAAGACCCAACAAAGAACATTATTCCATATGCCTCTGTGGACCCTGTAGGGGACCTTAAAGGCGGTTATCTAACAGTTAATAGGGTAATACAGCAAGACAAGACTAGAAACTTCTTAAACGCCGATTCTCTGCGTCGTAGGCGCGATGAGAACTATCCCTTAAACAGGTTTAACAAGAACAACAAAGTTGTCTATGAAACACTGACAATCCCAATACCAATTTATGTTGAGGTTACATACAATATGGTAATGCGAACTGAATACCAAGAGCAAATGAATGATTTGCTTACTCCGTACATAAGAATTACAAATGGTCATCAGCGAGTTATACTAGAACACAACAACAATCAGTATGAAGGTTTCATTAGCGGAGACTACAATATAGCGAACAATATATCAAACTATACTAACGCAGAACGTAAATACGAGACTACCTTATCAATGACAGTGATAGGATATTTAATAGGCGACGGAAAGAACCAAAAACAACCAAGAGTTGTTCGTAGAGAAAACGCAGTTCAGATCAGGTTTGCTAGCGAGCGTATCATTATGCAGGATGATGATGGCGAATTCAGATTTTAAAGGGTTTTGTGCATAACGGGGACTATTTATTAGAGAAAAAGTTCACCAAAATTTTGAACTACCCTAATTAAGGAGCGTTTTAACATGGCAGTTGATAAGTTTAAGTTTGTTTCACCAGGAGTTTTCATTGATGAAGTCGATGAATCCGCCATCCCAGAATTGCCTGAAAGAATGGGACCCCTCGTCGTTGGTCGTTTTCAGAAAGGACCAGCCAACAGACCAGTGAAAGTTAGTTCTTTCAGAGAGTTTGTACAGATCTTCGGAAATCCAGCAGATGGTAACGCATCTGGCGACATCTTCCGCTCTGGAGCACAAAAAGCACCAACTTATGCTGCATATGCTGCGCAATCATGGTTGAGAAATAACTCCCCTTGCACAGTTTACCGTGTCTTAGGGCAAAGTCACACCGATGCAACTGCTAACGCTGGCGAGGCCGGCTGGAAGACAACCAATACCCCTAATACAACACTTATTGATACAGGTGGAGCATTTGGTATGTTCATTATTCCTTCTGCATCTGCCGCAACACCAGTTACAGGCACGTTGGCTGCTGTCTGGTACATGAATGGTGGCAGCATTATATTGACTGGTACTTCGCGTCACGGAAAAATCACTGGAGACACTGACGAAGGCGCAGGTATGTTCATTGAGTCCACAGATGGAACATATACAGCAAAAATTGTTTCTGGTTCAGCAATTACTGATGTTACAGACACAGTTAAATTTAGTTTTGATAGAGATTCTAAAAACTTTATTAGAAAAGTATTCAATACAGATCCAACACAAACCAACAGTGCCATTGTTAATACAAGCGCTGATAGCAGCGCTTTAAAAGCATTCTGGCTTGGAGAGACATTTGAGTCTGCGGCACCCGGCGGCGGCGACTCTCAAGTGGCGATCCGTGAGACTGCTGTTACTTCTAGGGGCGCGTCGACATATGGTATTATTCTGCAACTAAACTCAGCCCTCTCATCAGGTGGCATTGCTTGGCATGACCATCGTCAAGATGCAAAAGCAGCATCAACAGGCTGGTTTATCTCGCAAGATAATCGCGGCGATATAACAACAGGATTTGCTGCTGATTCGCATACAGATAGGTTGTTTAAGATTCACGCCCTCGGCGGCGCTGGCACTACCGATCCTGGCCATGGCGAGGCGACCAACAGAGACATTAAAATTTCTATTGTTGATATTAAGTCGTCACCAAACAACTTTAACAAGTATGGCACCTTTGGTCTTCAGGTTCGCGCTGCATCTGACACAGATAGCAGCCCTGTGATTCTTGAACAATACTCAAGCCTAAACTTAAATCCTGCATCAGCAAATTACATTGGTCGTGTTATTGGTGACAGAGTGTACAGGTACGATTCTACTAACAAAGTAGTTGATGTTCTTGGCACTTATCCCAATAACTCTAAGTACATTCGTGTTGAGGCGTCTCCTTTAGTGGAAGGAAACGGTGCAGAGGGCTTGTTACCATTTGGTGTCTATGGACCAGTTATTCCAGCACCTGTTAGTTTCACTACTTCTTCTGTATCGCCTGTAACCGAGTCTGCTTGGATTGACGGCAAACAATCGATTTCTTCAGAGATTCTCCACCCGTCCCACAGTAATAATAAAATAATTCACAGTGGTAGTCACGGTGTCAGCCATAGTCAAGTGACGACTGGTTTGGAGTTAGATTTGACGTTCCCTGTAACTCGTCTTCGAGCCGACTCTACAGAGGGTGGCTTGGTTATTCCTTCTAAAGCGTACTTTGGATACCAATCTAATATTCCTAACAAAAAGCGCTTCGAAGAGACAAACATTGACCTTCACAGAGGAAAGCCGGCTGCATTAGACCAGCAGGCAACTCCAGTGGCCGGCTCCACAAAATACTCTTGGGTTTTCACCTTGGACAATGTTTCTGCATCGTATGATATTGCTGGCCATGGTGTTTATCTTGACGGCACACGTGCTGCCGGCACATCTCTTACCGCAGTAAACGGTGGCGTCGATGGTGTACTTAATCAGGGCTTTAACAAGTTTACCTCACCAATGTTTGGTGGCTTCGACGGTTTTGATATTACAGAAGCCGACCCGCTTCGTAACACACTTATAGATGGCGCATCTGAACTTAATAGTTATGCCTACAACAGCATTAAAAAAGCAATTGACGTTACCTCTGACCCAGAGTACGTTGAGTTTGATATTGCGGCTATCCCAGGCCTGACAAATGACACGCTTAATACACACCTTATTGACTCATGTGAAAACCGCGGCGACGCACTCGCTCTTGTTGATCTCAAAGGTAATTATGCTCCTCCACACGAGCATGCTGAAGGTCCAAACACAAACCTGGGCTCTGTTGACACAGTCGTGAGTACGCTAAAAGGCTTGAATATCAACTCAAGTTACGGTGCTGCTTTCTACCCGTTCGTCCAGATTAGAGACACCATTAACGACTCAATTCTGTTCGTACCACCATCTGTCGTCGCTCTTGGTACAATGTCCTCTTCCCAGCGTAAGTCCGCAGTCTGGTTTGCACCAGCCGGCTTTACCCGAGGTGGCTTAAGCGAAGGATCTGCTGGACTGCCAGTCATTGGTGTCCGCGAGCGACTTACTTCTGCCAAAAGAGACACTCTTTATGAAGCAAACATCAATCCAATTGCCACATTCCCAGCAGAGGGTATTGTGATCTTTGGCCAGAAAACGCTTCAAGTTACTCCGTCTGCTCTTGACAGAATCAACGTCAGAAGACTTCTTATTTTCCTCAAGAAAGAGATTTCTAGAATTGCTGCAACACTCTTGTTCGATCAGAATGTTCAAGCAACCTGGAATCGATTCAGAGGACAAGTTGAGCCATTCTTGACAGACGTTCAGGCAGGTCTAGGCCTTACTGACTTCCGTGTTGTGCTTGATGATACAACTACAACACCAGATTTGCAAGATAGAAACATCTTATACGCTAAGATCTTCTTGAAGCCAGCAAGAGCGATCGAGTTTATCGCTCTGGATTTTGTCATCAGCCGAAGTGGCGCTTCTTTTGATGATTAATTTTACAGAAACTATTTATTAAAGATTTAGGAGAAAACAAAACATGCCATTTTTCAGCGATACTTCATTCCAGCCTAAACGTCAGTTTAGATTTTTGATCAATTTTTCACAAATTGCTGATATTGATTTTATGTGCACTGATGCTGCAAAGCCATCTTACAACTTAGGTGACGGAACAACACATCAGATCTTAAATCACAAATTCAAATTTCCTGGCATTATTACTTGGCAAGATGTCAATGTTAACTTTATTGATGCTATCGAGCCAAATGTTGGTTCTAGATTTTATAACATGCTTTTAAATGCCGGCTACGCGCAGCCTGTTACGTTTGAAAACTTGCTCCAAGGCGTCACAAAAGTTTCTTCGACTAGTGCACTCGGACGCGTTAGCATCCTGCAACTTGACGGAGGCGCCGTTGGTGCGATCCCAGGCGCTGACCCAGGTCAGGCTGTTGGAGCCAGTGATGGCACTAATATTATTGAGGAGTGGACACTTCACAATGCTTTCCTAAAGACAGTTAACTTTGGTGCGTTGAACTACGGCTCCGAAGAGATTGTTAAAATCCAAACTACAATAACATACGATTTTGCTAGTTATGATGGAAACGCTAAGCCATACGCAGGAACAATTGGCTAAACAAAAGAGGTTTAAATGAGAAACAACCAGAGACGCGCTTCAGCGCGCACTCGCCCTGCTGCCAGAGCCAAGGCCAAGCAGGCAACTGTTCTTTCTTACGAGGTACCAACAGAGTTTGTTGAGTTGCCTTCTCGTGGCGCATTTTATCCACCAGGTCATCCGCTGCAAAATGTAGAGAAAGTTGAAATACGATTTATGACGGCTAAAGAAGAAGATATCTTATCTTCTGAAACTTTAATAACTGAAGGAGTGGCCATTGACCGATTCCTTGAAAGTATAATGATTGATGATGTCGATCCTGCCACACTTCTTGTTGGTGATCGATCTGCAATTATGATTGCTGCTAGAATATCTGGCTATGGCTCGCTGTATGAAGTTAACTTGACATGTCCTCGCTGCACGCATGAAAACGATATGGCTTTTGATTTAGGCGAGAAAGAAGTGCGAGATCGCTGCTTCGACGAAGAGTTTATGAGCGATAACAGTGTAGTTATTAATGATGACGGCTTAGTTGAGACAGTACTACCTGTAAGCAACTTTAAAGTTCAGTTAAGAATGTTGACTGCCATTTCTCAAGATGAATACGCTAATATTATTGCCAACGCTCAAGATGGTAATATTGTGACATCTTCATTGAGCCTGTTGATAGAAAAAATTAATGATTGCGACGACAGAGTCCAAATAGATGATGTCATACAAAACTTGCCGGCCAAGGACTCTAGATTTATAAGATCTTTATTTCCAAAGATAACCCCTGCGGTTGAATTAAAAAAAGACTTCCGTTGCAAAAAATGTGGCCACCAACAAGAAATGGAGGTGCCGCTTACTGCGGCGTTTTTTTGGCCTAGATGAGAACTATATGGAAACAGCCTATGAAGAGTTGTTTTCATTGCAATATTACGGCATGTTTGGTTTTTCAGAGGCCTATTGTCTTCCGATTGGTCTTCGACGATGGTATTTGAAAAAACTTAAATCTCAGTTCCAGATGGAAGCGGACGCAATGAAGTCACGCTGACGCCTTAATTTATAATTTGTTTTGTATACTATTTATTAAGTCTAGGAGTGCTAGTTATGGCTTTGACCCCAGAAGAACTGCAAGAAAAACTTAATGAAGCCACCGATGCCCTTGAGCGACTGCAAACTGCTCAAGGCAGTCTGTCGGAAACACAGAGATCTAGTCTTGAAAGTGTTAACGAGTTTTTAACAAGCCTTAATGCGGCGTCAACTGAGTTAACAGAAATGCAAATAAAGTTTGAGGCGATTACCAAGGCAAAAGAGCAGGGTTCAGTATTAGATCGCGCAGAGATAGAAAGATTTAAAATAAGGATTGCAGAACAAAAGAAACTTTCTGAGTTTCATTTGCAAAATCAAAAATCTGTAAATGATTTGATTTCAAAAAGTTCCAAGTTGTCAACCCAAATTGATCAACAACAGCAGCAAATTACTCAAAGAACGGGTGACTCTGCGCAAACGTTAGAGACAAATTTTCAAAGAATTACTGAGTTGGGTGTAAATGTTGCGCAGCAAGGCACTCAAGTGGTTGGAGACTTGCTAAATAACCTTGTAGCGTCTAACAACAAAGTAGGTCTTTCTGTAATGGCATTCGGCGGAGCCGCCGGAAAAATGAAAGAGGCCGTCTCTGGCCTTGTTGGACTGCCCTTGGCACTAGACAGTGTGGATGCGTCTTTTAATAAAGCCATTTTTTCACAAGAAAATTTTGCCTCAAGTCTAATATCAGGCGTGTCAAGCGTCGCAGAATTCGAAAGTAAGTTTCCAGATTTGGCAAAGCAATTGCAGGATCAAGGCGGCTTACTCGACAAAGCCGGATTAACACTAAAAGATTACGAAGGCGCCTTAAAAGGCTTAACAACAACCAGTGTTGAATTTAAAAATGTATTTATCCCAGGTAATCGAGCGGCTGCAGCATCAACAACCAGCCTGTTTGCTGCCTTGCAGCGACTCGGCGTCGAATCTGCAGATTTAAACGGTATTTTGAATACTTTATCAGTTGGCTTAGACATGTCTGCGCAAGATAGTAACAATTTTGATCGCGAATTATTTACTTTAGGCAAGACACTTGGCATCGGCAACGCAGCCTTCAAAGGCGCCGCTGGAAGTCTTCAATTTTTGCAGGGCCAATCCAATGACGTAACAACATCTTTTAAGGAACTGACAATACAAGCCACCGCAGCCGGCACTACTGTGCTGGATTTAGCCACAAAAGGCTCATTATTCAATACTTTTGATGGTGCTGCAAAGGCTGTACAATCTGTTAATGCTGCTTTGGGAGATCAAGTGCTAGATTTTACTGAATTGCTTGAAGCGCCCATCGAAGATAAATTTAAGATCATTCGCGAGCGCCTACAAGAATCTGGTGTGAGTTTTAATGATTTAAGTTTCCAAGCAAAAAAGATTATTTCAACAAATCTTGGTTTTGATAATGTTGGTCAAGCAGCGATGATTCTTAGTGATAAAGCAAGCGCGCTTTACGAGAACTTTTCTAAAGGAGCCTCCGACGCCGCAGCCTCCAACGCAGATTTGACAGATCAGGTTATTCAAAGTAAAACTGCAGTCGAAAAGGCGACCGATCCAATTCAGTCTCGTGCTTTAGCAGGAACTGCAGAGTTGGTCAAACCCTTGCAAATGGCTAGTGAAGAAGTAAATCAGATTATAAACAATGTGTATGACACGGTGCAAGCAAGAAACCCAGATGCTCTTGCTAACATTATTGCCTTGGGCGCCGGCTTGAGTAGAGTTTTAACGACAGGAGAGGCAATTGGAAACTTTATAAGAAGACCAAGCATCGAAAACGCTCAGGAAGCCGCGATTCAGACCGGTGCCACCGGTTTGCTGAGCAGTGATATGGCTCAAAATTTTGCCAACGACAACAATATTGCCGGCAACGTAATGGGCGCCTTCGCTGAGGGTACTGAAGGTGTACCAGTCGTTGGAACGATTATGTCCATCATAGCAGACCATTTCAACAGCCCAACAGCCAACGATTTAACAGAAAAGAAAGCAGAAGTTGCTAATTTGCAGACGCCTGCTGCGCAAGCAAGCGATCAAAAGATTGAACTCGCTGCTGAAATTAATCTACAAATCGACGATAAAACAATACAAACACTTAGAACCAAGATGACACCAGATATCATAAGCGATGTTAACAACAATCAGGACCGCAAATCAAAGGGACAGCCATCATTCCCATAATTAGGAATATAAAATATGACAAAATTCTTTCAAAATGAAACAGCAGCATACAACGGAGACAAAAATGGTCTCAGGAATGTTAATTTTAAAAAAAGAGGTCTTGAGAACACATCTGCTGCAGAGGCTGGTAGTCTTTTAGAAATCATACCACTTCATATAAAAAATCCACCTGTCATACAATTTATGGCCTACATATCACAGTTAAGTGATAATTTTAATTTAAGAACTGACAGTAAACAGCCATACGGCAGAACTGAACCTTACCACATTTGGCAGGGGAATGAGCGAACAATTAGGATGACTTTAGGTATTGCTAATTCTTCAGAAGCAGTCGCTTTAGACAATCTTAACAACATGAGCTGGTTGGCTGCTAGCGTATACCCAACCTACAAAGAAAGAATGTCTGCCAACTCAGTAGCAGCCAGCCCTCTATATAGGATTAGGTATGCAAATTTGGTGGCATCAGTAGCCGGCGGAGGACAGGGTATATTGTGTGTTTTAGACGGTATTAATTATACATTTACTGTTGGTGATGGCTATATTTCAATAGACGCGACAGGAAAGCATGCAGCTTTAATAAAGTCTGCCGGATTTGATCAAGTTAACCGATCTGGAGACAAACTATTAATTCCAAAAACAATTTCTCTTGGCTTAAACTTAAGTATTATACACGATCACGCTGTTGGCTGGGATTACGAAACTGGTAATTGGAGAGGTGGCCAGGCTGCTCCTGGCTTCCCATATGGCTTTGGCTTAACACGTGATACAAAAGATTTGCCTAGCCAACCTCCTGAAGCAGATGTCAATACGGACGCTGTCAGCCCAGGAAACACTGCAGCCGTACCGGGTAGCCCCCAGGCCCAGCAAGACATTAACACAGCAGATGCTATTTTTGAGGCTAATAAGCAGGATTTAGCAGGGCGAATGGGTACGACTGAAAAAGAATTAGAAAAACTTCGTGAATCATAGGGTATAATATAAACATGAGATATAAAAATCAAACAATTTTCACAAACGAAGAAGAAGCCTATAAGACCTACTTAAAAAAGTCCCGCGGCGTAAATAACATTAAACAGTTTTCAACACCAAAAATGTTCTATCCATCTGACCTTCAGGCTAAAGATTTCCGCACGATTAAAAGAATATGGGGCGCTGGCGACCATTATTTTAAACTGGCGGATGAGTATTATGGTCAGCCAGAAATGTGGTGGGTTATTGCATTTTACAATCAAAAACCAACTGAATTTCATGTTAAGCCTGGTGATGTTGTGTATATACCTGTCCCCTTAGAGGCTATTCTTTACAGCATAGGATATTAAAATGAGCGTCAAAAAAGACATCACTAGCGCTGGAGGTGGACAAGATGCCAAGAGCACCGTTGACAACCAAAAGTTAAGAGATCGTAAATATATTACGAACGACAATAGATCTCGCGAAGAGTTAGAGCAGGCTATTTTAAGCCAGAATATCACAAAAGCGGCAGAATATTTTGAATCTAATAAAGATCTTTTCAATTATCGATGCTTTAGACAAGTCAACGGTAATGGCGCGCAGATTATAAACAAATTACGTGGAATAGACAATTTTGGCACATTCTATAACATTAAAAACTCTGTGTTATCGCTTATGCAGCCAAAGATAAGAATATATAAAGTTGTCTATGAACAATTAATATCAGATGAGACAGGATTAAATGACCCATCTCAAAATAGCACTTTAGCGTATCCAATATATAAAGAATTTAAATTCGCAGATAATTTTGGAAGAGAAAATGTAACTTCAGTGCAAGATTATTTGGCTTACGAAAGCACCAAGCCATCTTTTCGGAACGTAGGTTTTGAGAGTTTCAATATAAGACACACCGGACGTGATCAAGGTATACTTGACAATAACATTGAATGCTCTTTGGCTTTTAGTTTTAAATCGCTTAAGGACTTAAATGCACAACCTCCTGGCGAACCAAGTCCAGACCAGGGTGGCCTCCGGTACGTTGATTTAGTTTTGTATGCGCCATCTAAATATGACGTCGACGCAGAGCAGTTAAACCCAAGGCACTTTGAGATAAGAGTTTTTGTTGGTTACACCGCGCCAGACAAGTCTTCCCTAGAGGCTTTAAATCTAACAAAAGATGAAATTGATGGCATTAGAGCAATTGAGAATCTTAACACGGTGTATACTTTAAGGTTAGTCGACTACAATCTTAATATAGAAAGAGATGGCTCAGTTACTATGGACGCTAACTATCTAGGTAGCATGGAGACAATGATTGGCACAAACCATGTTAATGTATTCCAAGATACCACCAAGAGAGCCAAAGGTGGGAAAGGATTTATTTCCCAAACGGTTGATCCAAAATACAATCCTTCAAAAATATTTGCAACAGAAACAAAGATAAACAATATTCATAGAGCACTAAAAAAGAGACGCTGTAAAGATGACTCGTGTCACGCCATGAGCGTATTTAAGAAAACATTAGTAAACGACGAAATGTTTGCTGAGTTGTATCTTGAAGCCGGCGGAGTTGGCTTAAGAAAAACTAGAGGTGTTTATGAACTTAAGAACAACGGTGATGCTGCAGTGCAATGGTTTAAGAAGCCAAGTAACAAAACAAGAATGACTGCTATCATAAGAAAGCAGGTAGGCACTTTTAAAAAAGATGTATACAAGACTTTTGTTGACCAGTTAATAACAGGCAATGAACAAAGAGGTGATCAGCCCCCTGAGACGCGCCTATTCTGTGTCGAAGTGCCAAAAGATGATATTATGTCATATATGGGCGCCGTGCCAGAAACAGAAAAAACAGATGACCCGGTAGAGGCAGCGTTACAGGCTGATGCTATAGAGTTGTCTGAATTGTCTGGTGTAAGTTACGAAGCCGCCCTAGAAGCCCTAAAAGGGGGCTCTACGGCGGTAGGTAGAGGCAAAAAAGGAATTAAGTTTGGTCGTTGCAACGAAATGGTCGCCAAAGATGCTGCAGCAGCAAACACTCTTGGCGTGGAGATCACGAGCAACGTCACGGAACAGTTTGAATCAACTGATATCGCATCCACCGACAAAAAAGAAGACAAAGGGCGCGCCTCTACTTTCTCTTTTGAGGGCGATAGTTATAAATATTATTATGTTTATTTTGGTGATATAGTTGAATTAGCATGTAAAAATGCTGGCATTAAGGCAATGGATTTAATAAATGTTGATGAACTGGGCTCAGAGGCCTCGCAAGATTTTGATCACCCTATATTTTCACCTCAGACTTACTATGGTCTAGGCAAGACAGAGGGCCAATTGGCTCAAAACGCTGGATCTGAATACGGCCTTTCAATGGCTAAGATATTATTAGGTCCTATTGAGTATGTTGATGCAGAGACTGACGAAGTCAGATCAATTAATTTTTCTAAATATCCAATATCATTTAATTATTTTAGAACCTGGTTCTTTAATGAAATTATCAATAAAGAAAAAAAGTTTATGTCACTAGGAACTTTTTTGGCAAAATGTGTCAGAAATCTTATAATACCGTCTATGGGAGTTGGCATGCCAGGCTCTATTAAACCAAGAAGAACAAAACCAACTATGACGTCCTTAACTTTGCCTGGGAAGCAGACAAATCAAGATCCGATAAAGGTGGGCAATACGTTCGTTGGCAAAATGGAAGAATTATTGCCTGCTCACCGAGAGTTAAATATTGATAGCCCATCTTTTAAAACTTCTTACTTTGATAAGGTAAGAGAGGGGATATCAGTTGAAACTGCGGTAAAGACAAGTTATGATTATTTGTTAATTTATGGTACAACTTCAATACACCTTACAGAGCGCGCCGGTAATCCCGTAGAGGACTTGAAAGATGGAATATACCACTTTAATATTGGCTCCGACAAAGGCCTGGTTGACACTTTAAATTTTGAGAGAGTAAACATGCCTGACTTAAAAGAACTAAGATTCTTGGAATCTTTAGATGATGGCAAGGACAGTCTAGAGCAGTTAAGGCAACCATTTAATACAACTATCGATTTAGTTGGCACATCTTTATTTACGCCAGGAATGTTTTTTTATGCTAATCCTTCGTTCGCTGGCTTGGGTAATTTTGAGGATGCAAGATCAATTGCATACCAATTAAATCTTGGTGGATACCACTATATTCAGTCAGTGCAATCCAGTATTAGCAAGGGCTCTTTTAGAACCACGCTCTTTGGCGTACAGGTACAGCAGGGGGCTGGCAGATAATGGCAAAGAACTTAACAGAGGCGATATTCAACAGTAAGAATAATCTATATGAAAATTTTCCTGAGATTAACGGTATAAAATATTTTGATTTAGAGCGCCGCCACCAGCACTACGGACGTGTTGACCTTGATGGTGATGCAGTTTTTCTAGATGATACTAGTAATTTAAAACAAATATTCAGCGGCCCCACAGGCGGCGCACAATTTGCTGTAGACTTTGTCTCTGAAGCATTTAGAGATATGCGATTAAATATCAAAAAAATGAGAGATGCTAATTTTATTAATAATAACGGATACTTTCCAACAAACTTAATTGTGCGCAAATCTCAAAGTTTTGGAGATTTAAATTTTTCTTATGATGCCTACATAAACAAGATTTATACTAATTTTGTTGACAATTATTTATCAGCTAATCGAAGAGCAGAAAAAATTAAAAGTTATAAAGACTTTGTTTTTGTTTTTATGCAATATCTTTTACCTAATTTAAAATATTTTCCAATTACTAAGACTGGCTATATAACATCAATACATTGCAGTCCTTTTGTAAGCGGCTTAATGATAGAGGTTGCTTCTGAGAGGCATGGCCTAGGCAGTAATTCTAGAGTTCTAAATTATGTTAGTGATGACTTTCCAAATTTTGTATTTTTCTCTAGAGAGTTAAAAAAGTTTGGTTTCTTAATGGACAGGAATGCGCCATGGCGATTTGTCTTTAACATAGCCTCTGGTATAATACCTTATAGAGAGAACAGCGAGAATGTTTTAGGCGCGCAGATATATATGAATCGTTTTGGTGTAAACTACGATAACATATTTCCTTTCTACTTTAGAAAAGCACACTTGGAAGAACTTTTAAACATGAAAAATCTCTTGTTGAGCCTGTATCAATCTTTTTATATACAGTTTCCAACTTATGAAGAGGCCAGATTTAGTAAAAGTGTTTCAGATAGATGCTTTGGTCTCAAATACAGCACTGAAAGAAAGAATCGAGCCTTGCCGGGTGTAAAAGATATGACTGAGGATCAGCATGATGAGATGATACTCAAGGCCATTCTTAAGTTGCGCCTCTTGGAGGCAGAGATAACGCATGACAAATATGAATTTGAAGGGTATATAAAAGAATTATTATCAAATAAGCGGCTTTTTGGCCTTGAAGCGGCACTTAATTATATTAATGGCTTGACAAAGGGCTTCCTTGTTGCTAAGTTTAATATTAAGGGTGATTATTGGTATGGAAAGTCTGATTCGAACTTTGAAGAAACACGTCAAGAATCCCTAGATAATGCGGTTGAGCCCTCTTTAGTAGATTATAGTTTGACTGGCACAAAAAGCACTCAATGAGGTTAAATGACATTTCAACTAATGGATACAAAGCACGAGTGTGTTGCTGTATTTAAAGATGGCAACATACATTCTGATATTGATGCCGTAGAACTTGATAGAA
>Ga0209348_1000947_pt1 | contig 14567 bp, 25 predicted proteins | sample ETNvirenome_2_30_FD_184065 | JGI IMG/M metagenome (GOLD analysis project Ga0209348, IMG submission 184065) | Marine viral communities from the Pacific Ocean - ETNP_2_30 (SPAdes) (version 2) | ecosystem: Environmental > Aquatic > Marine > Oceanic | place: Pacific Ocean | collected 2013-06-22 | reverse complement strand
TGAGTGCAATATAAATGGTGGCAACATATGTATATGTGAGAATGGAAACACTAAACTTGAGGCAACCTACAAAGCAGTAATAGAATTTATTAAACAATTAAATAAGGAATCATGAAAAAAATGAACAAGCAATTTAAGACCTATGCCTATTACGAGAATAGTGCTGGGATAATGGGTGATCCAAAAGAGGTTACCTTGGACGTATCGGTATGGATTGATCAAGACCATGCTGGATTCGAGTTGTATGACGTGGAGAGTGGAGGAGACGAGTTCTACGGCGAAGGGATGCTGGACATATCTGATGGCGTTTTATACGGATACGATGGCGTATTTGAATTATGCAAAGAAGTGCTGGACGTCCTAAAGGAAATGGATATTGATGTAACTAAAATTTAATGATCATGAATAAGCAAAAAGTAATTAAAGAGTTGAAGGATGCTATGGAGTACTGGAGTTTCCGTTTGGAGGAACTGAAATCAGATGATATACACTACATAAATGCTATGTGGGATTACATACACCTTCTTGAAAAAGAAATAAACCAGCAGTCATGATAGTACACGATACAATTATAATAGTAATCTGCACGATAATAATCCTTGGGATCTTTTATCACGTAGGCAATACAATGGACAATTAAATTAAATAAACATGAGTAAAGCAATAGTAACAAAAGACAATTTCATTTGGATGGATGTAACCGACAAGATGAGGCATGGAAACAAAGCACGTGAAGCGTTATGGCATTATAACGAGTTGTATGCGATCCACGATGACGATAGCGAGTCGCTTTTGGAATCTCACGAGGAGATTGATGAGGCGATCAAGCTGGGTCTGAGGATCGGAATAGAGGTAGGATACATGCCCAGGAAACAGAAACGCAAGTGGTTCTACTCTGCTGATAAGGAGTTGATTGATGGGTATTGGTACGTCAAGGTTGCCGATATAGATTTTAATAATTAGAAATTATGGCTACAATAATAAGAACAGACGGAACAAGAGTTAATAATTATGATTACAAGGGGCTGAAAGCAAAGCAAAAGGCTGTGGGTGGTTACATTGAACCTATACATACAAGTGAGTACATAGTGCTTGTTGACGAAGAGGCAAGGTTAAGACCTAATAGCCTTCTAAACTATGAAGCATCAGTTCTTGCAAATACAACAATTTGGGGAAATGTATTGGTTCTGACTCATGAGGAATGGTTATCAGAAAATGAGGATTGATTTTGATAATTGAACTCAAATTATTAAATTTACAGACGATTACGAATGAATAACAACACTTTAATTGAAAGATTTATGGAGATCGAAAGAATAGTAGATACTCCAAAAAAATACCACTATAAGTGGGACTGGTTGATACCAGTAATACGCAAGGTAAGAAAGGTTGAACTCAATATCCATCATCGGAATGCCAATGCTCACATGGCAAAGGCGCTGGTTAATGAGTGCCATAGAAACCTTGATCTTGATGGGGCATATGATGCCGTAATTGATTTTATTGAAATTTATAATATACACAAATGAAAAGAGAAGTATTTATTGCTTATGCTAATTCAGTAGCAGAGCAATTCCATCTAACGATGGAAGAAATGTTTGAGAAAACAAAGAAGCGCGAGAACGTAGATGCGCGTCAGATATTGTATTACCTATGTATGGAACGTCCTATTAGGATCAGCTACATTCAGAGGTTCATGGAGGATCATGGTCACCCAGTGAGCCATAGCACTATTATTCATGGATATAAAAAAGCTAAGGAACTCATTGATAATGACTCTGATTACCATGATATTCTAAAGAAAGCAGAGTCTAATATATAATGTATAACTTGCATGAAGTTTTTAGTCAAGCACTAAACGACAACGGATCGGTATGCATGAGCGTGAAAGGTGGGACTGCAATAATAAAGAACGGATGCAAGATCCAGCAGATGGGTGATTGCATACAAATACTTGACATGGGATCAGAATACTACAAGGAATTTACTGATGATCAGTATCAAATAATGCTGGAAAATGGCTGGAAAGATGGTTGTTACCTATTGACAATCGAAAACTGCAAGGCCAAGTTGGATCTCATAGAACAATCAATAAGAGAAGAGGTAAACTCTCGGAAGAATGATAAACACATTCGACACCTCAAAGCAAGACGAGAGAATATTTTGAAACGTTTTACTAAAATTAAATCTAAACTAAATGGAAAAGAACACGTTTAAAGAACTATCGAAAATCTCTGTAAAGGAGAAGGTTGAAAAGAAAGGTCAGTTTAACTACCTATCCTGGGCTAACGCCTGGAGTATGTGTAAGGAGAAGTATCCTGATACCCAGCGTAAGGTATATGAAGATGATGCTACTGGGTTAAACTTCTTTAGCGATGGCAAGACTGCCTATGTAAAGGTAGGGATCATTGTAAATGGCATTGAGCATATTGACTACCTACCAGTCATGGACTTCAGAAACAACTCTATACCACTGGAGAAGATTACCTCTATGGATGTCAATACCACTATCCAGCGATCAACTGCCAAGGCAATAGCCATGCACGGACTTGGGTTGAGCCTATGGATCGGAGAAGATGTTGTGGAGTCTGTTCGACCAACTGCGTCTGCACCTCAGAAGAAAACACCAACACCAAAGAAGATCACTCTGAATGTGGGGGATGGGAACTGGGATAAGGTTCTGGGATACATTGCCCAAAACAAAGAGCTTGGGTTGCCTAAGATAGTTAAGCAACTGGAGCAGAAGTACAGCATCAAGTCAGTAGTAAAGAAGGAGTTGTCTAAACATGTTTAGTCATGGATAGTGTTTTAAAGAAGCTAAAAGACGATAAACATTACTATGGCGATTTTGGACGTCAGTACCTATCAAATTCAGATATCATAACATTGCTGAACGATCCTAAAAGCTTTCGTAAGCCAAAGGAAATGAGTAAGGCCATGTTACTGGGTAGGTATTTCCATACTGCTATGCTCGAGCCTCATAAGATTGAGAGTGATGAGTACAAAGCAATACACGCTACGACCAGGAACACCAAAGCATATAAGGATGCATTGCTGGAGCATGATCGTAAAATCATGATGCTCAGTAAAGAGAAAGCTGAAATGAGCAAGGCGATCGGCGAGATGAAAGGCAACCTGGAGTTCTACGAAGCGATCTATGCTGAGGAGAATGAATTCGAGGTTCCAGCGGTAGCGGAGGTAATGGGCGTGCAATGGAAAGGTAAAGCTGATATTGTAGGATCAGATATGCTTATAGATCTAAAAACAACGTCTAACATCAAGGACTTTAAGTATAGTGCCAAGAAGTACAACTACGATAGCCAAGCCTATCTGTACGAATGCTTCTTTGGTAAGCCATTGGTGTTCTACGTAGTTGATAAGACAACCTTGGAACTGGGTATCTTTTATCCTTCACCTAACTTCTTGATGAATGGTAAATCCAAAGTAGAGAAGGCAGTTGAGATCTTCAATCGCTTCTTTGTAAAGGGAGCCAAAGATGATATCCATGATTTTATAATCAAGGATACGTTATAAGTTGCGAACCTTGACTGAAAGTTCCAGCCGGTCAAGGGTAGCATTTTTTTAAGCTGGGACATAATTAAATGGAATCTCATGGAAGATAAAATTTATGTAGGTAGTGGAGTCGCTAAGTTTGATGGCGATCTGATTTCTTGTAGTCTATGTTTGACTGACTTACCTCAAGAACATATGTTCGAATACCAGGGTAAGAAGTACATTAAGTTGAATGTATCTGCTAAGAAAAATGGTGCTGATGAGTATGGCAAGACACACTACGTGGCTGTCGATACCTGGAAGCCAGAGGCCAAAGCAGAAGAGAAAGCTGAGGCTGATCTTCCGTTCTAATATCGGAACCTATTCAATAAGTAGGGGGATTCATGTCCCCCTTCTTTTTGGATATGCCATGTTAAAATGTTAAACTTGCATGGCAATATCACAACTATAAAAATAATCTATACCTACTACAACTCTCTACTACTATTCTTATTCTATTTTTAACATTTCAACATAAAAGAATAGAAAAGATATATATAGTAAGGGTTTAGCTAAAATCAAATCAACATATTTTTAACATGGAAATAACAATATTCAAAGATATTAAGGATACATCCCAGCCTTTCTTTAGGGATGTGGCTATAATACTGGAGCGAATCAAGGATGGTGCGTCCAAGGATATAGTCAAGGCAATACGATCCGAAAAGGACAAGGCAAAGAGAAACGAGTTGAAGCAGAAGCTTCCAGCGATATGTTTTAGCGGTAAGTTTACCAAGCGCAATGATGCATCGATCACTGAGCATAGTGGTTTGATCTGCTTGGACTTCGATGGATACGATAGCGACAAGACCATGCTGGAGGAGAAGGAGAAGTTAACTAAGGATCGGTATGTATACTCAGTTTTTATCTCTCCAAGTGGCCTGGGCCTGAAGGTGCTGGTCAAGATACCGGCGGAGGTAGATACTCACAAGAGTTTCTTCAACTCACTACAGATGCATTTTGCTTCGCCAAACTTTGATGAAACGTGCAAGAATGTGAGTAGGGTTTGTTACGAGAGTTATGACCCACTCATATACATTAACGAGCAGTCATCTGTATTTAATCAGATAACGGAGGAGAAGTACCAGGTCAACACCAAGCACAAAGATGTGCAGACCATTCCGATCACAGATGAGAACAAGATTGTAGAAATACTCATGAAGTGGTGGGAGCGTAAGTACGGCCTCAAGAGTGGAGAGCGAAACCAAAACGTATACATCTTGGCATCGGCGTTTAATGACTTTGGCGTCAACAAGACGCTGGCCGAATACATCATGTCGAACTTCGACTCCGAAGATTTCACGCAGGAGGAGATCAAGCGTACCATTCACTCGGCGTATGCCCAGGTGCAGAACTTTGGGACTAAGTACTATGAGGACGAGGAGATCGTAAAGGATGTAAAGCAGAAGCTACGCAAGGGTGTTGCAAAGAGCGAGATAAAAAACCAACTGGAGGATCATACCGAGGTTGATGATGTTATACTGGACAATGTGATTCGAAGGCTGGAGGAGGAGCAAGACGAACAGAAGTTTTGGACGAAGAGCGACAAAGGTGTTATCAAGATCGTTCACATATCATTCAAGAAGTTCCTGGAGGACAATGGGTTCTACAAGTTCAACCCTGAGGGTAGCAAGAACTATGTCTTTGTCAAGGTAACTAACAACCTGATAGACCATACATCAGAAAAGGAAATCAAAGATTTTGTCTTGGACTTTCTTATAGACCTTGATGACATCTCTGTGTACAACTACTTCGCTGAATGCACTCGATACTTCAGGGAGGAGTTCCTTACGTTGCTATCTTCTATTGATGTGTTCTTTATTGAGGATACCAAAGACTCGGCATACCTATACTACACCAACTGCGCAGTGAAGATTACTCGTGACAACATAGAGCCTATCGACTACCTTGACCTGGGCGGTTACGTATGGAAGGATCATGTTATTGATAGGGTGTTTGACATCTGCGAGGTTACAGACTGCGACTTCAAGACATTCGTATCTAACATTGCTGGAGGAACTGAGAAGCGAGTTCGATCAATGGAGTCAACCATTGGGTTTCTATTACATGGCTGGAAGAACCTCTCGTACTGCCCAGCTACGATATTGAATGATGAGGTCATCAGCGACAACCCTGAGGGTGGTACCGGCAAGGGATTGTTTATGAATGGTATTGCACAGATGAAGAAGCTTGTGGTTATTGACGGCAAGTCATTCAACTTCGAGAAGTCGTTTGCTTACCAGCTGGTATCTGCAGATACGCAGATCCTATGCTTTGATGATGTGAAGAAGCACTTCGACTTTGAGCGCTTGTTCTCGGTTGTTACTGAGGGTTTAACCCTGGAGAAGAAGAACAAGGATGCGATCAAGATTCCTTTCAGTCGATCACCAAAGGTGGCAATTACCACCAACTATGCCATCAAGGGTAAGGGATCTTCATTTGAAAGACGTAAGTGGGAGCTGGAGCTAACGCAACATTACACCAAGGAGTTTACGCCGTTGGTTGAGTTTGGTAAGCTGATGTTTGGCGAGTGGGGTGACAATGAGTGGTGTCAGTTCGACAACTACATGATCGGATGTCTGCAGTTATACTTAGATCAAGGATTACTAAAGAGTGACTTCGTTAACCTTAAGATACGTAAGTTCTCTGCTGAAACATCGCACGAGTTTGCTGAGTGGTGTGGAGTGATAGGCGGTCAGACCAATGACAAAATAAATTCTAAGGGTAAGATACACATGAACGATTTGTACAATGACTTCATTAACGAATATCCTGACTATGCACCCAAGGCCAAGATGACGATCAGTAGGCAAAGGTTTTCCAAGTGGGTGGTGGCCTACTCCAACTTCAAGCACGAATGCCTACCGGTAACTGGGAGGGATCAGTCAGGTAAGTGGGTTGAGTTTGTGAACAAGCATTATTACGAAACCCAAGGGCAGATATCACTATGATAAAGTTTAGAGACTATCAGCTTGATATCATTGATCGAGGCCTGGAGATAATCAAGAAGCATCGATTCTTGTACTTAGCCATGGAGGTTAGGACCGGCAAGACATTGACGAGCATGGGTATATGCCAGGAGCTGGGCGTGAAGAACGTTCTATTCCTCACCAAGAAGAAAGCCATATCCAGTATTCAGGGTGACTACGATCTGCTCACCCCATCGTATGAGTGCACGGTGATCAACTACGAGTCGATTCACAAGGTGCCTCGCAAAGGGTGGGATATGATTATATGTGATGAGGCACATGGCATGGGTGCATTCCCTAAACCAAATGGCAGAGCCAAGAAGGTTAAGGAGCTGGTATTCCATAACAATCCATATATCATTCTTCTTAGCGGTACGCCAACACCTGAGGCATACTCTCAGATGTACCACCAGGTTTACTTTATTCCTAAAAACCCATTTAGAGATTTTAAAAACTTCTATAGGTTTTCAGACTTCTATGTGAGCGTAGTGAAGAAGAAAGTCAATGGGATGTATATTAATGACTATTCAAAAGGTAACGTGCGCATTCTTCAGGCAATGAAGCCATTTACGATTAGTTTCTCACAAAAGGATGCCGGCTTTGTGGTGGATACCAATGAACACATCCTGGAAGTGGGGATGCAGGATCGGACCAGGAAGATGATAAAGGTGTTGAAGAAAGACTTGGTTATTCAGGGCAAGGAGGAGGTGATACTGGCTGACACGGCGATCAAGCTCATGACCAAGGTACACCAGTTATGTAGTGGCACCGTTAAGTTTGAGAGTGGCAATTCAATGGTTATTGACAACACCAAGGCTGAGTTTATTAAGAAGCACTTTGCCAAGAATAAGATCGGCATCTTCTATAAGTTTAAGGAAGAGCTCAACGCTTTGAAAGAAGTGTTTGGTGATAAGCTATGCACTGAGATTGATGAGTTTAACGAGACCAACAAGAACATTGCATTGCAGATCTTGAGTGGGCGTGAAGGGATTAGCTTGAGGAAGGCTGATGCATTGGTGTACTACAACATTGACTTCAGTGCTACATCGTACTGGCAGTCCAGGGATCGCATGACAACAAAGGACAGACTGAGAAACGAGGTGTACTGGGTGTTCAGTAAAGGAGGCATAGAGCGCGAAATCTACAAGGCAGTTGTTAAGAAAAAGGATTATACTCTGACACACTTCAAAAAGGATTTGGTAAATTTATAAGTGTGGAGTTTTATAAGGTTTACTTTAATATGGATTAGCCAGAACCTGGCTATACCTTTTTGGATCGTTGGTCACATACATCTGTCCATACACGACTTTCACGATATACTTGAATTGATTTCATCTATTGGAATGAATGTGATTGTTGCGATAGGTTTCATAATTGACTATCGAAATGTCAGAGCAACAGATACAAGCCAAGAGGATAAAGGAGCTGGAAGCTGAGGGTTACTACGTTATCAAGCTAATCAAAACCAACAAGAACGGCATACCAGATCTTGTTGCCATTGGTCCAGGATCTAACGTACTGTTCTCTGAAATAAAAACCAAAAAGGGTAGGGTAAGTAAGCTACAAGAGTATAGAATGACAGAATTAAGGAATCATGGAATCAGAACAGAAGTATACACTGGATAGCTATTTTGTAGAGGATGAGTTTGTGGCTGCGCTAAAACGTTTTCAAACCAGGACTGCTATGAAGATTGCCAACCATATAGACGAAAATATTTCAGTATTCCCAACTAATGATCTGACATCTACAATTTTAGGGGGTATGGTGTTTGAAGATACCGACAATCCTGTTACATTTGCTTTAGAAATAATAAAAGAAGAAGGATCTCATCCAACCCTAACCGATATCAAAACAATATCAATGGACGAGTACCTTGATTTATATAATTTAAATTTAATTATAAAGAATGGGGAAGAGAGAAGTACAGGCGGAAACACGTAAAGCTGTTTGCGAATCTATATCTAAAGTTTTAGGCGTAAACATCCTTGACAAGAGTCGTAAGAGAGAACTCATCAATGGACGTATGATCTACTACGCGTTGTTAAGGGACATGAACTACTCCTGGACATCAATTGCACGAAGCGTAGATAAGAATCATGCCACAATCATAAGCGCATATAGATCCTTTGAGGATCTGGTATCACATGATAGAGAACTACAGGCTGATTATGACATGGTGAAGGCTAACTATTATGAAAGAAATAATGAGCATCCGTTTCAGTACGTATCCAGAATGCGATTACTGGATGATGCCATAGATTTGGAAAAGCAAAATAAAAAACTTACATTACAAATAAACGAACTAATGATCGAAAAGCAACGATACGCAAAGTACTTCCCGGTGCTTGACGTACTTCGCATACATAGCGGAGTGCTTGACGATGAAGGGATAGCAGAGGTCGGACGAAAACTAAACCACATGTTAAATGGCTTATACGGTAAACGACATAGATAAGATACTGGAGTTCAAAACCTGGAACAACAGGCAAAAGATCGATGAGTTATTAAGAATAGACTGTGAACTGTACACTAACCTGGGCATCGAATCTACCAAGACAGAGCTCGGAGATGTGAAAAAAAAGTCCAGGTCAATTTACAGAGCGATCAAACAAGTGGACTCTGTGATGGGCACTACCTTTTTAAGAGCAATGGATTCATAGATATGCCTCCAATTTGTCCAGACGATCACCAAAACATCGAGCACATTAACTATGTGACTGGACAGATTCACGACCTCGGCACCGAACTATACGAGTCACTCATGGAAAGGGATCATGGTGACGTAAAGGCCAAAGCAAAAGAGCTGATAGCCATTCTAAATGACCTGGTAGAATGTCTAACGGAGGACATATAGAAGGTCATAAGGCTTGTGGTCACTGTAAGGAGGTCAAGCCATTTGAAGAGTTTTACATACGAAAAGGAAGGGGCTATCCGGAATCTTATTGCAAGCAATGCAATAAAATTGACACAATAAAGAGGCAAAGAAAATTTAAAAAACAATGTATAGAATATAAGGGAGGTCAGTGTTTTAAGTGCGGATATAATTCATACGATGGCGCATTAGAGTTTCATCACTTAGACCCAGGGCAAAAAGATGTATCCATATCTCGCATGCGAACAACAAAGTTTTCAGACAAGACAAAAAAAGAATTGGACAAGTGTATCCTCCTGTGCTCTAATTGCCACAGGGAGGAACACGCACGACAACGAGGATTAATATAATGCCCCTGTAGTTAAACCGGATATAACGTTAGACTTCTAATCTTAAGTTCCAGGTTCGAGTCCTGGCGGGGGTACAAAACCAAACATGAACAAGCAAATTGCAATAGACTTAAACGAGTTCGCGGAGACGATCGCCAAGCGATTCTCCAGGACAGATCGTGAGGGCAACGTGAATAATGAAAGCTTCAGTGTTGACGAGGTAATTCCAACCTCAGACCATACGGCTGTAATAAACTTTAAGAAAAGCACCGGCAAGATTGGCGTGGCCTTCTGTTATTACATACCCAATGGCATGTCAAAGGGATGGAAGTATTTTTTTCCTACCGACTCACACGTAAATGGATTCCAAGCTTTTCTTTTCTACAAGCTGGAGGCTGAGCGCAAGAATTACAAGCACAACTTCTAACAAGGCTTAACCAACTTGTAGTTGGTATTGTTATCGGAGTTTATGTTCAGGAGGTTCACCATATCAACAGCATCTCCAAGCTCTTTTATGATCAGTAATTCGCCTAAACCATCAAGCATATACACCTCTACCATCTCTGATCCCACCTGCACTTCTTTTAATATCCGATACATTAGAGCTCGGTTAACATAGTGAGTAGATTCTCCTGAGGGAACATGTCGCTTTTACCCTTGTTGGTGTTTGAGTGCGACCATAGACCTTTTATTTTTCCGTAGTATGCATCCTCGTTCCACTCAAACGCATCAGCGCCCTTCTGCTTGATAAGCTCAGGAAGCCCTTTACGAACATCAATATTATCGCGATCAGCAATAAACAGTATTAACCTACGTAGTGCTTCTATCTGAGCATCCGAGTACTTATGCCAAAATTTATAGCCCTTGAACTTTTTGTCGAGCTCTACAATCTGATCCTCGTGCACTGTGCTACCGGCATATGTCCTACCATCTTTTAGATATCCGAAGTTACACACCTCTATACCCACGCTGTTGGTGTGCATCTCATGTAATCCATTACGACCAAGATGCCAGGCGTATGCTCCATCCGGCAGGCATCTTACAATCTCACCATCGTATTGGGAATCATTGTTATATATAGATGGCCCCCCAACAACAAATTCAGTTGCTATTCGACCACGGTTATCACTACTCCAATGATCAATAGTGCGATATGGATTGTGCCACCCGGCAGTGTGATGAATAAAGAGCCACTCCTTTTGCGTTGGACCTGGAAGGTATTCTCCCCTGGGTAGCATATGGTTGTTTATGTCAATGCCGTGCGTACTGCCGAGTGATTCTTGAACATCTGTTGTTAGGCCAAACATAACTGCCCAAGTCTTTGGGCCTACTATACCATCGGTAACCAGTCCATTCCTGTACTGAAACTTTATAACAGATCTCTCTGTCTTGTCCCCAAAAATACCATCTACAGTAATATCAAGATGCTTTTGAATCTGTCGTACCTTTTTTCCGGTGCTACCCTTCCTGATTAACTTCATAACTAAATCCGTTTCTTTTTAATATTAATGTATCGCTTACAATGTCTTCAGGGTTCATAGGCACGCCAAGGAATCGCACCTCAAAGTGAAGGTGTGGACCTGTGGAGTGACCCGTTGATCCAATAATTCCTAAACCGTCTCCAGCAATAACAGTATCACCTTCTTCCACCAGGAGATCCCAATGGTGGGCATAGTATGTTTCTAATCCGTTGAAGTGCCTCACGATAATTAGATTGCCATAGCCACCATTATAGCCAAAGTCGGCATACCTTACTACACCATCCCATACGGACAATGAGGTGTCTTTGTTACATCCAGCATAGTCAATGCCGTAATGCATACGACCCCATCTCCATCCATAGCCACTGCTCTTGTGTCCTTCAGTTGGCATAACAAAAGAATCGGTAAATAGCGTAATCGAATCCACTATACTGTCGTGGTAGTAGTGCAAATAATCAGAGCCACCCACATACATCGTGTCCAAATAAAGAGGCTCCTCAACCACTACGGTATCTGGAGCCTCATAAACACAAAAATAATCCGGTTTAAATTTAATAGTTTTTGTACAAGTAAGTGCTATGTTGGCACATGCAATTATTATTATAAGGATAAATATTTTTTTCATTGTTCTCTATAAATTATGTAAAGCGGCAGTGTCATGCCTGATTTATACACTAATATAACAGTATCTGTTGGTAAATACAAATGGTAAACGATGCACTCCCCTTCAATGGTCGCTACGGATCTATACCCATCATCCTGGGACACACTGTCTATATCTGACATTGGAATGTCAAAGTATGGGTGCTGAGCTGTGCAAGACATCGCAGTAAGGCATATAGAAAAAAATAAAGCTCTCATTTATCTACCTGATGACCTTCTACCTGACGATCTTCTACTTGATGAGCTGCGATCTGATGACCTTCTACGTGACGATCCGCTTACCGGCGTAGATTTACGTTCTGGACCTTTATCTTCTTTCTTTGATCCTTCAATCTGGTAGTCAGAGTAGTTCAGCATTCGTAACACAACCTCGCGACCATCTTTAGCGTCTGCTGCCTTAAACATATTATCATACATCTGTTTCATATTGTAAAGAGGAAGAACAGGGAGGCCCCCTGCTTGCAATAGGCCCCCGCCAACGAGCTCTGCTGTTTTAAAGAAAAGCTTAGTGCCCCACTTTGTTCTGCTGTCAGAACCCTCTTTACTCTGACTCCACCATTTATAATACTGAGCTATCGTATTAAACTGCTGTGAAAGAGGCAAAAAAGAAAGCGTACCCGCATATTCCTTATCTTGAATACTATCAGCTAAGCCAGTAATTAGATCTCCAATTATAAACAATCCATTGAACGGGCCTATGATTATCGCACGCAACATATCTTCCTTATCCTCATCGTCAAAATCTTTTAACCCAGGGAAACCAATAGCCACCCATTGGAAAAAAGCAGGTAGCACCGCTTGAAAAGTTATAAATGTTCGAAGCCCTTTCTGGAACTCTTTGTCCTTAAACACAGCTTTTAGACCTTGCTTCTTGTTATCTCTTATTCCTCTTCGAACCTGCCTTATACCCTCAAACTCTTTTCGCATATATTGCTTGGGCACTGTCTTAAACATATTGATAGCCCTATATAGAGCATTTCCAGTTTGATAATAGTCCTTATCCTGAAGATCGTATGATGCTTGAGTTGTCTTCGTGTCTTTCTCAAACTTACGTATAGCATAGTCAATAGCCTCTTGCTCAGTAGCATTAGGGTTTTTGGACTTAAAGTCCGCCTTGTAATACCTATAGTTGGGCACACCACCTATAAATATTGCACCTATATCACCCACCCTACTAAAAAAGAACAATATGTTTTGCCACTTGTCTTTTGAAAGTGTAGGCATTATATCCAGCGCCTTCTCATTATCGTAGTTGGCAACCAATCGCTTAAAGTCCGTGGTCATTCTATCTCTCACATAGACCGAGTTTTCCATAACCTCCTTCCAGGTGCTCTTAAATTCACCGGTAGACATAGCACTGTATTTAGTGTATGTTACAGGGCCAATTTCATTGGAATAGGTAAGGAAAGATGTTAGCTGCTTGAGCATAATGTTTGGCTTGAAACCTCCGAGTGAAGTAGTAACAAATAGATTATTGGCGAACCTTACAAATTTCTCACCCTTAGCCGGGTTGATTCCTTGCGCTGCTATTCGTTGCAGCTGAACTTCTATAAGTTCATTTAAGTTTGTTCCACCCAAGTTGCTGATGGCATCTTTAATTGCAGGGTTGGAAAATATTTTATCCATATCCCTGAGCGTTGGTGCATGAGAAGCCATCCAATTCATCTCCTCCAGGTATGTCATTAGGTTGTTGTACATATCCTGTGGGGCGATAGGCTTGCTGTTCTGCTTCCTAATTTTACTTGATGGTGCACCCACCACCTTGTTCTTTACGGCATCTTGCCCCAAAAGGTTTAGTGTCTTTGGCTCGCCGCCACCAACCCTGTATATGCGTGTAGCATAGTATTGGTTCCAAGGTAAGTTTGTTCGGTAGACCTGCTCATATGAATCATTATAAAATTCATACTTGCTTGGAAGAAATTCATTTACCATCCACTCACCAAACTCTATATGTCCCTTGTCTATTGTAGCGACAAGCTCATTCATTATCCTTTCATGATCGGGACCGAAGTTTTTATTTTCTGGGTTTTCAAATGATGGTAGGTTTGCAGGGTCCTGGTATTGAAAATGCAGGTAAGCAATTTCATGTGGGCTTAACTCAATATTATTTACAGCCTCAATAGCCTCATACTTTTCTTTGTTTTTTTCAGTAGGATTTTTATCATACTCCGCTTTCGCATCTAACACTGCTTGCTTATCTATATATACACCCGTAAAACTTTGAGGTGCTCCAGCAGCAAGAGCTTTTCTCCATTTCTTACCAAAAATTTCTTGCAGCTTACCACGGATTTTGTCCCTGTCGTTTAGCCTTACCTCCTTAAAAGTTCGAGTCGCTTCATTTAGTCCGTCTACAACAATAGCCTCCGTGTTTCCTTCTATAGCTGCGCCGGGCGCCTCCATTATAACCTTCATAAGCTGGGTAACATCATAGTTGCGTCTGATGTAGTTCTTGATGCCGGTATTGGTATTTTTCATAGCTTTGGCAGCAATATTCTCCATCTTCGTCCTTCTACGGCTATTTATTTTAGACTGATTCTCCTTAATCTGACTCATCATGTTCGGATTCTTAGGATCTATCTCCAAGCCTGTTATGTCTTTGTATACAGTAGCTACTAATCTCTTGTACCTCTCGTGATCTGCTTGAAGTCTGGCTTTGAACGCCTGCTTACCTTCACCAAGTATACCAGATAGTATATCCTC
>Ga0209348_1000946_pt1 | contig 14584 bp, 4 predicted proteins | sample ETNvirenome_2_30_FD_184065 | JGI IMG/M metagenome (GOLD analysis project Ga0209348, IMG submission 184065) | Marine viral communities from the Pacific Ocean - ETNP_2_30 (SPAdes) (version 2) | ecosystem: Environmental > Aquatic > Marine > Oceanic | place: Pacific Ocean | collected 2013-06-22 | reverse complement strand
TATTCACTATCGCTAAAGGAAGAGTCGGAGTTATTTAAAAATGCCTGATAACACTAATGTTAATAATAATGCGTCTGTGGTCGTTGTCGGAAGGACTGCTCCAGTCCCTCCTGGTCAACAAAAATCTGATAAATCTGTTCCCGTTGTTATTGCAAGTGATCAATCAACGATTCCTGTTGCAGAACAAAATAAAGTACAGTCAGAAGTTGCACTTTCACTCTTAGGAATTCCAAGATCAGAAGTTGCACTTGGTATATTTGCAGACGTTAATACTTATGATGTAAACCCAACAGAATGGGCAGCAGAACCAGATCAATTTTCTGAGGTACCTGTAGGAACATCTACACCATATACTGGTGTTACGCAATCAATGAATTGGGGATTAACTCATGTTCCAGAAGAATCTGGTGCGTTAGTTGAAGCACCTGCAGATAAAACTGCAATTCTTACATCAAAAAGATTTTTTAGATATCAACCAGGTCGTGTTTCTGCTGCTACATTTGGTGTAAAAACCACTGTAATGAATACATCTACCACTGATACTAGCACAGATAATGACACGAATGATATTGGTAGCACAATATATAACCCATGTATTCGTAAGTATGGAATATTTGATAACTTTGATGGGTATTATTGGGAAACTAGAAACAACGGACAAGGAGATAATTTCTGTGTTGTAAGAAGAACTCAATCACTTTTATTCAATAATCCAGTTGATTTTACAACCAATGATCCTGGTCAGACAGAGGATTTTGGTGCAACAAATCCTTTAGATCCTTTAGCACCAAGAGCAAACGAAACTGCTGATGATAAAGCAGGTAATCCAAGAGGTTACGTAAGTGGAAATTATCCAGCTGGACATGATTCAACACCCAATGAACAACCACATATAAAACTTGGAGATCTTTGTATTTACAGAGATAATCTTTTAATGACTCATGCAGCTGCGTATGATCCATCTCTTCTTCAGGATAAACAAGAGTATGATTTTACTACTGATGTTTCAGAAGATGAACTTCTCTTCGATGTTTCTGCTACATCTGGTGTCACTGGACTTGGAAAAAGTATAACAAACGCAGTTTATGATATTACCTCTGGTATTATGACAGTCACGACAGCAGCTCCTCATGGATTTGCTGTTGGTAAATTTGTGCAGTTAAGTGGAATTGGAATGACTTGTAGATATAGTTATCCAGATTTTAATGGGGGAGGAGGAAATCCAATTGATGCTCAGATCAAAACTTATCCTGATAGAACACATGGGTATAGCATTCTTGGAATAACTAATAATACATTTAAAGTTAATGTTGGTGTTTCCACTGTTGCTTCATTCTTTAATGCAGAAAAATCAGCATCAAATGGTGCGGTTGTTCTCGGACTTTCTACAAGTCAATATGTATCATATGACAAAGGATCAAATGCTAACGTAATAGATCCTGGTTTAACAGATCAAAAAATCTATAGAGTTAATTCAATATCTTATGATAAAACAACACAAAAAGCAAAAGTAAAATTAAAAGAATTAACTCAAGTAATGACTGGAGGTCTTAGTCATGATCCTGGTGCATCACAAACTGCTATTTCTCTTACTGCTGGTTCTGATTCAACAGAAGCTGGACATTCACTTATAACTCCTGTTCCATTTGTACAACCTGTTGCTTCAAGTATTTTACCTGGTACAAGTAAGTATGGAACACTTAAAAGATCTGGTATGTTTCCATATATGTACAAAAATAGTGATGAATCTGTTATAGAGGGATATATTGATACGACTAAAGGTGTTAGTAAAACTAGTGATCTTGCCAATGAAATAAGATTAGTTAATTTATATTATAGAAATTGGATTAATCAAAATGTTAAGAAAGATTTTTGGAATGTGTATGAATACCGTGTTCCAAGATCTAGATTTAGTGGTGATCGTTTAGATAATCAGACTGATAATTTATTATACAGTGATGTAACAGCAAATAATCGTGCAGGTTCAAATGTTCTTGACGAAACTACTGGTGAACTTACTACAGACACAAGTATATGGAATCTTGAATTTAATAAAGTTACCATGTACAAGATTGAATTCTCATGGTATGGTGCTGTTGGTGCTTTATTCTTAGCTTATGTGCCTGTGGGTGCAGGTGAAGCCAGATGGGTGCGTGTACACCATCTAAGGGCATCAAACCAGTTAAAAGGATCATCTCTAGGTAATGCGACTTTACCCATCACATACCTCGTTTATGGTGGTGGTGGAGCAAATCGTTTTGGATATCCTGATACTAAAAGAACTAAAAATGAAAACGATGCTTATGGTTCACCCTCAGAGCATATTATTAAGTATGGTGCTTCATATTATATTGATGGTGGAGATAGGGGTACTGTAAAATTATTCAGTCATGGAACACCAAACGAAGTCAATGTTTTTGGATCTAAAAGAACATTCGTTGTTGGAACTGCCACAACTCACATAGAGAGAGATACTACAAACATGGTGAATGCAACAGATCCATATTTGAAAGGAGGAAGTGCTGTTGGTTTTACTTCATCATATTACGTTGGAGCAAAAGTCATAACCTCAAACGTCCTAGACCAAAATATTGAGGTCACATATGTGGACATTGCTAATAATAGACTACATTTAAATACTCCTCTTGCAGCAGCTCCAAGTAATGGAAGCACCATAGATATAATTGCAAATCGTCCGACTCCTTTAATTGGATTAAAGTGTAGAGACTTTATTACAAGTAGTCAAGGAAGAGAAGTAAGAAATAGAACTCAGGTTTATCCAACAAGATTATCAACTGGATCTGACGCTTTAATTAGAGTTGATTTACTTAAAACACCTATATTCCAAACAGCATCAGTTATTAGTGGTTCTGTGGCACTACAATCATCTGATATAAACATTGGAAAAAGAGGTAAACCAATAAAAATAGAAAATGCAAATCTGACAAATACCAGTTATCTCGCAGAGGGAACTGGAGTTTATGGTTACTTCCGTGGTACATTTGAAGATGACGCTTCAAATAAAGTAATATCAATTCTTGGTTATCTTGAAAAAAGAGCATCAACTAGTCCAACACCAGGATATTATTTTAATGCATTAGAATCCACAGCAGCTAGTGTGATATTAAGTTCAGGATCTGTATTTTTGTACGAGGGACAACTTAGCCCAACAGGTGTTGGTGCCACTTCTACTCAAGCTGATTTTACACTAGACTCATTATCATCAATTAAAGTTAGTCCTCAAGTAAGAGCACCAATTCCAAAAACAGGAACTATTGTTTCAAGTCTATTCATATCTGCAGGTGGAGAAGAATTTGACTTATCTTCTTACTTTGACTACAACAAAGAATATCTATCATTCCCACTCACGAACGTGGTAGAAAGTTTATTTGTAGTTGGATCTTCAGAAAAAGTATTTTCAGCTACGCCTATCTCAACAACATCTGCGAGTATCACTTGGGAGGAGCAGTGATCCATGAATGGGGGAAAGGATGTTAAAATTGGACACGATAAACGTCCAATATCCATAATACCAAATGATGAGCAACCTCTATACAATATATCAAGTGGAGAAATCCTAACTGACGAATTTGGTAATCCACTTGTAACTGAGGTTGATCAATTTTTTACTGGCGATGCTTCTAAAGAAAGAGCAACTTCCGTTGTATTTCCAGAAAATCCAGAAGATAAGTACGCACAAACCAAAGTTACTCAAGTTGGAATATCAACAGCAACTTATGGAGTTGATCGTGATGTTGATGTTATTGTTAACTCAACGACTAAAAAAATAGCTGTTGTTCAAGTAGGAGGTGGAGTCATTGGTGTTGGGATAACTGCTTTACTGGATGATAACACCACCACTGTTCAATTTGCACGTTCCACAAACAGAGTTGAAGTTCGAACTACATTAGATGATATTGGAAGTCAAAGAAATAATTTATATTTCCCAGAGACTGATTTAACATACATTTCAGGAGTTACTGTAGGTAATAAAGTTTTTGGAGATAAAATTCCCACTGGTTCTTTTGTTTTAGATAAAAATTATGATAGAGTAACTATTTCGGGAGACGTTGTTTCTGGAATTACAACTGATGTTATTACTTTCTTTAATACTTCAAAGAGCACTTACACTGCAGACAATGTTTTAAAAGTTGCAGAAGTATTCAGAGAAACAAGTGAAGTTAGTACAACTTTACTTGGTGTTAATCGTGCAGAGACACAGTTAAGTTTATTTTCAAACGTATCATCATACGGATTAAACAGTGATGATTGGGAAAGTTTTTCTTATAACACAGGTGTAAGCAAACATACTTGGGATCATAGATCTAATAGAGTTTATGGAAGAAGATATTTGGCTAAAGTTGAGGAAGAGACACAAGAATCTGCGATTAAATTGTCTGCATTTCCACCCCCATATGCCTTTCCTTTTGGCCCTATATTTTCTAAAATAGGTTTATATAATGAGATTCAATATCAACAATATAAAGATTTTATTTTACTAGGAAATGACGCTTATAATTACTTTTCACAAATTGGAGGATACTCTGCTAAGTTTGCAAATCAATTTTTAAATCCTGGTGATGCTCAACTTGTTGATAATGAGATAGTGTATGGGAAATTACCTACTACAGAACCATCAATAGATATTAATAATGATGGTGATAATTCATTCGACTATGCTTTTGCAAAAATAGATACTTGGACTGATACATGGAGATCTTTAAGTACAGGAATTACAGATCCTGTTACTGGACAAAATATAACTTTCGCAACTTTAAAAGATACTTTAAAAAATTCTGGATTTAGTAGTAAGGAATTAGATAAATCAAATACAAGACCAGGATATGCTTCCAATAATGGAAGATATAGTGCAATACAATCAAGAAGAGTTTTTAGATATCAACCAGGTAGAATTAGTGGATTTACTTTTGGAGTAAGATCATCCACAGAACCAGTATCTGGAATCGCTCTTGAATGGGGAATTTCAAATGAAACAGATGCATACATGTTTAAGATATACTCTGGCCAGTTGTCTATTGTTCGTAGGAGTACAGTTAAATTATCAGATGATATTTTAAAAAGAAACGGATTAGACCCTACAGAAATAACCTCAATTGATATTAATGGTGTAAATTATAATACAGTTCAACCAGAGATTCCAAGTGGTGATCCATTTGATGTGATTGATGATCAAGGCCCATTGCAGCAAGATGAAGATCTTGCTGCTACAGGAGGAAGAGCACAACTATATCATACTATTGAAATTAAAAGAGATAATTTTAATGGTGATCCATTGAATGGAAACGGGCCATCTGGTTATACAATCAAACCAGAGAATGTTACTATGTGGAAGATTGAATTTGGTTGGTATGGTGCGATTGGTGCAAGATTTTATGCTTATATTCCAGCTGGTGCTGGTGAAGCACGATGGGTTGTTGTACATACTCTTGTAATTGAGAATCAACTAAGAGGCCCATGTTTGAGAGACTCCTACTTTAGATTTAAATATTCTCTTAACATTCTTGATAACGTAAATCTAAGGACACCACAATACTTATATAAGTATGGTGCTTCATATTATATTGATGGTGGTGATGAAGGAACTTCTGAAGTTTATTCTATAAACACTGGTTTAAATCCAAAAGCAATAAATGAAAATAATGAAACATCTTTATTTGCTATTAGACCAAAGGATATAATATACAATAGTAATGGGACTCCGATTGCAAATAGAAAATTAATTCTTCCAACTAAATTTAATATGACAACAGATGTTTTAACAGAAGTGAAGGTTAGAACATGTAAAGGTTGTCAAGGTCATGGTCATGTGTTTACTCCTGGTGTAGGAACCACAGTAACTGGAAGAGAAGTTAAATTAAAATTTGATCAAGGAAATAAAGTTAGTATTATAGGAGCTGATGCATTTTTTACAGAGGATGATATTGGTGCAAAACTAATTGCCCCATCCATATTCAATGCGTACATTGTTCGTTTCGATGAAGCAACTAGAATAGAACCAACTGGTGGTCAACCCGCAAAATATACAAGTGCAGAAGTTTATGGATGGGGTAGTCCCACTAATGGATTAGATGCTTATCCAAATTATAATGAAACTAACAGACCAATAGCTGGGTCACGGACAAGAGACTATTCAAGCATAATTGGCAATACTGGTATAACTACCACAATAGGTATTGGAACTTATCCACATGCAGTTCGTTTAAGTAATTATAATACTCATTTTGCATCTGATTTCCCTCTGACTGGAACTAAAATTAAAATACAATTTATGAATCCAGTGCCAAAAGATGGAATATCCTCTTACAGAGGTAACACTCATTGGGCAGATTTTATGATCGGCATAACTGATAAAAAACCAACTGTAACTGGGGCAAATGAATTACTCGGATGGGATGCAACTGTTCTTCCTTGGAAAGATTATGGTAATACTGGAAGTGTTCCTCCTTTTGTTGGTTCTGGAAACACTACAATTCTACCAGAAAGTGAAATATTATTTGGTGAGAGCACACATAGTTGGGCTGGAATGGATGAAGATGGAATTGAAACACAGGAACAATGGGCTCCTACTAATTTTAGAATTAGAATGGGAGAAGATATAAGAGTTCCAGGCGTAAGTTCTCAGGGTGGAGGAAATTGTTCAACATTGAGTGTTAAAGTAAATTCTTCGGTTGATTTAGGAACTGATCTCTTACAAGAATATAGAGACACTAAACCTGACGGATCTCCATCAACTCCAATATCTGGAGAGTTTAAACATTACTTGGTTAAGTTTGATGGGCAGTTCGTTACAGGAATAACTGATTGGAAGGGTGGTTCTGTGGTATATCAAGATGGTGATAGTCCAAACACAACTTCATTAGCAAAATATAATCAAAGAAAACCAACAGATTTTATAAGGGATACAAAAAATTGTCAATACATTGAATTGACTGCCTCAGTTAAACAATCTGAAGAAGGTAAAAATGATTCTAACATAACAATTGTAGGAAGATCAGTCCAATGTAAAGGTGGTAGATTAAATGAAACAAAGGTAAAACTTTTTACATATGACGTATATCCACTATATCTTGTTGGTAAATTAATGGATAATTCAAAAATAAATAATATAGTCGTTACGGAAGAGTCTCTAACTTCTGTAAAGACTACTTCACCCCAATTGTATGTTACACAGGATGGAAATATTGATACATATTCAAGTATAGCTTTGAATGATCAAACACCTCCAACTAATTTTAGAGAAGTGGAGAGATTGTCATCTGCTTCTGTTGATACACAAAACAAAAGACCACTAAGAACATCAATTACTAAAGATATTTTTTATATTGGTCAAAATAAAACAGAAGAGATTGATATGACCAAGGTATTTGGAATTGATCGTAATGTGATAACTCCTGATAATTCAAACGTAGAGGCAACATTTGTCACTGCAAAATCTCTTGACGGTAATAATAAATTTGTGCAAAGTAGTTTAAACTTCAGGGAACAATAATGACGTTAAAAAATCCTAAGTTATTTGGTTTAAATGTTTTATCTCTGCTTGCTGATGTGCAGAGTAAAAACACAGCTATAAGAAATCTAGGATTAAATCCTCTTGATTTGGAGGTTATCAGAGGTTCTAAAAACGCTGGTATGGATCGTGATGATTGGATTAGTTTTTCTCGATTGAGAACTCCTATTTACAAAACTTTGGATCGTTTTTCTAACGAATCAACAATGTTTCAACAGATACTTTTAGAACGTGCAGGAACAGATCAAACATTGTTTGGTAATTTAGATCTTAATGGTTCATTTGCTGGTAATGCAATTCGCTATCGTTATCGTGATTTTACTTCTAATACTTTTAAAATTGCTGACATATCAACATCAAGAGTAAGTGCATGGAGTTCCTCAGATTCAAGAGCAAATGATCCTGACATTAATATTCAGAAGTTGGCAAAAATTTCTTATGGTGCACGAGTTTCAATACACTCTGGAGGAAAATTAATATTTGAAAATAAATCAACAGATGATGCTATTAAAAATCAACAGAGATTACAAACCAGAATTGTCCCAGAGGCAAGAGAGTTTGATTCTGAAGTTCCAACATCAAAAATTAAATGTAAAATTGGAAACGAAATATTATTTTTATATGCGATGAAAGGAATACCATTAGTGTTCAAAGGATTTTTTAGAAATTTAGATGCTTCTATACAACTAAATTATGTGGCTCCACCCAAGGCAAGTTGGAAAATAGTTGAGACTGGGAATCAAAATTTATTCACAAACTTTGAGAATCAAACAGAGGGCATTACATCAGCAATAAATTACAGATCTCCAATATCGAGAGAAAGATTTATAAAATTTTATTACAATCCCGATAAAATTTTAAAAATACAAATAAGATCAGCAAATATTAAAGAACTTCCTGCCACAGCTTTACCTTCTTGCGATGAACTTGATTTTGCATATAATCAACTTAAGCTATTTCCAAACTTTAAATTTATTGCACCAACATTGACAACACTTAAAACAATGAGAAATCCTTTTTACTTAAGTGATATAGAGAGTCAAAGAAAATTTAACACTGAAATTTTAAATAAAATCCCTGATACTCTTACTCACATAGAGTTTGAGGGTTCTTTTTCAGGATCGATTGAGAGAAATATTATCTCGCAGTATCTTCCCAATTTGACTACTTTCAATTGTCAAAGGGGTGGGGGAAAGAATTTTAATCAAGATAATAGACCATCAGGATCCACTCAAGTTAAACTAAGTGGAACTCTCACAACAGGAAATAATGCTGGTAATAGTGCATTCTGTCCAGATGTATCAAGATCTTGTAGAACTTACCTTATTGGATCTAATGATTTTAGAAGTGTAGATTTAAATGATATAGAAGAAGGAGGATCTGCATTTGATGCAAATGGAACATCCATTACTTACGAAAAAGGATCATGTAGTTTTAAAAAATTACCACAGTTAAACACTCTTAATGTTGGTGGTAATTATTATTTAACTGATGGTGCGGGAGACTCGACTGCGTTAACAAGTGCAGATAATAACACCATAGTAATTATAAACTATGGTTCTACTAATTTAAAAATTCCATCTAATTTAGCTGGATGTTCAAGTTTAAAAGAATACTCTGCCTCTTTCAATCGAAATCATGTAAATTCACTTATGAATGGAAGTAGTTATGCTTTCTCTGCATGTGGTGTTTTAGAAAAAATTACATTGAATAACACAAATTTAGGACAAGTTCATTTTCCTATTTTTAATAATCCAAATTTAAAAGAAATAAACTTAAGTTTCACTGATATCAAAGGTGGTAATCCTTTAATCGCAAATGATGCTGATCAAACTGAGGTAATTACTATTAATACATTTAAAGAATGTCCAAACTTAACTAAATTCATTGTTAGTTCTAGTCGATTATTAAAATTACCAATAAACAAAGATGCTTTTCAACAAAATGCAAAACTTACTGAATTAACATATACTTCTGAGAAAAGATCAAACGGAAATATTGTAAATTTATTTAATTACACACCTTTACTAACCTATGTTAATATGTCAAATAATGCTTTTACAGGAGCTGTTCCTTCATTCCAAGTTGCTTCATCTATTTCACACGTAGATTTATCGACTAATCAATTAAGTGGAAACATACCAGGATTTGCATTGAATAGGTTAAAAAATCTTTATCTACAAAGTAATCAATTGGAAAAAATTAATCAACCAGGATTAAATCCTTCTTTAGAAAAATATCAAGCACAAAATAATTTAATAAAAGGAGACATACCGAATTTTGAACTGTGCACTGTGTTAAAAACTTTGACTTTAAATAATAATAAGTTAACTGGGTATATTCTTGGAGCATTTGAAAAATTATATAGAATAAAATTTATTGATGTCTCTAACAATCATTTAAGCACAACCTCTCTAAATAATTTACTAATTGATTTAGAAAAAAATTATGACACCACACCACGAGGTGGAGTTACGATTAATTTAAAAAATCAGACAAGTGAAAGCAATCAAAATATTCAACTACTTCCTTCTGAAGATGGTGGTGGATATGCTGCGGCTAGAAAATTAATATCTAAAGGTTGGACTATCGGTATAACTGGTGGAATTCCTCCTGAACCAGAAGAGGATACATTTGGACTTGGAGGTTAAAAATGGCAATTCAAAATCAAGGATATCGTAGAGATTTAAACCTATCTGAAACAACTAGTGACGAAAAAGCATTAGATAACTTGATGGGAACAGGAATTTCTAATGATTTAAGATATCTCCAAAACAATTTAAGAAATGTAGCAAAAATTCCATTTAATTATGTGGATTCAAACGGTTTTTTCTCATTTGATGTCTCTAAAAATTTACCAATTAGCAGTATTTCAGCAAAACAAGTCGGAACGCAAAATAAAACACGTATTACAATTGTTTTAACTGATCCTTATTTGTTAAAGTCAGGAAACCTTGTTTCACTTGAGGGAATATCTGGTTCAACACAGTTGGAATCTTTAAATGGACAGTATAGTGTTATTTCTGTCTCTGTTGATCTAAAAGAAATTTTTCTTGATAAAAATAAAACCAATCCACCAATTGTAAATCCTAGCATACCGATTGGTGGAGTTACTTTCAAGCACGAATCTGAAAACATATTTACATTTACTAAAGATGATGTAGTTAACGTTAGTGTAGCTACAACTTTTACAGTTGGAGCAGCTACGACTACTTTATCAGATAACACAGATTATTACGTGACTCAATCTAATGGAATTAATAAATTTAAATTATCAAAAACATCCTTTACTTCAATCGTTGGTTTTACCACGATTACTATCGCAGGCAATGCTACTGCTGACACTCCTTCAGGTTCGGGAGAATTTGAATTTGTTCGAAAAGATCCAGTTCATCGTCAACAATTAATTAATTTTATATATCCAGAAATACAAGATGCCGAAGGAGATTTTAGTTATCTAGAGGGAAGTACTATTAATAGTACTTTTGATTCCACTCAATCAAATATTGAGAGTGCTGAGTATTTTTCTATTAAAAAATATCGAGGTGATAAAACCTTTCTAGAGACAGACGAGTCAATCAACTTCGAGGGTAGTGTTGTTTTAAACGATCCAGCTAATTACATTTTTGGAAATGGAGTAGGATCCACAGCTTCACCTGGCATTTATATTGGAGATACTCGTGCATTTTCAAGCGACAACAATCCTTGGGATAAAGACGGAGTGGGAGGCACAGTTGGAGCAGCATTGACGACATCCTCTGAAGAAGTTTCAATTGGTCAACTTTCATTTCTTGATGGAACCACTTTAGATGCAACTCAAGACGGATCAATGATGATAGAAGGAATTGATACCACAAATGATATGACAGAATTAGATCCAGTGATAAATGCGGACACTTTTACACATAAAATACCAGTGAAAATTGAGGATGCAAATGGGAACCAAGAATCTTATTTCATACTTTTATCTAATACTTAAATCAAAACTAACTTTTATTTCCAAAAAAGTCGGAAAAAAAATTTCGGTAAAAATTTAACTCAAAACCTTTTTTGCGAGTTATCTCAACCAGATATTGACAGTTCCAGTATCGGAAATTTTTGATAATCTCAGCATACTTTGATTAGTGCCACCTGGATTACTTCCCCAACCTGTATCTTGATTTGATACTAATTGAACTGCACCATCACCATAAACATCTCCTGATATACTCTCTTCATAATGTTGATGTAATCCATTAGCATGAGCACCAATGAACCAGTATGGGCCAGAGTCACCAGCATCAGCAGCACCACCAGTTTGTCTAAAACACCAAGTCATACACATGTGCTCTGTAAAATAATTACCACCACTTATGATGTTACTTCTAGCATTTTGATGATAGTTACCTGGATTAAATCCTGGTGCATTTTCTACCTCTCTACACCATTCATTAAATCTCCTGTTTCCTGCATTTGGTATATTAGTGTATTGACTATTTCCTGTGGGTAGTGGTTGATCAGTTCCCCATCTAAATGCAACTTTATGATTTGATACACCAGTTTGACCATAATTTCCATATGATGGGTTGGTTCCAAATTGAGCATTAATTCTAACATCCCACATTAATTCACCACAAGTATTTTCTGCCCATGCACCACCTGAACCTCTCCAATATCCTCCCCCCCTTTTAAATCCACTTCCAACAGTATCAAATCCACCTCTATCATTTGCATGCCACCACTGAGCACCAGATGTACCTTGATCTGCCATTTGACCGTCACCGTGATGTGCGATTAGTATCCATCCACCACCATCAGTGTCCATATCACACCACCACTGAGCAACAGTTCCAGTTGTATCTTTCAAATAATAATATCCTGTCTTTGCAGCAGGCCCTAATGTCTTCTTTATTTCCCATGCTGATGTTGCTGCTCTCTGTGATGATGAACCATCTCTTGTTGATGCCATAACATGGAAGTTTCCAGAGAGAGTTCCACATTGAATTAATCCTTCAGATTTAATTCTGAAATAGTCTCTTATTGCACTACTACCAGTGAACTGTCCTCCATCATCTACAGCGACTACAAAATCAGCATAATTACTTGAACCTCTATCACGATTTAATAGTCTAATATCACCACTATTTCTATTTCTAAGTTCAACTCCATGATACCTGTTATTATTACCTCCTCTATCTTCAATTCTAAACACTCCAGATGAATCATTTCCACCAGCTGGAGCGTTAGGATCAGTCATGTCTGTTGAAGTTTGAAGATACAGTGGAGTTCCTGTTGCACCACCACCAAGATCTCCGAAAGGAAATAATTTGATTTTCCCATCTATAATTTGCATTCTTGGAGTATTCAAATCAACACATAATTTAATGCCACCTTGTCCAGCCAGTCTTAAAGTTGGACTTGAACCAGCATCAGTTCTACTTCCATTTATTGTAGCCTCTCTTGGATAAGAACCATGTCCTGTTCCATATGCACCAAAAAATAGTCCGACATTATCATTTTTCATCTGGACAAATTGTGCATCATTAGTTCCATTATTAACTGTTAATTTTGCTGCTGGATTAGTATCTGCGACACCAACATTACCATTTGATTTGATAGTAAATAATGAATCCATCCAGTAACTTGATGATGCCTGTGGATCATTTGGGAATGCATATGGAGCACCATTCCTACAATAAAAATCAAATTGACCAGTACCATAAGTTCCTGTACCACTAGGAGTAGACATCGTAATAAAAGCACTTGCTCCATGAGATCCATTGAGTGCTGGATCTCTATTTGAGAATTGAATAAATGCTGTATTTTTTTCTCCATTATTATTATCTGCACTACTTGTAATTTGTAGTCCACTTGCTGTGTAACCTGATGCGTTGTTACCAGATCTATATGATGTTTTAACAGCGTAAGTATTATCAGCCAATCCAAAATCAGTGACTACTTCAAACATGCTATTTGGACTAGCCGAATTGATGCCAATTTTACCATCTGCATTTATATTAAATCTGTGTTTACCATTAACCTGATCAAAGATAAAGAAATCTATATTGCCATCACCATCTTTATTACTTCCTATATTATATTTTGTTGAACCAGCACTTTGGAAAGAAAGACTCGATTGCCCATTAGTATTTGTGTTGTTTAAAATTAACTGTTGATTAGAAGTAGACTTTATAGTTGTTTGACCATTAGATGCGATGCGAAGTTTTTCTCCTGTTCCAGCAGTATTAAACTGTAAATGATCACTAACGTGATTGTACAGTATAGATCCTACAGACGCTGCAACAGTATCACCAAATTGTATTGCTGAAATACTATTAGAAGCAGCATCAATTGATAGTGTAGCAGTTCCAGATGAGTCTCTTAAACGGAGAAGAGTGCTTCCAGAAGCACTTGGAAATGCAACACCATCACCAGAAATATCTAATGCATGAAGTGGGGTGTAAGTTCCGATACCAACTTTACCCGTTGATGCAAAGCGAATAATTTCTGTAGATGGAGTTTGGAATACTGCATCTCCAACAGATGAGTATACTGCAGCACCACCTACATTGTGAATGTATATATCAGAATCATTGTCAGTGTCTCTTAAAATAATTTTTGGTGATCCATCATTAATTTGTATAGGAGCAGTTGGATTAGTAGTTCCAATACCAATTCTACCTGCCTGTGTGAAATTGACTCTAGTTTGTCCACCTAAATTAAACGCTATTCCACCGTAAGCATATTGATGAAGTCTAGTGATAGAAGAATCGTATTTAATTGCATATGCAGCAGGTTCAGGAACATTACCATAATCTCCTCTGAATGAAAAATAACTGCCAGAACTTACTCCACCATTACCAGCAACAAGAAGTTTAATATCAGCAGTTGGAGTAGTAACTGTGTTGATAAGCACATCACCATCTGAGTTGATAAACATTCTCATGTCATCACTACCAGTAAAGAATTTTATACCTTTTCCTGATTCTCTGTTGTTCATGAAGAAATCATCATCCCCATTAAGTCCCATTATGACACCATCACTAGCTGCAGCACCCATAGCATCATCGGTAAATT
>Ga0209348_1000945_pt1 | contig 14588 bp, 23 predicted proteins | sample ETNvirenome_2_30_FD_184065 | JGI IMG/M metagenome (GOLD analysis project Ga0209348, IMG submission 184065) | Marine viral communities from the Pacific Ocean - ETNP_2_30 (SPAdes) (version 2) | ecosystem: Environmental > Aquatic > Marine > Oceanic | place: Pacific Ocean | collected 2013-06-22 | reverse complement strand
CGGTGACGGAACTTTAGATTTAGTTGTTGCAACTCAGTCTTCTAATGATTTCACAACAGCTTTAAAAAATAAGTTAAATGGAATTGCTACTGGTGCAACCAACGTTACTAACAATAACCAACTTACAAACGGTTCAGGCTACGTAACTAGCTCAATCATTAACTCACTTAATGCTAGTAACTTAAGCTCTGGAACAGTACCAGCAGCTCGTCTTGGGACTGTCGATGGCGGAACTTTTTAAATCATGGCAACTATAAAACTAAAGCGTGGTACGTCAACACCGACTACCAGCAATCTTGTTAATGGAGAAGTTGCCCTAGATTTATCTGCCAAAAAGTTATACGTTAATGACGCTGGTACAATTAAAGAAATTGGAGCCAACTCTGCATTATCTGCATCACAGCTAAATGATATAAACGTTGTTGCTGGACAAGTAGCTCATGGAACTGATTTAGGTTTTATAACATCTACACTGTCCACAGCATCTGGTGCGACTGATATAACAACAGTTGCAAATAATATATCTGATGTAAATAACTTTGCAGATAGATACCAAATATCTTCTTCAGCTCCTTCAACTAGGACTGATGGCACATCTTTACAAGATGGTGATCTTTGGTTTAACACAACCTTAGATGGTATGGAAGCTTATGATGGTAGTTCTGGAGATGGTTTTACACCTATTCAGCCTAGCCAAGCTACACTACAAGCTATCAACCAAGTTACAGGTTTTGTTACATTTACGGAAGATAATGGATTAATTACTGACGCTATAAATACAGGGTCAGGTAATAACTCAATTAACACTGTGGCTGCTGACATAACTAATGTCAATGCAGTAGGTGGAAGCATAGCTAACGTTAACACAGTCTCTGGAAGCATCTCGAATGTTAATACAGTAGCTGGAAACATTTCTAATGTTAATACAGTTGGTGCTTCTATTGCAGATGTTAATAGATATGCAGCAGAGTATTTAATTCAATCTGGAACTCCATCATCTCCTTCAGCAGGAGATCTATGGTACAACTCCACAGCAAACACCCTTAACTATTATACAGGCGGTACATGGGTAGGAATATCTCCCGGTATTGCTGGAGTAATAAACGATGCTAACCCTGCGTTAGCAAATCATCTTGACTGTAATAATAAAAATCTTACTGAGGTAGGAACAGTCAGTGGAAACAATTTACAAATAGATTTCGGTACTCTTTAAATGGCAAAATTATTAAAATTAAGGCGTGGTACTACTTCGCAGCACTCGTCATTTACTGGTGCTGAAGGTGAAGTAACTATTGATACCACAAAAGATACTGCTGTCGTACATGACGGTAGTCAAGCAGGAGGAAGAGCTCTTGCAAGAGAAGACTTGAGTAATGTCTCAGCAAATAATGTAAGAGACTTAGTTGAGAACGCATCCAATAGTAATACATTTAATGATGCAGATCACAGCAAACTCAATGGAATAGAGAGCGGAGCGACTGCCGATCAGACGGCTGCGGAAATCCGCGCACTTGTACAATCAGCATCTGACAGTCAAGTTTTTACTGATGCAGATCATACAAAATTAAATGGCATTGCTACCTCAGCCACAAACGTAACTAACAATAACCAGATTACTAACGGTAGAGGATTTACAACTTATACATCTAACCAAGCTACTAACACAAGTAGCAACGTTACCTTTGGAACAGTTAACTGTTCAAGTCTTACTTCATCAGGAAACGTAACTGCGTATTCTGACTCAAGATTAAAAACAGATATTGCTTCAATTAATGATGCTCTTGGAATCGTAGGAAAACTACGTGGTGTTTCTTATAAATGGTTAAGAAGCGGTCAAAATGATATAGGTGTTATTGCACAAGAAGTAGAAGAAGTAATCCCAGAAATAGTAAAGACAACAGAAGTTGCTGGTTTAGATGGTATGGAAGAAGTTAAATCAGTTGACTATGGTCGATTAGTAGGCGTACTTATAAACGCAGTAAAAGAATTAAAAGCTGAAGTAGACGAATTGAAAGGAGGTAAATAATGGCTATTCAAAGTTCAGGACAAATCAGTATGACTGATATTGTTAATGAATTTGGTGGTTCAGTTCCCCACTCTTTATCCGAATACTATAGAAATGGTGGAGCAGTTCCGGCTAATAACACAAACGTGCCAACTTCCGGAACTATATCCATGAGTAATTTTTATGGTGCTGTTAACGAAATACAATTTACTGTAAACTTAAACACAACAAACTTCCAAACATCTGCTGCATTTGGCTCTAACTGGTCAACTGCTGTACCTAAGAGAATCACAGTTAATAGTGGTGTAACTATAGGTAGTTCTAACGGAAACCCAGCTTGGATTATTGAAGGCGGTATGGGCGGTTCATTAATCGTACATAACACTGGAAGCGTTCAAGGTACTGGTGGTGTTGGTAGTTCTAGTGGAAGTGGAAGCGGAGGAGGACCAGCCGTACGTTCAGACCAAAACGGAAGTATTACTTTCTACAATAACTCTGGAGGACAAATCTACGCCGGAGGTGGCGGAGGTGGTCGCGGAGGTAATGGTGGTACTGGCGGACAAGGCGGTACTGGAGGAGCTGGAGGTAATGGTAGTTATACTGCTCACGTATCTCACTTTCCTCAGTTACAAGGATCTGGTTTCTTATGTCGTCCCGGACAGCACTCTTACTTTGACGCAGGAACAGTAACACCTACTACATACTGTCAACGTTGTCATGGTGGACACGTGTTTGGTACTGGAGGAAATATGTATCCTTCATACAGAAAAGGAAACTTCCGTGGAGGACACGCATTTAACGTGACATGCGGTCAACACGCTACACAATCTGGAGCCGGAGGAGGTTCTGGTGGTTCAGGCGGTGGCGGTGGTACCGGTGGAGGCGGTGGAAACGGAAAAGGTTTCAACCAAACTAGAACTAATGGTACCGGTGGTACTAGCGGTTCAAGCGGTAATAGCGGTTCAGGCGGTGGAAATAATGGTAATAGCTCAGGTACCGGTGGTACTGGAGGAACCGGAGGAACAGGTGGTGCAGGAGGTACTGGCGGAAACGGTGGAGACTGGGGTACAAATGGTGCCACAGGAAACACAGGTGCCACAGGAAACCAAGGTGCTACAGGTTCAACAGGTTCTAACGGAAACGGAAGTAACGGTGCTGGCGGTTCTGCTGGTGCTGGTGGTGCTTCAGGTGCTAGTGGTTCATCAGGTGGAGCTACATCATTCTATATACAAAACCGTCATTACATGACATTCCACAACTCAGGCTCAGTAGCCGGTAACTAATTATGAAATTTAAAATCACAGAAGTTGATACCTTAAAATATAAGGTTGAATACGGAGACGGCACTTATGCTTTGATTCCTACTTTAAAAAATGGGGACAAAGCTTATTACGCCAAACTAATAAAAGATTTTTGCAATACACCACAAGAACCCGTACCAGTAAAAGATCTTCCTTATACATTAGGACATGAAGGTACGGTAGGCGACGATATCCCAGAAGATGACGGAGTTATAGATTACGACTATGGCGCAGCTCGTGCTGTTTGTTATCCAACTTGGGGTTTGCAATTTGATGCTATGTATCACAGCAGAAAAAATAGTGATAATAGTTTTCAAGATGCTGTAGATGCTCACATTGATCTTGTTAAAGCTAAGTTTCCAAAGGATGACAAAATTTATACTATTGCAGAAGTAGAAGCAGCTTTAGAGGAATTGAAGAAAGATTCCAAATGGATAAAGGAAGACTAGAACGGATGGAAATTTGTAAAGGGTGTACTTTTTTTACAAAGCGTAAATTCTGCCAATTATGCGGATGTTATATGCCTGTTAAAACCGCTATACCTTTTATGAAATGTCCAGCCCAAAAGTGGTAATACCCACATTAATAATTCCACCTATAGAAAAATACGAGACTATCTCGATACCTCTACCTACAGCAGATATACCTTTTTATATTCCTTTAGTTGTACCTCCTAGCGATCTAGAAGCTCCTGAAGGAGTAGAGGCAGAAACAAACGATGAACCGGAAGAAACAGGTCTAAGAAAAATAGACATACCGTTTACAGATTTTAAAGTACCTGTTCCGGAAAATGAAATTTTAGTAACGGCTGGGACAACTGCGGTTGTCTCTGTAGCAGCCACTCTTACAGCTACAGCAGCTTTTAAATGGGCGGTTACTGCAATGAAACCTATACTAAAAACATCATGGAAGAAGATAAGCCGATCAAAGGACAACCAAAAAGTTTCCTAAAAAGATTAAAAGAAAACATAGATGACCACGATGAACAGATGGCAGTACTAGGCGCAGCAGTGCGTTTAGGTGTAGTTATCTGGTCAGGGTTTATTATTACATTAAGCTATGTTGAGCTGCCTATGGTCAAAAAGTCAGCTACAGCAGGCGATATCACGTTCGTAGCCTCGATTTTTACGGGCGCACTAGCCACGTTCGGGCTGTCTACGGGCAATGGTAACGGTAAAAATAAAGAAAAAGAAAAACCAAAAGCATGAAAAAATTAATCTTGCTTTTAGCTCTGTGTGCACCCAGCATAGCTAGAGCCAATACTGTCACTCCCCAGTTCACAACAGGGTCGATGAACAGTACGACCACTACCACTCAAACTATTGTGGAGACAGAACAGGTCCAAGTTTTCGGTGCAGCCGTAAACACTTGGTCCGGTACAAACGTAACTCCGTCAGCAGATATTGCTACAAGTGGTACAACGTTTTCTGTGACTAACACAGCAAATCCATGGAGTTTAGAAACAACAACAAGATCAGCAGGCTTAGTAGAGCAGCGCGATTATACTCGCAATTTCACAATAAACTCTACTACTACATCGCTGTCTGTATTCTCTCAGTAAGTCCTGTACTTGCCGAAGGAGACACTAATAATAGTAGCAATCCTGTGGCTGCTGCCACTGGAAACGTTACGAATCAAGCTGTACAATTTCAAAATAATGGAGCACCAAGTCGACAAACCTTTGGTAACAACATATCTTGTAATGGCAGCACGATGACATTTAGTCCATTTTATATGGGCAACGATACGGAACCACAGACAGAAGATGGTTACGTAATCTCAGAGAACTGGGGGTTTCAAATAAACTTCTCAGTTCCATTAAATAGAGATTTGACTAAGCAATGCGAACGTATGGCAGAAAGTCAGATACAAAAGAATAAGCTCGACTTTGAGCTGGTTCGTGCACTTAAATGTGCAGAGCTACAACAGAAGGGCTTTACCCTGCTACCCGGGTCACGTGTATATCACATATGCTCGGATGTAGTACCTATCACATCATTAAGAAATAACAATGTTAGCAATCCTTAAACCATTTGTGCTATCTGCACTTAAGTCGCCAAAATTCAAGACTTTCGTTGTAGAACTATTAGAAAAGCTAGTAGAGCAAACAGATAACGAGCTAGATGATAGAGCGTTACAGATCGTTAAAAAAGGTCTAAACGTCTAATGGCTAACGTCAGTTTAAAAATAGGGAAACATAAATCCCGTACTGGCGGACTCACCAAAGCTGGTAGAGAAAAATACAACAGAGCTACAGGCTCTAACCTAAAAGCACCCCAACCGGGTGGCGGTCCTCGTAAGAAATCTTTCTGCGCTCGCATGTCGGGTGTTAAAGGACCAATGAAAAAACCAAACGGCAAGCCTACTCGTAAGGCACTTGCTCTTCGTAAATGGAAATGTTAAATGGCACACAAAGGCAAAGGCTCCTGCAAAGGAGGAAAAGGCGGAAAGAAAGGGTACAGATAGATGGCTAAACGCGGACTCTATGCAAACATCCACGCCAAACGTCTAAGAATCAAAAAAGGTTCTGGCGAGAAAATGAGAAAACCCGGTCAGTCCGGTGCACCTACTGCTGCAAACTTTAAACGTGCAGCCAAAACAGCTAGAAAATAATGAAAAAAAAAGCAACTGAAGACCAGTTTAACGAGTTGCATAATTTAGTTACTAAAGAGTTTCTTACCCGTATAAAAGCAGGAGAAGCCACTACACAGGACTTAAAAGCAGCTTGTGATTGGTTGAAAGCTAATGATATTAGCGGAGTTGCTTACGATGGAAACCCTTTAGCTAAACTTGCGAAAGTTATGCCAACCGTTGACCCAGAATTAGTACAGGCAAAGCTCTATGGCAAAAACCTCTGAATACTATAAATCCAACCCAAAAGCTAAAGCCAAAAGGCTAAAGCAACAAAAACGATACAACAAAACTAAAAAGGGATTAGCCCTACGTGTTAATGCAAACAGACTTAATCGACAACTTGGTACCTACGGAAATGGTGATGGGCAAGACGCTGCTCACTATAAGGGGAGTACTACCAAGGGCAGACTCCAAAGTCCATCCACAAACAGGAAAAGCAGACTCAAAATACGTAAATGACCCCTCTACTACCTAGTCCAAAACATTACTTACACAATTTAATAACCATGACAAGTTCAGATTCTAAAAGGCTCTGGAGAAGAGCTATTAAAGAGCACTTCAAATGTACATGTGTTTATTGCGGAGAAACTTATGATTTTAATCAACTTACACTCGATCATGTCAAACCTCGTTCAAAAGGTGGGCAAGATCTTACAAAGAATGTTGTTTGCGCGTGCAGACGATGCAATCAGGATAAAGGTAGTAGCCATTGGCTCGGATGGATGCGGAAAGTATTTGGAATACAGCCATTGCGAGAACTAATTATTCATCAACACATTAAATAAATGGCAGAATCTTACAAAGATATGCTTGGCTTTACTTGGAAAAAAGAAGGAGACAAGTATGTTCAATATAGAGGGGATGGCTCAAAAACTGGTAAAACAAAACCATATAAAGCAAAGAATAACACTGGCGGAGCCAAAACCAAAACTCAAAAAATTCGCGGAAGCGGAGCAAAAAATAAAGGCAATAAAGTAGATCTTAATAATCCTAAAGTTGGCGATACTAAAAAAACAAAAAGAAGTAGAGTAGGAAAGAAATGGATAGGTGGCGAGACTTTAGTTTATACCGGTACTAAATGGGTTCCAAAAGCTGACTATAAAAAGATCACACCAGACAGAGTTGGAAAAGTTGATCTAAACTCAAGAGAATACAAACAAGCTAAAGAAATTAACGAAAGAGTTTCTAAAAACAATAATAAAAAAGAAGAAAACAATAATAACAATAATAACAATAATAACAGCAACAATAACAAGAATAATAATAACAATAATAAAGAAGAAAAAGTAGTTGTTAAAGAAGAAAAAGTAGAAAATAACAACAACAATAACAACAATAACAACAACAATAACAACAATAATAACAAGGAAAAAGAAAACAAACCAAAAGACAAATTAAAAATTAAAACTCCTAAAGGATTTATTAGAGAGAAAGGTAGATTATATTCTGTCAGAAGTGCTCAAGGTATGAAAGCTAAAAACAGATTAAAAGCCAAAGAACGTGCCAAAGAAATGGCTAGAAAACGTAAAGAAGCGAAGAATAAATAAATGGCAAAGCAAGTTGGTTTAAATGCTATAATTGAGCAGACTGCAAAAAGCATTAAAAAGATTCGTGATATTCCTAATTATAAGGATTCACCAGAATATAAAGTTATTAATCAACAGTTAAACAACCAGCATTGGAGTACAGAAAACGGCTTTGTAAAATTAGACACTGATGAAAAAATAAGACTTCATCAAGAGATAATGTATCATTCTGGTACTACAAGAACTAATAAAAACCTTTGGTATCACGATCAACCTTGGATGCAAGAAAAAGGAGTTTTCTTAGGGAATGTAAATAAGAAAGGTAAACCAAGTCGTGTTAAAGCTAAACAAGCTTTTGGTAAAGTTCAAGACCCTAGCGAAATAGGTTATAACGACGATGCTCTTTATAAAGGCACTCAAGCTGCACAAGAAGCTGACAGGAAATTTAACTTAGCTCCGGGAACTACTGGTTATACACAAGTCCACGCAAGATTAGCTCAACTTGACCCAGATGGTTCTTTAGGATTTAACACTCCTGAAATGTTTAACGAGATAAAACGATTTAATATTAGAACTGTTAAAGATAAGTTAGATATAATTAAACAGTTAAACGCTGACTTAAAAAGAAATGGTGTAACAAAAAAATCTGACCTTTATTCTGCTGGACATGGATACTCAAGAGCTTCAGGTGGTCCTGCCACAGCACGTAACTATGGATTCCCAGAATTAGGAAAAGATAATTACAGAACACAAAACGTTGGAGACTTACCTAGAAAAGACCTAGATGAAATAGGTATTGATACATCATGGTCGATGTTTGTTGATAGATATTTAAGTGATGTTCATGGAGCAGGACTTATAGAAAAAACTGAAGCTCAAAAGTTTTTAACTGATGCAGATTTATTAGATATTCTTTCTAAGAAGGTTGACTGGAAAACTGCTCTAAGCAAGCGTATAGCTGCTCAGAACAACACATTATAACTTTATATATGACTGACGTTTTAACGTCCTTACAAGGCGATTTCAAGCTGTTTCTGCAAGCATTATGGGAGCAGCTTGATTTACCTTCACCTACTAGGGCGCAATATGCCATTGCAGACTATTTACAACACGGACCAAAACGACTACAGATTCAAGCCTTCCGAGGAGTCGGAAAATCTTGGATTACTGGAGCGTTCGTGCTGTGGACTCTGTTTAATGACCCAGAAAAGAAAATAATGATAATTTCCGCTTCTAAGGAGAGAGCGGACAATATGAGTATCTTCTTACAGAAACTAATTATCGAAACACCATGGCTAAGTCACCTACAACCAAAGAGCGACGACGCGAGATGGTCAAGAATTTCCTTCGACGTTCTATGCTCACCTCATCAGGCACCATCAGTGAAAAGTGTTGGTATTACTGGTCAGTTAACGGGAAGTCGTGCAGACTTAATGATTCTGGACGACATAGAAGTACCGGGAAACAGCATGACGGAGTTGATGCGTGAAAAACTTCTTCAACTCTGCACAGAAGCGGAATCCATCCTTACACCGAAAAGCGATAGCCGTATTATGTATCTCGGGACTCCTCAGACTACTTTTACTGTTTATCGTAAGCTGGCAGAGCGGAATTACAGACCGTTTGTTTGGACCGCACGATACCCAAGAAATAACTCCCAGTATGAAGGCAAAATAGCACCACAACTACAGGAAGACATAGATAACGGGGTAAACCCGTGGACACCTACAGATGACAGATTTACAGAAGATGACCTCGTTGAAAGAGAAGCGTCCATGGGACGTAGCAACTTTATGTTGCAGTTTATGCTGGACACAAGTCTGTCAGACGCTGAGAAGTTTCCTCTCAAAATGGCTGACCTTATCGTTACTAGCGTTAATCCTACTAAAGGACCCGACAATATCGTATGGTGCTCAGACCCCAGAAACGTACTTAAAGATCTTCCCACAGTGGGACTGCCGGGAGATTACTTCTACTCTCCTATGCAAATACAAGGGGAATGGACAGACTACCAAGAAACCATTTGCTCAGTCGACCCCTCCGGACGTGGAGCTGACGAAACCGCAGCTACCTTCATCTCGCAGAAGAATGGCTTTCTCTATGTACACGAAATGTGTGCCTACCGGGATGGGTATTCCGACAAAACCTTGTTGGACATACTAAGAACTTGTAAAAAATACAATGTAACTACACTATTAATAGAATCTAACTTCGGTGATGGTATAGTAGCTGAGCTATTTAAGAAACATTTACAACAAACACGACAACGTATATTAGTAGAGGAAGTTAGAGCTAATGTTAGAAAAGAAGACAGGATTATTGATACTCTCGAGCCTATTCTTAACCAGCACCGTCTTATTGTTAACCGTGCTGTCATCGACTGGGATTATAACTCCAACAGAGAGGCAGCTCCAGAAGAAAGGCTTTTATACATGCTGTTCTATCAAATGAGCCGTATGTGTAGAGAAAAGTACGCTGTTAAGCATGATGATAGGTTAGACTCGCTTGCACAAGGCGTAAAATACTTTATAGATGCTTTCGGTGTTTCTGCACGGGAACAGATCAAGCTAAAAAAAAGAGAAGAATGGAATGACATTCTTGAACAATTTATAGATGACCCTCAATGCGCTACTAACCACCTAGTACTAGGAATGGATTTAGAACAACGTAGAGAAGCTAGAGGTAAATCATCAGGAAAAAGCACACCCACATGGATAAATACAAAATAATAGATGATTACTTGTCAATAAGTGATTATCAACGACTATGGGATACAGTTAGAAACGCTCCTTATACATCTATGTTTCCTGCATCTGCTGTTGAAGGAAGCTTATTACCTGTAGGTATGACATCTAACTTACAAACAGATTTGTTTCCTAAAAATTTTGGAAACGCACAGCTCGAAAGATGCTACATTAATTACTATGGACCTAATGAATGGGCACATTTTCACATAGATGATGAAGATGACGAGTCTTTAACTTTGTTATACTACCCAACTCCTAACTACCCTATAGATGAAGGTGGATGTACGGAGTTTCTAATAGATAATGAAATAGTGGGAGTTAGACCCATCTGCAATAGAGCAGTAATTTTCAAAGGTAATATATACCACAGAGCAGCACCTTTTAAAACTAAAGCAAGGTACACAGTAGCTCTTAAGTATATTACACCAGAAAGATATGTAGCAATCAACCAACCCACAGTAAATTATGGAAGTTAAAGACGATTTTTTATCAGTCAGTCAGTATCAATACATAGATGACTTTGTAAGAACTAAGGCTAAGTATAGATACAGATACCAAGATACGGTAATGACAGGCGACTTAGACGATGAAGGTCTAAGTTACTTTCCTAAAGAAATAAATGGACGTAAATACGTCAGACACCAGATAAACTGTTGGGCACAAAGATCATTGTCTGTTTTTCACGTAGATCTCTACGAGGAAGAGTCGTCATGTATAACTTTAGTGTATTATGTAAACCCTACCTACGAATTAGACGAAGGCGGTTGGACGGAAATACTAATCAATGATGAAATAACAAGTATAAGACCTGTCTGTAACAGAGCTTTGATATTTGATGGCGGACGGTTTCATAGAGCTACACCCTACAGATCACACCCCCGGTTTACTGTCGGAATCAAGTATATTTGAACGACAGCCAATTATAAGGGGAGAGAAGGGTGGACTCTCCCTCCTAATACACTATTAGCTGGATATCAATGAACGATATCACCTCTAATTACTACCACTAACCTATATGGAACATAAGTTAAAGATTAATCACTTTAAAGAGTTATATAAGAGTTTAAAGACTCCTTTCCCACCCATTAACTTCCTAATATTAGGCATGTTGATCGGTTTAGAGCAGAGATGGATACATCTAAAAGCAGAACAAACCGTTGATAAAGCTATTACTGACTACATGGCTGAGTTTGATGAACCAGATAAAGTCTACAACGCAGTAGTAGAAGAAACAGAAGACGGTGGTTTTACCATCGGTTACTACCCAGAAGACAAAGAATGAAATACCCTACCACCGTAATAGACAACTTTTTACCAGACGCAGACGAAATACGTCGGTTTATGCACAGGTGTGCGTTTGAAGAGAATCATCCGTCATACCCGGGCGTGCGTACTAGACATATTGAATTACTAGACAGAAAACTGCATGACCACTTAGACTGCAAGATATGTAGTCTATTTCAGATAGATAAGTCTCCTAATTTAGCTAGTTGTTACTTTTTTCAAAAGATAACGCCTAGATTTCCTAAATGGGATGAACGCGACTGTGGCATGGTGCATATTGACTCACCATGTGAAATGGGCGGTGTCATATACCTTGACCCGGACCCTGACCCAGATGCAGGCACATCGACATATGTTAAAAAGATTATAGGTACAGATAACCATTCTCAAGTTGGAGAACATCCTGACAACTTCCACAAAGGTTATGGCATGTCACAAGAAGACAACCAGCTATGGTGGGACTTACATTTAGGTAAGGATATAGATGTCAAGAAATACAAAGAGATATATCATAGATATACAGACCAGTTTGAAGAAAGTGTTAAGGTAAAGAATAAATATAACAGGTTAATACTGTTTGATGGGACAACATGGCATAGATGCCCAACTCATGGCGATAGACCAAGATATACTATTGTCTTTTTCTTTGGAGATGCTGCTTTATCCCCAGAGAGACATAAAAGTGCACCACCTTTGCATAGATTTCTATGAGATTATTTTTAGATACAGCGATTGTAAAAGATATTGACTCCAGATTAGGTTCTGGGGTTATATCTGGGGTAACCACCAACCCTACGCTAATTAAAAAGAGTGGAAAAGACCCTGACGACATATACGCAGATCTTATACAAGATATTGGTGTCAAAGATCTATCTATAGAGGTAAACGGACAGTTTGCCGACCAACTGATAGAAAATGGCATAAAGTATGGTAAGTTATGGGCGAATGAAGCGACTATTAAGCTACCCTGCACACCCGAAGGTATAAAGGCTTGTAAGACACTTAGCTACATGGGCATACGAACCAACATGACGTTGGTGTTTAGCGTGTCACAGGCGATTCTATGTGCCTTAGCAGGCGCATCCTACGTATCACCATTTGTTGGACGTTTAGACGACAACGGACACGATGGTATAGGACTGATTCGTGAGATAGCTAAAGTATTCTGTCATAATAGAACAGATACTAAGATATTAGCTGCCAGCATACGTGATGCTGCTACAGTTGGTAGAGCATTCCAAGCCGGTGCACATATTTGCACCATACCGCCGAAGGTATTCGACGATATGTACAAACATGTGCTCACTGACAAAGGGTTGTTCCAGTTTATTATAGACTCAGGACAGATAAACCCTTAAATTTTGGCAGAAATGTCTCAGGAGTATTATATAACGTGGTGCCAAGGACGATACCCCCGTGGGGGGGTTCTAAAACGCGCAGGCGTACGCGATCAATTAACGCGCCTGCGTGTCCAACGTGAGTCCAGACCGCTCGCTTCGCTCGCTCCATCCCAGTCATATCAAGGGTTTTCAAGCAATGTAGTACTGTCCAAGAGACAGCACTGCTGGTCGTGGGGAGCGAGGCGCAGCCGAGCGAGCTAAACATTCGCGACACGCGAGAGCAGCGATCTGTTGCCAAGCTGAGACTCAGTGAGACAACAATAATATACTACTACGTAGTTATATATTGTTACAGAATGTTAAGATGATTTGTAATGGTTGCCAAGCCGACCTATACTGGAGACATGGATAGAGTTGTTTAAGTTATATTTATACTATCTCTCCCTTTAGGGTGAGAGAGATAGATATAAATTAACTACAACTCTCCATCACTGTTCAATTACAACTTTCGATTATGTTCACTGCAATTCCTTCAGCTCGTACTTCTACAGCAGTAGAAGCTATCAACGTTAACCCATTCACTAAGGTTGTAAACCTTAGGTTCACCAATGGCTATGAGTACAAGTACTCCAACGTTAGCAGAGCTAAGATTGTTAATCTATTGATTAACCCTAACATGAGCTTCGGCTTCTGGGTTCAAGACCTTGCGAAGCAAGCTATTCGTGAGCTTAGTTACCTAAGAGGTAACACCGTCGCTACTGGTAAGCTATGCTACAACCAGACTGGCGTCGGCTACGCTACTGATTCACTACCTTTCTAGGTAGTTAATCCCTGCGTCGTTGGTCCTTGCTTGGGTTCGATTCCCAAGGACGCTATTACCCTTTAGGGTAAATTGTCCACCTAACTTTCATCTTGTCATGCTAGTCCACATCACCCACAAATCAAGCAACGCTAAGACTGGCAAGATGCCAGTTACCACAACCGAGGAAGCATCATGTCCATCTACTTGTCCACACCTACAGTCCGGAGGTTGCTACGCAAAGTCCGGTCCGGTCTCTTGGCACTGGAAAAAAGTGAGCCAAGGTCTACGTGGTGGTACTTGGGATGACCTCACAACTTACGTTAGTAAGTTAGACAAAGGTCAGCTATGGCGTCACAACCAAGCTGGCGACTGGGGTTACACCAAGCACCAAGGACGCGAGTACATCAGACTTGACTTGCTCAAGTCACTTGTTGATGCTAACAAATCCAGTGGTGCCAAGGGTTACACCTACACACACCACGAGCTACATACACACAACGTCGAGGCTATCAAGTACGCCAACACCAACGGTTTCACCGTCAACGCATCATGCGAATCACTCGCACAAGCTGACCAAGCTAGAGCCCTTGGTATCCCTGCTGTTTGCGTTGTTGACAATTCTGTCAGCACACCAACACATTCACCGGCTGGCACTCGGGTTGTTGTATGTCCTGCTCAAACTCGCGACACCAACTGCAAGGACTGCGGTCTTTGCCAACAACAAGGACGCTCATGTATTGTTGCATTCTTAGCGCATGGAGCACGAGCAAAGAAAGTTAACGAGAGTTGTAACGTTAGCTAAATATAATTAAATATCGCTGAGATCCCTGTCTATGACTGGGGTCTTGGCGTTTTTTTTTCTTTTCACAAGCACACAATCATCACAATCAAGGACGCCACACTCATTCACAATCAAAACCACAATCATGTCACAATCATTCACAAGCAT